>OCIZ01000054.1_pt1 | contig 29153 bp, 20 predicted proteins | sample 1495841 | NCBI WGS metagenome assembly OCIZ01 (sample SAMN01915229, study PRJEB22387) | human oral metagenome | isolation source: saliva | host: Homo sapiens | place: USA
CTGCTCTTCTCTGACTTTGCTGGACGTAAAATGATTCGCCGCATGCTTCACGTTCCAGGAGCCGTACTGGGAGGCACCGCGAGAAACCCAGCCGTTTTCTAGAATTTCAAAATCGTATCCTTTTTTCGCGTAGCACTCTTTACGAATCAACAATGACGCCCTACCTGTTATATCTTTGGCCTGGTCACTCATGTCGTATTCGTCGAGCGGAAGAGTAATATAGTTATTTTCAAAATCCAGCTGGGCTTTGAGGCTAGTATCTTTAGGCGCAGCGGCGCAGGAACTTAAAGCTAAAGCAAAGCAGGCGAACAGAGCAGAAGATTTCTTCATTGTTACCGACTCCTTTCAGGAGAATGACGCCGCGGTCATTCATATCCACAGCCCGCAACCATTGGCGAGCCGAAGCCAGGAAATCCATCGCATACCCCAAACTGAAATTGAGAGTGCGATTCTCATATCTCCTGTGATTTGCATTAACACTAACACGCCTAGGTAATTCCATGCGTGGTTTAAGCCACCCCAACCCCCAACAGAAAGGTTCCGACGCGCACGCAACGCATCGGAACCTTTAAACACCTCATAAACAGCCGCCAAACTACGACGGAATCTGACCAAACACATGGCGGCGAACCCACGCATGCATCGCAATACCCGCAGCCGTCGCCGCATTCATCGAACGCGTCGACCCAAACTGCTCAATCGACAGAGTATCCCTAGCCGCCGCATGCAACTCCTCCGACAGGCCCGGGCCCTCCTGACCAAAAACCAGCACACACTTCTTCGGCAGGTCATAGGTCTCCAGGGGCACCGAATCCGGAAAAATATCAATACCAATAATCTCCAGACCCTCACCCTGCGCCCACGCCACAAAATCCTCAATCGTCGGATGATGACGCACATGCTGATAACGATCCGTCACCATCGCACCACGACGATTCCAGCGGCGACGCCCAATAATATGGACCTCCTTCGCCAACATCGCATTCGCAGTACGCACCACCGTGCCAATATTCAAATCATGCTGCCAATTCTCAATCGCCACATGAAAATCATGGCGGCGCGTATCCAGGTCAGCAATAATCGCGTCCATCGACCAGTAACGGTACTTATCCACCACGTTACGGCGGTCGCCCTCACGCAGCAGCTCCTCATCCCAGTGGTCGCCATCAGGCCACGGGCCCTCCCACGGGCCCACACCCACCTCAAAACGGGCAGTACCCTGCTCAGTACCCTCAACAGCCTCAGCTACAGTCGCCTCCGCAGGCACAGCCTCAGCCGCCTCACGATTCTCAACCATCACAACCACCTTCACGCCAACAACCAGCGCCACTCCGGCGCCCACAGAGCCATCTTACAGACAAAAACCCGCACCACCGGCCACACACAGCAGCCAGCGGCACGGGTTCACCCGCCGCAACGGGAACGTCTTAAAAATTCACGAGGTCCTAGTCCAAGCCAGTAGAGACTAGTCCAGGCCCAGCTCATCCTTCGAGTACGCGTACAGGCACGGGACGCCCGCAACCTCTTCCACATGCTCCTTAGCGCCGGTCGCACGGTCAACAATCACAGCAACCGCCACAACCTCAGCGCCAGCCTTACGCAGCGCCTCAACAGCGGTCAGCGCCGAACCACCGGTCGTGGAGGTGTCCTCAACAGCAACCACGCGGCGACCCTCAACGCTGGGGCCCTCCACCTGACGGCCCATGCCGTAAGACTTCTGAGCCTTACGCACCACAAACGCGTCAATCGCGCGGTCCTGATCACCAGCGGCACGCATAATCGCGGTACCCACCGGGTCAGCACCCATGGTCAGGCCGCCAGCAGCCTCAAACTCGATGCCGTTCTTATCCAGCAGGTCCAGCATGACCTGACCCACCAGGCGAGAAGCCTCGTGGTGCAGGGTGATGCGGCGCAGGTCAACGTAGTAGTCGGCTTCCTTGCCGGAGGCGAGGACCACGTGCCCGCGCACCACAGCCAGCTCCATAATCAGCTGGCGCAGGCGTTCACGGGCTTCTTCAATGGGGAGGTTTTCAGAAAGCTTAGTCATAGTTCAAGTGTAGCGGCTCACGTGCAGGCGACGCAGGCTATTCCCTGTGCTATTCCAGCGCTAGGCTATTCCACCACGCGACCCACCGACGGCGGCAACGCGGCACGCAGCTTCGTCAGCATCTCCTCATACTCGGCGGTCGGGTCGGAATCAGCTACGATAGCGCCACCGGCGGCAAGAGTCACCGTGCCCTCATCGTGCGCCACAAGCGTGCGAATCACAATCGACAGGTTCGCTGAACCATCCGTCGACACAAACCCCAGGACACCCGAATACACGCCGCGAGCGCGACCCTCCAGACCCTCAATAATCTGCATGGTCGAAGGCTTCGGCGCACCCGTCATCGAGCCGCCCGGGAAGCACGCCCGCGCGGCAGCCACCGCGCTCACACCCTCACGCAGACGCGAGCTGACCGTAGACACCAGCTGATGCACCGTCGAATAGCTTTCCACGCCCATAAGCACGGGCACGCGCACGGACGCCGGGTCAGACACTGTGGATAGGTCATTACGTAGCAAATCCACGATCATGAGGTTCTCGGCGCGGGTCTTCTCATCGGTACGCAACCATGCCGCCGCTGCGGCATCTTCTTCCGGGGTAGCACCGCGCGGCACCGTGCCCTTAATCGGCTTGGTCTGGGCGTTACGGTGCGTATCCACACTCAAAAAACGCTCCGGTGAAGAAGAAAGCACCGAAAAATCACCGCACCGCAGGTACGCCGCATACGGCGCCGAATTGTGGGCGCGCTGGCGGCGGTACAGCTCAAAGAAAAGCTCCGGGCTTGGGTTCTGGATGCGCGCGACCGTCTGCGCGGTCAGGCACACCTCGTAGCTGTTACCCTCGTATATTTCGTGCTGACTAGCGCGAACGGCGTCCATGTAGGCTTCCGCGGCGGGTGCCGGGAAGAGCAGGAGCTCGGTAAGCTCAGGGGCATTGTCAGGGGCATTGACGGGAGTATTTTCGGAGGCGCACTCCCCCGCCGCATTCAGCGCCGCGCTCAGCAACCGCTCCGCCGCCTCACACCACGGCTCATCGCCCACCAGCCAGCTACACGCCGCAACCCCCGGGCGGGCATGCTCATGCACCAGGTAGCGGACCGCCGGCAACCACAGAGAATCCGGGGTCGGCGCCTCATGCGCCGGCAGGTAGCCCGGCACCGGGTGGCCGTGCTCCATGCCCATGGCGGCACGCGCCTCATAGCCGAAATAGCCCACGTAACCGCCACGCAAACCCGCGGGCAGACCGGTTGCCGCCGCGGTATCCGGGTGCACGCGCGGGGCGCAGGCGAGCGCCGCCTCCAACTGAGCGAAGGGGTCTTCCGCGCCAGATTCAGCCGCCGCACGCACCGAATCCACGCGCAGGGGCGACAGCTGCGCCGGAACCACGCCCACATACGAGGCAACCGACATGGGCGACTCCTCGCGCGCCGAATCCAGCCAGAAGGAATACTCGGCGCCACCGGTCAGCAGCGGGTACGCGTCCTCGCAGTTCACCACGAAAGGAAGCGGGCGCACGACAAGCTCCCGCGTCTGCGCATCCCACGGGATGCTCTGCAGAATACTCGGCAGGGCCTGGGAATCGGGCGCAGAAGCGGGAGCGTTCGAGGTAGAAAACATACGGTCCGCGGAAGTTTCAGTCACGGACTCCATTGTATGGCGTGCAGGCGAACCGGCGGTTTAGTGAACGACCGCGGGTGCTTCGCCGTTCTCGCTGGTCATCGGCAGACCGGCGGCGAACCATGCGCTGGTGCCGCCAGCAATGTTGTGGGCCGCGTAGCCGCATCCGCGCAGGAAGGTTGCCGCGCGGTTCGAACGGCCACCGCCGTGGCAGATGACGTAGAAGTCTTCGCCGGGTGCGGGCAGCTCGGCCAGGCGGTCGGCGAGGGTGCTGAGGGTGATGTGCTTGGCGCCGGTGGCGTGGCCACCCTCCCACTCGTAGTCTTCACGCACGTCGATGATGGTTGCGCCTGCGGGAACGTCGCGGGGGTCAACCTGGGGTACAGCAGTCATGGGGTTCTCCTTTGAATTGAATGAGGACGGGCCGATCGGCACGGTGGGGTGCCGGGTGGGCATAGTTGTGGTTCCACTCTAGCGCTTTGGGGGTGCGTGGCGCATCTAGCCCGGTATTTGGGGGTTTGTGAGATTTGGAAATGATGCATACGAAAAAATCGAAATGGTTTTTCATGCACTGATTAATGGTTCAATCTTTGAAATACATGAACACAATATGTATACATATGCACCCACAAGGGTATAGACTTAAACACATATTGCCCGGGTCACACAGAACCCCGGGCTTGCACAGAAAAGAATTACCACCATGTCTCACACCATCACAGGTGCCGAACCCAAGGACACCAAGACCTTCTTCGGCCACCCGCGTATGCTCGCGAACCTGTTCACCGTAGAAATGTGGGAGCGCTTCTCCTTCTACGGCATGCAGGGCATCATGATCTACTACCTGTACTACACCGCCGACAAGGGCGGCCTGGGCCTCGACAAGGACCTCGCCACCGGCGTTATCGGCGCGTACGGTGCAGTCGTGTACCTCATGGCAATCCTCGGCGGTATCCTCGGTGACCGCATCCTCGGCCCCGAGCGTACCCTCTTCTACTCCGCCATCGGCATCATGGCGGGTCACATCTCCCTCTCCCTCATCCCCGGCATCCCCGGCGTGGTAATTGGTCTGCTGCTGGTCGCTATCGGCTCCGGCGGCCTGAAGAGTAACGCATCCGTGCTGGTCGGTTCGCTCTACAGCGACAACGACTCACGCCGCGACGCAGGCTTCACCATCTTCTACATCGGCGTTAACACCGGTGCACTGATCGGCCCGATCCTGACCGGTTGGGGCTGGCAGGCTGGCGGCTTCCACCTCGGCTTCGGTCTTGCCGCAATCGGTATGGCTGCCGGTCTGATCCAGTACTCGCTGACCCGCAAGAACCTGCCCGCCTCCGTACACCACGTGGGCACCCCCTTCACCAGCGCTCAGAAGCGTAACTTCTTCCTGGCACTGGTCGGTATCGTCGTCGTTCTCGGCATCCTGTTGGCAACCGGTCTGATGACCGCAGACAACCTCAAGAACTGGGTCATGGGCTTCATCTTCATCGGCGCTATCGCCCTGTTCGCACAGATGCTGACCGCCAAGGACGTCACCTCCGACGAGCGTTCCCGCGTCACCGCGTTCATCCCCCTGTGGATTGCAAACGCCGTGTTCTGGGCACTGTACCAGCAGCAGTTCACCGTCATGGCGGTGTACTCGGATGAGCGCCTCAACTGGAACATCCTGGGCATGGAGCTGAGCCCGAACCTGGTCAACTCCATCAACCCGATTTTCATCATCGTCTTCGGCATGATGTTCTCCGCCCTGTGGACCAAGTGGGGCGACCGCCAGCCGGTCACCACCCTGAAGTTCTCCGCAGCGCTAATTATCATCGGTCTGGCGTTCTGGATCTTCCTCGCTCAGGCGGGCGTTCAGAGCGTGAACGTCGGCTGGATCGTGCTGATTCTGTTCGTCTGCACCATCGCCGAGCTGATCATTTCGCCGGTGGGTATTTCGCTGGCGACCAAGCTCGCACCGAAGGCGCACCGCGTGAACATGATGGCACTGTACTTCACCTCCGTGGCAATGGGTACCGTGCTGTCCGGTTGGCTGGCTCCGTTCTACAGCATGGAAACCGAAATTCCCTACTTCACCTGGATGGGTATTATCACCATCGCGACCGGTATTCTGCTGTTCCTGGTGCACAAGCCGGTTCAGAAGATGATGCGCGGCGTGAAGTAACCGCAAAGTTGCTTGTCTAGGCTGCTGACTCGCTGTTTTCAGGCGGCGTGAGCATATAAGGCTGAGGGCCCCGAATCCTTGAAATATCAAGGGTTCGGGGCCTTTGCTGTACGCCCTGGTGCATGCTACCGGCAGCCGGAGTAACGACAGGTTCAGGGGCGTTCGGGGCGTTTTCCTTAATGAGACAATCCGCGCAAATTTTCTTATTAAGCGCCTTAATAAGAAAATCGAAGTGTATTGTCTTATTAAGACCCCCCATACGACCAGCAAGACGACACCGATGAAGAAGAGGAGGGAGGAGGAACCATGCCCTCAGCCATCACCTGGCCCGCTCTCATATGGGAGCCGCAAACCTCCTGGGTTCACCGCGACGCCCTCGCCTCCCGACGCGCAACGCGCCGCAACTCCGGCACTTTCTCCAGCGCCGTACCCGCCTCCATCGCCGAACGCAACGTCGAACTCAGCCCCGCACTGCGAGCGCGCCTCCAAGAGAACGCCACCGCAATGACCCGCTTCGATGAGCGACTCCACCACATCGGCGGCATCCCCTTCTCGGCAGTTCTTCTGCGCGGCGAATCCGCCTCCAGCTCACAGATTGAAAACCTCACCGTTAGCGCACGCAGGCTCTCTCTTGCCGTCCTGGGGGCAAGCGGGTCGAAGGTCGGCGTTAACGCCGAGCTGGTGGCGCGCAATGTTCACGCCATGCGTGCAGCCCTGAATACCGCAGAGAACATTAGCGTCGACAACATCCTGGCGATGCACCGCGAACTGACCCGCGGTCTGCAACAGGACTCCGGTGTACTCCGCACCCAGTGGGTGTGGATTAAGGGTGATTCACCCGTGACCGCCGACTATGTGGCACCGCATCACGAGAGGGTTCCTGCCGCCCTCGAAGACCTTGTAGCCTTCATGAACCGCCGCGACATTGACCCCCTCGCGCAGGCGGCTATCGCGCACGCCCAATTTGAAACGATCCACCCTTTCACTGACGGCAACGGCAGAACCGGACGAGCCCTCATCTCCGCGCTCCTGCTCGCCCGCGGCGTCACTCGCCACGTGATTCTGCCCGTCTCCTCCGGGCTGTTGCACGATACCGACGGGTACATTCAGGCGCTCACCAACTACCGTGCAGGCGATGCTGAGCCCATCATCGAGCTCTTCATCGGCGCCGCGCAAAAGGCAATCACCAACGCAGAAATCCTGGCGCAAGACATTGAAACCCTGCGCGATGAGGTACTGTCCATTGCCCAGCGTAAAACCCCTCTCCTGCGTTCCCTCACTGACCTATGCTGCACTGAGCCCGCCTTCACTGCGCACATGGTGGAGGAGCACACGCAGGGGTCCCGAGCTAGTGTGTATCGCCTCCTCAACCGCATGGTGGAGCTGCATATTCTGCGCGAAGAACGCGTCAAAATTCAGGGGCAAAAAGTGTGGACTGTCCCCGCTCTCAACCGCGCCCTCGACGACTTTGCGGCACGAGCAGGACGACGCGGATAGATGCGCCATCGGGTTCGATAACCCGCACGAAAATTCTGCGGCCGTAGGCGGGTTCCCGCGCGCTGAACTGTGACGATTTATGTCTCCCCGTGAACGCGCATGACGGAAATCAGAGTCAAAAAAGGACTCATTACGCCACGAACGGACATCTATTAGACAGCCCTCAACTACAGGTCTAAGGTGATTCCAGAACGGCCGGAAAATACGCGGCCGGCCACCCCAACGCAACCTCCCAAGGAGAACATCATGGCACTGTACCTGGTAGAACTGACCCCCGCTAACCCGTCCAAGGAAGAGGCAACCGCCCTCATCGAGACCGTCAACTCCTCCCTGACCAACGGCGCGGAGCTCATCGAAACCCAGGTCTCCGCAGACCACAAGATCGTCTTCGTCATCATCGAAGCCGAGAACACCGCATTCGGCCCCGACCTCGCCGCAGCTATCGGTGAGCGCGCCTCCGTCGAAGGCCCCGATGCCGTCCGCCTCGTCGGCGCAGAGCTCGATGACATCAAGAAGCTCAAGAAGGACGCCGACTACCTGGTCGAGTGGGACATCCCCGCAGAGATCACCATGGAACAGTACCTGACCCGTAAGAAGGCCAACGCCCCCAAGTACGCCGAGGTGCCCGAGGTTTCCTTCCTGCGCACCTACGTTCGTGAAGACACCGCCAAGTGCCTGTGCTTCTACGATGCACCCGACGAAGAGGCTGTCGTCCGCGCCCGCAAGGCCGTCAGCACCCCCATCGACCGACTGTTCAAGCTGCACGCATAGACGCGCGCTCCCCGCTTAGGAGAAACCACATGTCCGACTTCACCCTGGAACCCCTGTACGACTACCCTCAGCGCGAGCAGGTTCTCGCCCTCGCCCGCACCAATGCGGAGGCCGTTGACCGCGGCGAGCGTTCTCCTTTCGAGACCCTCCGCGAGATTGCCAAGGACGGCCTGATTACCCTGGGTCGCGACGGCGGCTCCCTGGTTCCCCAGGTCGCTGTTGCATTCGACCTGGCTACCGAGGACGCCACCACCGCCTTCTCGCTCTGGGCTCACCGTTCGACCATCGCGTTCTTCGACGCCGTGGGCCGCGAGCTGCCCGAGGGCCTGGCCAATGCGACCGTCAGCGGCACCACCGCGATGGCGGCGGCGTACAAGGAGGCGTCGGGTCTGGAGCCGATTAAGGTGAAGGGCACCCTCGTTGAGGGCGGCCTGAAGCTCAACGGTTCTATCTCCTGGGCATCGAACCTGTATCCGAGCGGCGTAATTGTTCTGCCGGTGGCCTTGGAGAACGCTCCCGAGGGTCACCCGGACCGCTACATCGTGACGATTCGCCAGGATGTGCCGGGCCTGGAGATTTACTACCACCGCGACCTGCTGGCGCTCAACAGCACCGAGTCGGGCACTCTGAAGTTCGAGGACGTTTTCGTGCCGAGCGAGGATATCCTGAGCGATAACCTCGAGGCGTTCCTGCACGATGTCACCGCACCGTTCCTGCTGGTTCAGTCTTCCTTCTGCCTGGGCCTGGCCGCAGGTGCTCTGCAGGAGGCCGCTAAGCACCTGGACGTGTCGAAGGGCATCTTCCGCCCCGAGTTCCCGCTAATCCTCTCCGAGTACGAGAGCCTGCGGGAGGAGCTGATTCGCCTGGCGTCCGAACCGGAGCGCGCCGAGCGCCGTGACCTGCTGAGCCTGCGCCTGGGGGTTTCGCACTTCGCGACCATTGCTACTCACTTTGAGCTGCAGGTTGTTGGAGGCGCCGGTTACGTGGCCGAGTCTCCGACCGCTCGCCGCCTGCGTGAGGCTTCCTTCCTGCCGGTGCAGTCCCCGACCGAGGGCCACCTGCGCTACGAGCTGTCGAAGTACGATCACCTCGAGGCTCTTCAGGAAGCTCTCTAAACGTTAGCGACGCTGTCTTCGTCAATACCGTCGCCCTCTATATGCAATATATTGCATATAGAGGGCGACGGTATTTTTATGTACCCAGCACCCATCAATCAGATAGCGAATTGGGAATATAAGCGGTTTAGGGGTATCCCTGCTCATATTTATAGGCATTTAGCTGTGACCTACGCCCATAGGCGCGTAGAATAATGTGGAATTTTATACACCACATTCACTTCAGGAGCTCCCTTTGAGCATCTCTAAGCTTTTCGGCTTCGACTGGTCGATTCACGGCGACGGCCGCAGCATTAAGCCCGGTTCCTTCGTCGCCCCGAACGAGCGCCTCGCCTGGCCGATTACCATCGGTATCGGCGCGCAGCACGTGGTCGCCATGTTCGGCGCAACCTTCCTCGTGCCGATTATCACCGGCTTCCCGCCGGCAACCACCCTGTTCTTCTCGGGTATCGGCACCGTCCTCTTCCTGCTGATTACCCGCGGCCGCGTCCCCTCCTACCTGGGTTCCTCCTTCGCGTTCATCGCTCCCCTGGCGGCTGCCATGAACTCGCACGGCCCGGCGGGCGCCCTCGGCGGTATCGTCATGGCGGGTGCGGCGCTGTTCCTGGTCGGCCTGATCGTTCAGTTCGCCGGCACCGGCTGGCTCACCAAGATCATGCCCCCGGTCGTGACCGGTTCGATTGTGGCGCTGATTGGCTTCAACCTGGCGAAGAGCGCTAAGGACAACTTCATGGTGGCACCGGTGACCGCGCTGGTGACCCTGTGCTCCATCATCCTGATTTCTGTGCTGTTCAAGGGCATCATTGGTCGCCTGTCCATCCTGCTGGGTGTGGGTGTTGGCTACATCACCGCCGTGATTCGCGGCGAGGTGGACTTCTCCAAGATTGACAAGGCTGTGCAGACTCAGGGCATCATTGGCCTGCCGCACTTCCAGACCCCCGAGTTCCACTGGGAGCTCGCAGGCCTGTTCATCCCCGTGATTCTGGTGCTCGTGGCTGAGAACATCGGCCACGTGAAGTCTGTTGCTCTGATGAGCGGCAAGAACCTGGACGACTATTCAGGCCGCGCCCTCATGGCGGACGGCCTGGCAACCACCATCGCCGGTATGGGCGGCGGTTCGGGTACCACCACCTACGCCGAGAACATTGGCGTGATGGCTGCGACCAAGGTGTACTCCACCGCGGCGTACTGGGTGGCGGCTATCTTCGCGATTGCACTGTCCATGTTCCCCGCATTCGGTGCGGCAATTGCAACCGTCCCGGCGGGTGTTCTGGGCGGTGCCGCAACCGTGCTGTACGGCATGATCGGTATGCTCGGTGCACGTATTTGGAGCGAGAACCGCGTGAACTTCTCGAACCAGATCAACCTGACCACCGCCGCTGTGGCGCTGATTGTGGGTATCGCGGACTACACCTGGACCTTCGGTGAGCTGTCCTTCGCCGGTATTGCACTGGGTACCGCGGCAACCCTGATTATCTTCCACCTGATGACCTTCATCGCGAAGTACACGAAGGCCGCTGGCGACCCGCTGGAGCCCTTCGACGCAGAGAAGAGCACCGAGGTGCACTAGGCACCTGACCGCCCGTGGGAGTGATTCTCTCCTGATGCGTAGGCTGTAGAAAAGCGGCCCGGATGGATTGGTTTCCATCCGGGCCGCTTTTGCGTCTTCTGGACGTTACATACAACTGCCACCCTGTTTAGACACAAATCAGATATAAATCAGACACAAAAATTTGAGTCTAGACATAAATTTTTATGTCTAGACTCAAATTTTTTATGTGTAGACATAAAAGTTTATGTCTAAGTTATGTCTGCGGAGGCTCACCCAGCCGCTAGCGCTGGATAGCTAGCACCGGATGGCTCGTGCTGGATAGCTAGTGCTGGATAGCTAGTGCTAGGCGGCTAGGACCGTTCGGCGAGCATCGCCTCAATCGTCTGCGCCACACCGTCCTCATGGAAGGCCGGGCAGGTGCGCCCCACCTTCGCAATGAGCGCCGGCTGACCCGACGCCATGGCGAAGCCCTCCCCCGCCCAGCAAAGCATCTCCGCGTCATTCGGCATGTCACCGAACGCCATCACCTCGTGCGCCTCAATGCCGTGGCGTGCCGCGAACTTCTCCAAAATCCGTCCCTTATTCACGGTCTTAGAGCCCATCTCGATGAGCGGCTCACCGACCACGCCGCGGGTCACCGACACCAGCGAACCCACCGCCTGATGCACGCGCGCCTGCAGAATATCCGGGTCCATGCCGGGCACGCGAATCAGGTACTTAATGACCGGGGTTGAACCAATACGTTCGAGCGCCTCGGCGATTTTCGCCTCCACCACGCGGGCGCCCTCGAGCACCTCACCGCCCTCGTGCGGGCCCTGAATGTAGACGGTGTCCACGGTTTCGAGGGTGTAGGTGGCGTCAGGGAACATGGGCTCTAGCAGCTCGTGGGCGCGGGCAATCACCGTGGGATCAGCACCGTTGACTTCTTCCACCTCGTTTGCGCCCAGGTGGTACACCACGGCGCCGTTGGAGCAGATGGCGTAGGAGTCGAAGTCGGTCTGCTCGCGCAGGGGCGTGAGCCAGCGGCTCGGGCGGCCGGTAACGAAGACGATATCGATCCCGGCGGCGCGGGCAGCCTCAAGGGCGCGCAGGGTCCGCGGACGGAACCGGAAGTCGTGCCCGATGAGGGTGCCGTCCAGGTCGCTGGCGATGAGTTTAATCATGCAGATATGCCTTCAGTGGTGGGGTGTATCGGTGCTGGTCAGTGTACGGTACTGGTCAGGGCGCGGGTCTGGTGAGACTGTGCCGGCGTGCCGCTATGCCGCCGGTTCCGCGTAGGTGACGGTCAGGAACGCACGACCCAGACCGTGGCCGAGCAGGTTAAAGTTCACGACGGCGGGAGTTGCACTCTCGTCAATGTCGAGCTTCTCCACGTCCACGGCGGTGACGCAGAAAATGTAGCGGTGCGGGCCGTGACCAGCCGGAGGGGCAGCCCCCAGGAAGCCCGCCACACCGGCGTCGTTACGGTGCGTCAGGGCGCCGGCAGGTGCATCCGCGCCGGTGTCAATGCTGGTCACCTCGGCGGGAATATTAGAGACGGTCCAGTGCCAGAAGCCCGAGGGGGTCGGCGCATCCGGGTCAAAGCAGGTGAGCACGAAGGACTTGGTGCCTTCGGGGAATCCACTCCAGGACAGCTGCGGGGAGCGATCCTGACCGCCTGCCACGCCGAAGAGGGCGGAGCGCATCCACTCGGGGGCGGTGCCGCCGTCTTGAATGTCGGTGGAGGTCAGGGTGAATTCGGGCAGTTCGGGCAGACCTGCGTAGGGTTCACGGGGCAGGGGCGCGGAGCCAATGGAGCTCATGGTTCTCCTTGTGTTTTCTCGCGGTGGTTGGATTAATTTTTCACGGGGTAGGGGCCGTGTATATGACGATGCCGGCGGATAGGGTGAGCTATCCGCCGGCTGTGCGTCATTTTTTAGCCGTTTAGAACGGCGACGAGTTCCTCGCGGGTGGGCGGGTTGGCGCCTGCACGGGAGACGGTGATGCCGGCTGCGGTTGCGGAGAAACGTAGCAGGTCGGCGATGTCTTCTGCGGCCAGTGCGGCAACCTTGGCACGGGCCTCGGGGCCGGCAATACCGCGGTCCAGCAGGCCCGCGATGAGGGCCGCCATGAGGGAGTCGCCGGCACCGACGGTGTCCGCAACCTCCACGCGGTGTGCAGGCTGGCTGATGCCCTCAGGGTACGTCTTGCTGTAGGCGATGGGGCCGTCTGCGCCGCGGGTGATCACCATCAGCTCGGCGCCGAGGTCCAGCCAGGCGCGGGCGGTGTCTGCGAGGGAACGCTCGGGGTAGAGCCACTGCAGGTCCTCGTCGGAAGCCTTGACGACGCTGGAGAGGGAGACGAACTTTTCGGCCCACTGTCGTGCCTGCTCCACATCGTGGATGAGGGTGGGGCGGCAGTTCGGGTCGTAGCTGAGCAGGGCGCTGTCGCGGGCGGCCTCGAAGGCGGCCGCGACAACGTGTGCGCCGGGCTCAAGCATGGCGGCGATAGAACCGGTGTGCACCGCGTCGGAGGTGCGGGCCAGTTCAGCCAGCTCCTCGGCGATAGCGTCCAGGGCCCACTCGATATCGAATTCGTATTCCGCCGCGCCGTCGGCGCCAATGGTGGCCTGGGCGACGGAGGTTCGCTCCGCGGTGGGTTCGAAGGGCAGCTGCACCGAGGAGGCGTTCAGGTGTGCGTTGATGCTTTCACCGTAGGCGTCCGGGCCGTAGTGGCCGACAAAGTTGGTGGGGTGGCCGAGGCGGCATGCGCCAACAGCGACGTTCATGGGGGATCCGCCGGGGTAGGCGTGGGTTTCTCCGTCGTGCTGGTGGACGACGTCTACGAGTGCTTCACCGATTACAGTCAACATGGTTTCAATTCTACTCGGCCAGCCCGTTCCGGAGAGTGCGTTTTTGTGGGGATTTCAAGTGGTTTTGCTTTCCCTTCTGACGGGTTCTGTTGGCTTGCCGTGTGGGTTCACAAACTGCCTTCGGTCTCTTCTGACTTTTAGCCTCAATATCGCTGATTTTGAGGCTCTAGAAGGGTTTGTACGGGTTAGACTTAAACCGACGCCGGGTCTTACGCCCGGCCCGGTATTGACGCGACAGCATCGTCGCGCCTACCCTCCGACAACGAAGTTAGGAAGAAGGTCATACGTGACGACTGCAACCGCTACCTGGGTTGACCGTGAGGCTACCGCAGAGGAGCTGATCCCCCTCATCGGTAAGCTGCACCGCGAGAACGGCGTGGTGCTGAGCATTCACGGCCGCAGCCTGGTCAACAAGTCCGTCATTGAGCTGCTGAAGCTGCACGATTTCGTATCCCACATTGATGGTGCGCCCCTGAACCCCGCGCACTCCCTCGAGCTTGTTCGTGCTCTGACTGAGCTGAACCTGGGCGCTTGCTCGATTAACATCGCTGCCCTGCACAAGGCACACCGCGAGGCTGGCTCCCCCGAGCTGTCCATGTGGCTGCCCGAGCAGCTGGGTTCCTCCGTGAACCACCAGGGTGACCAGCCGAAGGAGCAGGACGTTGTGCTGTACGGCTTCGGTCGTATTGGCCGCCTGCTGGCCCGCATCCTGCTGGAGCGTTCCTCCTCGCCGCTGGGTTCCGGCCTGAACCTGCGCGCCGTGGTGGTGCGTAAGAACGGTGATAAGGACCTGGTTAAGCGCGCCTCCCTGCTGGAGCGCGACTCGGTTCACGGCCCCTTCAAGGGCGTTATTGAGGTGGATGAGGAGAACAGCACCATCATCGCTAACGGTGTTCCGGTTCGCTTCATTTACTCCTCGGACCCGAACACTGTCGACTACACCGAGTACGGCATTAAGGACGCCCTGCTGGTGGACAACACCGGCCGTTGGCGCGATGTTCCGGGCCTGGAGCAGCACCTGAACCGCCCCGGTATCTCTCGTGTTCTGCTGACCGCTCCCGGCAAGGGCGACATGAAGAACATCGTGTTCGGCGTGAACGACGACGTCATCACCGATGAGGACAAGATTCTCTCCGCCGCTTCCTGCACCACCAACGCGATTACTCCGGCGCTGAAGGTTCTGGATGACGCCTACGGTGTTGAGCGCGGCCACGTTGAGACCGTTCACGCGTTCACCAACGATCAGAACCTGATTGACAACTTCCACAAGGGTGACCGCCGCGGTCGCTCCGCTGTGCTGAACATGGTCATCACCGAGACCGGTGCAGCTAAGGCCGTGTCGAAGGCTCTGCCGCAGCTGGAGGGCAAGCTGACCGGTAACGCTATCCGCGTTCCCACCCCGGACGTCTCCATGGCGATCCTGAACGTGAAGCTGACCAAGCCCGCAGGTTCCGCTGAGGAGCTGAACGAGCTGTTCCGCCGCGAGTCCATCGACGGCGAGCTGCGCCGCCAGGTGGGCTACTCGGATTCCCCTGAGGCTGTTTCCACCGACTTCGTGGGTTCCCGCACCGCAGGTGTTGTGGACTCGCTGGCTACCGTGGTGACCGATGACTCCGCAATTGTCTACGTCTGGTACGACAACGAGTTCGGTTACTCCTGCCAGGTGATTCGCGTTCTGGAGCGTATGGGCGGCTACGAAGTGCCCTCCTACCCCGCTAAGTAAGCTACCCCAGCTCATCTAGCACGCATATAACAAACCCACCGGTACATATAGCCATTTGGTTATATTGCCGGTGGGTTTGTTTATGAGGTTATATGCGCAAATAAGGGGTGTCGCACAGAAGCTCAGAAGAGCTACGCGAGCGGTGAATTACGCCTTACGGCGGTACACCACACCCTGATGCACCCGCAGCGTGAAGCTCGAGGGCACCGGGCGGTTTTCCGCATCCACCTCAGACATGCTTATGAAGGCATGCAGGCTTAAAACCCTTACGCCTGACCGAAGACCTCGTTGAGGTGGGCAGTATAGTCAGCGAGATACTGTTCGACCTGCGGATTTTTAATCACGTCATAGCAAATAAAGGTGGGCAACTGGGTAGTCCCCATGAACTCATGGGCCTTATGAAAGTGCATATAGAGGGCATCTACCCCGAGTCCCTCAAAGAAGTCGCCCTCCCGGGTAAAAGCTTCGCGAGGCGCGTTCCACGTCAGCGACAGCATATGACGCCGCCCCTGAAGAAGACCGCCCGTGCCGTATCCTTCAGTGGGGCTGACCCTGTGGCGACCATCATTAGCGTACAGGGTACCCGCACCGGCGGTAAACACCTCGTCCATATATTTTTTCACGGTCCACGGCTCGTGCATCCACCAACCGGGCATCTGCCAGATGACCGCATCCATCCACTGGAATTTTTCTACTTCCTGGTGAATATCGTACCCGTCGTCAATCACAGTTTCTCGCACATGATGACCGAGCGCCGATAACGTATCACGGGCTACTTGATGCAGGGTGTGGTTCAGACGACCCGCCGAGTGGGCGAATGCTTTACCGCCGTCAATCAAAAGAATATTCACTGTAGTTCACTCCTTAAACTCAACACCGCGAGAACGGTTGGCTATATTCCAGCCGCTTGTTTCATAGTACAGGGCTACTACGCTGTGAATCAGCCCTTAAAATTACCGCTTACGGTAAATTACGCCTTACGGCGGTACACCACACCCTGATGCGCCCGCAGCGTGAAGCTCGAAGGCACCGGGCGGTTTGCCGCATCCACCAGATGAGAGGGAACCTTCACGGTCACATCCTTCGAGCCGGTGTTCAGGGCAGCCCAACCGCGCGTAAAGGTGCGGGTCTGAACCGTTCCCTGAACCACGATGCCGCCCGCGGCATCCCCCAGATCAAAGGTGAGCTCGGGGGCGTGGGGAATCTCGTCGTAGGCGTCATGGTGGGTCGCGCTAATACCGGTGAAGTTTCCCCCACCAAAGACCCAGAAGCCGGCCAGGCCGTAGAGGAAGTTCTCGTCCGTGCCGGTCAGGGGCGACTTCCGGTCGCTCAGGGGGGTGCGCAGAATCGTCACCTTCTTCTGCGTGGAGGCACCGCGCTTCAGGCCGGTGAGGTACACCCCGAGCGACACGTCGCCACCGGAACCGCGCGCAATATCGCGGCCCTGCATCACGGCGTAGGGCGAAGCCAGGTAATCGTTCGGGCCCCAGCCAAGCCACACCTCCTCGAAACCGCCGCCGTAGGCACTGTGGCGTTCCCACTTGCCCCAGCGCAGGCGCGACTCGGCAATATTGGGCACCAGAATCTTGCCGATGCCATTTAGTTCGGCGCCGGCAGAAGCCACCAGGCGGTCCAGGCCCTCACGAATCGTGGTCATAGACGGCACGCCCTGAATGGGCAGATTCAGACCGTAGTAGTCGTTCTCCACGTCGTTATCGCCCATAACGCCGTCGAAGGGCGAGTCGCGCATCTCGCGCACCACTGAATCCACCCAGTACCAGCGGTAGCCGGGGTTCCACACCTGCATCTGATAGTGCTTGGGGTAACCCTTCCACTCGATGCGGTCGCCGTTGAGGCGATACGCAAAGAAATCCTTACCGGAATTCGCCAGCGAGACGGCCTGCGCGAAAGACAGACCCGAGGAGTAGATGGGACCCGGCTCGTAGGAGCGGGTGGAGGACAGGCACTTATAGGCCAGGACCACCATCTGCGGGGCGTGCTTCTTGAGGTAGCGGGCAGCCTCCAGCTCCCAGGGCTGCAGAATCGCCACGGAGTAATTCTTGACCGCAAAGTCGAGCTGCTGCTGGGTGATGGGTTTTCCGCCGTAGCGGACCCAGGCACCAAACTTTCCCGGGCCGCCGAGCCGTTCGAACTTACTCGTCGCCATCGTACTCCGGGGAGAACTCGGGGTCGCGCGGAGGCATCTTACCCAGCTCGCGGTAGATCGTGTTGTAGCGGTCCATGACCAGTCGCAGCTGGAAGAAGCTGACGATACGGTCGTAGGCGTTCACGCAGTAGCGTTCGTAGATGCTGGGCTCCTCCATGAGGGTGCGCAGCGCCGCCGCGAAGCCGTGAATATCGCCGGGGATGGTCAAGATACCGCAGTTACCGATTTCGTGGCCGTCGGGGGCGACCAGCACATCGTCGATGAGCTGGGACATACCGCCCACGTCGGTGCTGACCAGCGGGATGGACGCAGCCATCGCCTCAAGCGCCACAATCGGCTGACCCTCATTGTAGCTGGGCATGAGCAGCAGGTCGAAGCGGTCGAGCATCGCACGCACGTTCACGGTGCCGTGGAAGGTGATGTACTCGCCCATGTTGAGCTCTTCGATGGTGCGCAGGCACAGCTCGTAGTACTCGGGCAGGTGGTCCTTGGGGCCGAGCACATCCAGGTGGAAGTTCACGAGGCCCTGGTCGCGCAGCACCGCGAGGGATCGAATCAGGTCGGTCAGGCCCTTAATGGGCACCACGCGGGCGATGAACACGAAGCGCCACACGTGGCCGCGCCCCTCGGCGAGGATGCGCGCACGCGCCGCCTGGCGGGCGTAGTAGGCTTCAGCCACGGACTCGATGAGCATGCCGTTGGGCAGGATGATGGCGCGGTCCTTCTCGCCCTCGTTCATCTGGTCGATGGGCGCACCGATGCCGCGCGCCTCCTCCAGTGCCTTGGGGTACAGGTAGGTGGCCATATCGGCGCTCGGGTAGCAGAAGCGACCCATCTCCAGGAACCAGACGGACCAGGCTCGCTCGTCAAGGGTGATGGGGCCCAGGCCCGGGTGCTCACGCTCCTCAGCGAGGAAAGCGTAGTCGGTGGTAATCGGCTTCGCCATGTTGCGCTCGAGCTTGGTGTTGATGGTGTCGCGAATGTACAGGTTGTGCTCGGTCAGCAGGAAGCTGGTGCCGTGGTCACGGGCGGCAGCGGCAGCGATGAGAGCCGCGTAGCCGGTGGTGTGGGCGTGGTACACGCGGGCGTGGGGCATCCGCTCGTGCAGCAGCGCAAAGAGGATGGAAACGAAGTCGCGCACCTTCCAGAAGAGCTCGCCGAAGGGAACCTCGCTGAAGAACCCGAGGTTGGCGATAACCTGCATGAACTCGCGGGTACCGAAGAGCCCAAAGAGGTTGTAGGTGCGGGTGGCGGGGTTGATGCCCTCGTCGTAGAGCTTCCAGAGGGGGTTGACGTCGCCGGCAATGAGCGCGTTGAAGCCCTGGATGAGTCGATCAGCCAGCTCTCGACGCTGCGGCATCTTCATGTGCAGGCTGTCGGGATCGCACTCGGCGGCGAAGGCAGCACGGTTGACGTCGAGGCTCAGGTAGATCACCTTAACCCACTTGACGTTCTTGGGCATGCCGTAGAGATCCTCGTGCGGCGAGTTCTTATCCCACGCGATGTGGATAATGCCGAAGGAGAGGTCGGGGTTCTCAGAGACGATATCGTGCACCACCGCGGAGACGCCACCCTTGAGGTAGGGGTAGGTGGACTCCATGATGATGGCGACATCGACATCCGGGTACTCGGGATCGGTGTAGTGCTCTCCGGGCTCCGGAAGCTGCAGAGGAGCATAGTGGTTTCGGTACATCTGTTCAGTCATTGGTTGTGTCTTTCACGGGCCGTGCTACGTGGTGTGTTCTTGGCCGGACCCGCAGAACGATGTCTGCGGACCCGGCGTGCGGGCAGGCGTTACCAGGCGAGTGCGCGGCGCCAGAAGAGAGAGTATTCGGGTGATTGCCAAGCCTGACGGTACACCCGGTAGCAGGCGTACGCAAGGACTGCCTCGCCCACGATGATGGGCAGGTATCCGGTCTCGTTCGGCAGGATTGCGAAGCAGATCATGAGCAGAATGAGGTGCGCCGCGGAGAGCACCTGCACGGTCTTGAACATGGTCATGTACTCAATCTGGTAGATGAGCAGGGCGACGGCCACGAAGAGGAACGCGACGACCAGACCCATCAGCGCCAGCGGGAAGGAATCCGGCATGAAGATAAACATCAGGATGCCGGTAATGATGCCGCTACCGATGTAGACGAGTAGCGAGTTGCGAATCGAACGGTCGGAGGCACGGGTGGCCTTATGAGCCTCTTCGCGAACGCGGTTGTAGGGCAGGCGCTCGAACACGGTCCACAGGTACTGAATTGCGTCGTTGACGCGATCGGCCTCTACCACGAAGAAGTAGTTGTAAGCGATCACGGCGGGAATCAGGCTCATGTAAATGGCCACAACGTTAATCTCACCGGAGGTGGCCAGGAAGAGCATGTACTTATCGGCCCAGATGATGGAGCCGGTCAGGAAGCCACGCAGAGCATCCTTTGCGACGTCCTTGAGCGGAATATGCGCAAAGCGGAAGAGGTGCACAAAGTTCTTACCCAGGCCAATCAGCAGGATAAGCGAGCCAACGAGCGGCGGCAGGAACCAGATGATGGGGAAGAAGTACAGGGCCAGGGTGTAGCCGAGCCAGGCGATGAACCAGATAACGCGGTTCTTCGCGAGGTTGGGGATGACCAGCAGCTGCGCGAAGGCAATGTTGAGCACGCCGAGTACGAAGAAGGCACCGACGGCAGTCGCGTTCCACTTCAGTACGAGGGCAACCGGAATTGCGAAAAGCAACACCAGCGGCATGGTCACGAAGAAGAGGTAAATCCAGTTGCGGCTGAACGCGGCCAGGTCGGTAATGTCCTGGAACTGGGGTTCGTTCAGACGCTCGCGGGTAGCCTTCGCCTCGGCACGCTTGAGCTGATTCTCGAGCGTCTCAGCCTGGATGCGCAGGGTTTCGCGGGCATCCGCAATCTTCTTATGCTCCATCTGAATGGCTCGATAGAGCGGCAGGCAGGCGGCCTGGCTAAGCCAGGGCACGGTGATGGATGCAGCCAGAATCACCTGAATCAGGGGCACGCCACCCAAGTTGTACCTGTTGATGGTGGGCGTGACGATGGGGAAGACAGTGGTCAGCAGCGCGACCGGGGAAACGTATAGCAGAAAGTTAATGAGGAGGCGCCACGCGCTAGCGCGCTGTTCCTCGCTACCGTGGTTGGTGGACAACGTTGAAGACTTTCAGTCGAAATAGAGAGTATGCGGGCCCGGCCCGCAAACGGGCCGGAGATTAACGTTGAGTGAGTGATGGTGTCGTGCGTTATGTCGTACAGAGATGGCACCCCTCGCGGCGGCCAGGTGGGCCATCGGATTCGTACCGTCAATGCATGCCGGATCAGCCTCATCCACCCGAGGGGGTTATTTGGCCGGGCAAGCATCCAAGACATCGCGTGTGGAGCCCCTCCCCTACGCCTAATTTAGCGCGGAGCTTGCGCACGCAACGATGCCGCCGTCATCAATATACTGTACGCGTCAAGCAAAATGTTGAACTTTTATTCAACCCTAACTTGAATTTTAGGCGATTTGGAACACATTTTGCTCTCATGTTTATATGCCGTTAGGTGCATATGCAAGGCATCCCGGCCCCTCCAGCAGGAGGAAGCCGGGATGCTCAATGTACGGTTACCGTACCGCATTCACCGCTGTGCGACGGTACGGCGCGGCTACCGCCTCGCGTTTAGGATGCGCTAGCGAGGGTGCGCAGGGCCACGGAGACCACAGCCAGTCGCGGGTGACCGGTTGCATCCGGAGCTGCCTCAGCAATCTCGTCGAGGATGCGGTCGATGTTACCCACGCGGGTCGGGTGCTCCTCAATCCAGCTGGCCAGAGCCTGCTGTGCACCGTCCACGGTGGAGAAGTCACCCTTCGCGCCCTCAGCCACGGACAGTGCCAGCTCTGCGGCGGTCTCGTAGAGGCCACCGCGCATTGCCTGGCGTGCCAGAATCTCCCAGCGGTCGCTACGGGGCAGCTCGGTGATAAGGCCGAGCAGCTCGTCCACCTTGAAGCGGTCGTAGGTGGCAAAGTAGACCGGTGCCAGCGAGGTTGCCTCGAAGTCGTGATCGGCGGCCGAACGAATCACGTCCAGCAGGGCGTAGCCCTCGAAGCCGCGAATCCAGATGATGATGAGGTCCTCGGGCAGGCCCCATGCCTCGCCCGCGTCGCGCTTTGCACGGACGCGAGCGCGAGAGATGCCGGAGAGGTACTCGGGCAGGTTGCGACGCATCTCGACGACGGAACCGAAGTTCTCGAGCAGCTCGGAGATGGTTGCGCCGGCAACCACGCCACGCTCGGTGATGAACCAACGGACCGCACGATCCAGAACGCGCTGGTTGTCGCGCAGCACGGTGAACCATGCGTCCAGCGGGGTCTTCGGGGACAGCTCGCTGTGCAGCTTAGCGGCGGTGCCGAGCTCGAAGAGCTCGCGGGCCACGATGAAGGCGCGGGCGACGGAGTCGATACCGACGTTGAACTCCTCCATGATGCGGTACGCGAAGGTGATGCCACCAATGTTGACCAGCTCGTTGGCCACGCGGGTGCAGATGATTTCCTTACGCAGCGGGTGCGAGTCCAGGTACTGACCGAAGCGCTCGACGAGTGCTGCCGGGAAGTAGCTGCGCAGCACGCCCTCCAGGTAGGGGTCGTCCGCGAAGTCGGTCTGCTCCAGGGCGTGGGTGAGGTAAATCTTCACGTACGCAGCCAGGACAGCCAGCTCGGGGCGGGTCAGGCGGTCACCGGTGGTCTCCAGGCGCTCGTCCAGCTCCTCGTCGGTGGGCAGGAACTCGACGGCGCGGTTCAGGCCGGCGTGCTCCTCCAGGTCGTGCATGAGGCGCTTGTACAGGTTGGTGCCCAGGAAGGAACCGTGGAACTCGCCCTGCAGCAGTACGTTCTGGTTGACGTTGGTCTCGAGGACCTTGCCGCCAACCTCGTCCTGCAGGGACTCGATGAAGGAGGCGCGCTCCTCGCTGGAGAGCTCACCGCGAGCCACGAGGCGGTCCACCAGGATCTTGATGTTGACCTCGCGGTCACTGGTCTCCACACCTGCAGAGTTGTCGATTGCGTCGGTGTTGAGGATGACGCCGTTACGTGCGGCCTCGATGCGGCCCAGCTGGGTGAAGCCGAGGTTACCGCCCTCGCCCACAATCTTGGCGCGCAGATCCTTGCCGTTGACGCGCAGGGCGTCGTTAGCCTTATCGCCAACCTGTGCGTTGGTCTCGGTGGAGGCCTTCACGTAGGTACCGATACCGCCGTTGTAAATCAGGTCGACCGGTGCCTTGAGGATGGCGGAAATCAGCTCGGTCGGTGCGAGCTCGGTGACGGACTCGTCCAGGTCCAGAACCTCGCGCACCTCGGGGGTGATTTCGATGGACTTCAGGCCGCGGGAGTACACGCCACCACCGGCGGAAATCAGCTCGCGGTTGTAGTCCTGCCAGGAGGAACGGGGCAGGTTGTACAGGCGCTGACGCTCCTCGAAGGAGACGGCTGCGTCCGGGTTCGGGTCCAGGAAGATGTCGCGGTGGTCGAACGCTGCGACCAGGCGGGTTGCCTTGGAACGGAGCAGACCGTTACCGAACACGTCACCGGACATGTCGCCGATACCGACGGCGGTGAACTCTTCGGTCTGAGCGTCGTGGCCGAGCTCGGCGAAGTGACGCTTGACGGACTCCCAGGCACCGCGTGCGGTGATGCCCATTGCCTTGTGGTCGTAACCGACGGAGCCGCCGGATGCGAAGGCGTCGCCCAGCCAGAAGCCGCGCTCGAGGCTGATAGCGTTCGCGGTGTCGGAGAATGCGGCGGTACCCTTGTCCGCTGCGACCACCAGGTAGTAGTCGTTCTCGTCGCGTGCGATGACGCCCTCGGGGCGAACGACGGTCTCGGAGCCGTCGGTGCCAACCTCAAGGTTATCGGTGACATCCAGCAGGGAGCGGATGAAGACCTTGTAGGACTCGCGGCCCTCGGTGATCCAGGCGTCGCGATCCACAGCGGGGTCGGGCAGCTGCTTGGGGTAGAAACCGCCCTTTGCGCCGGTGGGGATGATGACAGCGTTCTTCACCATCTGAGCCTTGACCAGGCCCAGAACCTCGGTGCGGAAGTCGTCGCGGCGGTCGGACCAGCGCAGGCCGCCTCGTGCGACGTCGCCGAAGCGCAGGTGGACACCCTCGACGCGCGGGGAGTATACGAAAATCTCGAACTTGGGGCGGGGCAGGGGTGCGAAATCAATCTGCTGCGGTGCAACCTTGATGGCGAATGCCTCGCGGCCCAGGTAGGCGTTGGTGCGCAGGATGGCGCGAATAACCTTGCTCAGGGAGCGCAGGTAGCGGTCGGCGTCCAGGGTGGGAATCTTGTTCAGTTCCTCAACCAGGGCCACCTCAATCTCTTCGCGGCGTGCGTTGCGCTGCTCGTCGTTCAGGCCGTTGTTCGGGTCGAAGCTGACGTTGAAGAACTCCACCAGGTGCTTGGTGATGCCGGGGTTGGCGAGCAGGGTGTTCGACATGAACGAGGGGGTGTAGCCCAGGCCCAGCTGAATCAGGTAGTGGTTCAGGGCGCGGAACAGGCGTACATCCTGCCAGGTGAGGCCCTCGGAGAGAATCAGGCGGTCCAGAGTATCGGACTCGCGCTCACCGAGCAGGTAGGCGTTCAGGGCATCCTCGTAGAGGGATGCGACGGCGTTGGGGTCCACGCCCTCGGGGAACTCGACCCCGAAGTCGTAGAGGTAGCCGTACTCTTCGCCGTCCTCAGGCTTGAACTCGTAGGGCTTCTGATCCACAACGACCAGGCCCATGTTCTGCATCACCGGCAGGAGCTCGGTGAGAGTGTGAGGTGCGGACAGGTAGGTCTTCAGTCGGGTAGTGTTGGCTTCGCCGGCTTCAACCTTGATTGCGGCGGGCTTCTTGCCCGAGAGAGATTCAAGAATCACGATATCCTCGATTGCTTGTTCTACTGTGTAATCGGCTCGGTAAGCTGCGCTGCTTGCGTCGGCCCAGGCTGACGCGAGTCGGCGGCCTTCCGCACCGGGTTTCCATGCCTCAATGGCAGCTGCGGTGGATTCCACCCAGGAGCGAGTGACCCGCTGCATCTGCTTTTCGAGAGCTTGATAATCCGTGGTCGGCACATCATTGGGGTTGGTGAGCCGAATACGGAAGAATAGGCGGGCCAGCGACGAGGAGGACAGGTACACCTCGTAGTCGATGGCACTCAAATCAAATTCCTGTCGGAACACCCGCTCGATGCGGTACCGCACGTCAGTGTTGTAGTGATCGCGGGGCAGATACACCACGGCGGTAATGAACCGATTAAATCGATCCGCGCGCAGGAAGAGACGGGTCTTGCGGCGCTCCTCCAGGCCCATGATGCCGCCGAACGTCTCGGTCAGCTCGTTGACCGAGGCCTGCAGCAGCTCCAGGCGCGGGTAATCTTCCAGCGCCCCGAGCAGGGCCTTATCAGAGTAGGAACCGGGGTGGTAACCCAGGCGGCGGCGCACCATGGCGATTCGCTCACGCACCAGGGGAGTCTCAATAGCGGGTAGCGAGTAGGCCTGCCGGGTAAACAGGCCCAGAATCACGTACTCACCGATGACGCGGCCGCTCATATCGAAGCGGCGCACACCAATGTAGTCCAGGTAGTCGTTGCGGGCCACCGTGGAACGGGAGTTAGCCTTCGTGATGTACACGGGGCGGGGGAAGAGAGCTCGGTCCAGGGTGTCGCCGGAAAGCGGGATACGGCTCTTGCCCTCGGTCGAACGCAGGATGCCGAGCGCCGAACCGGGGCGGTCCACCAGGGCGATAGCGCCGGAGGTGCCGTCAAGCACGCGCTCCTTAACGCCCATGAACACGAAGTTGCCTCGGGTGAGCCAGCGCAGGAAGTCCTGTGCCACCTCCACGCGGGAGGCGGGCTCCACACCGCGCGGGTTGGCGGCGTAGGATTCCTCGCCGTGGCCGAGAGTGGCGCCGCGCAGCTCGTACATGGCCTGGGAGATATCAAAGACCGTGGTGACCATGCCCTCCAGGTCGGTGTAGCAGGCGCGCACATCGGCGAGCACGCGACGCACATCGTGCTCCAGCAGGCGCAGGTCGTCTTCGTTCAGGTAGCGGGTCAGGCGAATCGCAATCCAGGATTCAATGGTGACCGTGGACCCCTCGGGAGCGCCCTCGGAAAGCTGCAGGGAGGGCATACCGACGGCGGCGGTGTCGCCGCTGGCCAGGTTGGCTCGGGTGCCGGTGCCGCGCAGGCTGATGAGCTTGCCATCCGTATTGCGTTCGGCAAGGAAGATGGGGTGGAAAATCGCGAGGAATCCACCGAAATGCGCCGAAAGGTAGGCGGTCAGGGAGCTTACGATATGGGGCATGTCGTCCGTGGCGACGTACAGCGTGGTGTTGTAGTCATCATTGCGCGCGGCAACGACGGACGTCTTGGGGGCGCGGATTTCAGCTAGCGCACGATGGGTGCGAGCCAAATCCTCTAATTCTGCCGAGGTGAATTCTTCACGCTCATCGTCAGGACTGTTCAGAAAATACTGCTCGATCCATGCATCGGCGCCAGCGAAGCGTGCCATAGCCTTGTCAGTCGTTGACAATCTATCCTCCGAAGGTAGGTATCACTTCACTGTGACGGTGTCTGTGCAACTCCACGCGGGTCGCGCGGACGGCACCACCCAAATGGGTTATATCCAGCTTATACCCTTACGGTGAAGATGTCAGATATATTCGCCATATTCGCTCGACGGGCCCAAAATCTTATCGAAAAATACTCGCTCCGCACCTCTGCCCCCTCGCCCGACGGCTCGACGGGGCGGCTCGACGGGGTTACCCGTGAAATTGTCCGGCCCCCGGTTCCCCTCCCCCGGCGCCGACTCGTAGAGTGAAACCATGAGTTTGCGTACTGAATCTTTCCTGGTGGGTCTCATTGGTGATGGCATCACCTCCTCCCTGACCCCTCCCATGCATGAGGCGGAGGCAGACGCGCACGGGGTGCGCTACCTGTACCGCCCCGTCGACCTGGACGCCCAGAACCTGGATGGCGCATCCGCACCGGCGCTTCTGGATGCGGCGGCCCTTCTGGGCTTTAACGCCTTCAACATCACGCACCCGTGCAAGCAGTCCGTCATGGAGCACCTGCACGAACTTTCGGATGCGGCGCGTGCCCTGGGCGCCGTCAATTGCGTGGTGATTCGCGAGGACGGTACGTTCTACGGGGACAACACGGACTATTCGGGATTCATTGCGGGGCTGAAGCGCGGCCTGCCGCAGGTGGCGGAGGACCCGGCGCGCCTGGAGCACGTGGTGCAGCTGGGTGCCGGCGGTGCCGGTAGCGCCACGGCGTACGCCCTGTGCCGCCTGGGGGTGCGCCGCCTGAGTCTCTTTGAGCGTGACGCAGCGAAGGCTCAGGGGCTGGCGGAGCAGCTCGGTGAGCTCTTCCCGCAGACCCGAATCGAGGTGCTAACCAAGGATGAGCGCTTGATTGAAGCTCTACTGGAAGCTCAAGGTTTGGTGAATGCGACCCCGGTGGGCATGCACGTGCATCCGGGCATGCCGCTGAGCGAGTCGGTGCAGGCTGCCGGGGTGTTGCGCGAAGGCCTGTGGGTCGCGGACGTCATCTACCTGCCGCAACAGACGCAGCTGGTGCGCGCGGCGCGTGCCGCCGGATGCGAGGTGCTGACGGGTGGCTACATGGCGGTGGGCCAGGCGGTGGATGCATTCCGCCTCTTCACCGGACTAGAACCGAATGCCGAGCGTATGGCGGCGCATTTTGAGGCGCTGATTGCAGCCCAGCAGGGGGTAACTAACGCCTGAAACGCCAGAGCATAGAATACGGGTGGGGCTGGATAGTTAGCTATCCAGCCCCACCCGTATTTATTCTACATACAGAATATATTGCGTGGGCTATGCATCCAGCTCGGCCAGGGACTTCTTGTAACCCTCGCGAGCGGTGAGTGCACCCAGTGCCACGAGCACGCACATGGCGACCGTAAACACGGCGGGCAGCACCGCGTTATGCAGGTCGGCACCGGCGAGGCTCGTCGCCACAGCGGGGGCAACGCCTCCAGAAATTGCGAAGCCAATCTGGGTGCCAAGTGCCAGGCCGGTCACGCGCACGCGGGTCGGGAACATCTCCGCGTAGAAGGCGGGCCACACGCCGTTCGCCATGGAGTAGAGCGCGCCGTGCATGAGCACGCCGTAGACAAAGATGCCCACCCAGTTACCCTCGGTAATCGCGCCGAGGTACGGGAACATCACCAGGGACGAAGCAACCGCACCGGTAATGAACACGGGCTTACGACCGATCCGGTCGGCAAGCATGGCGGCGAGCGGAATCGCAACCAGACCGAGGGTGTTGGAGGCGACCGGCACCAGCAGCATGGTACTGCGGTCGAGGCCGTAACCCTTGGTGGCGAAGGACAGCGCGAAAGTCGTGAAGACCATGTTCACGGTGTTAACCATGGCGCACACAGCAATGGTGAGCACGGCACGCTTGTGGTGCTTGAAGACCAGCACGAGCGGGGGCTCGGTGAGCTTCTCGCGCTGCAGGTAGGCGGGCGGCTCGGAGAGGGTGCGGCGAATCAGCCAGGCGGTAATCACCACGAATGCGGAGAGCCAGAAGGGTACGCGCCAGCCCCAGGTGAGCAGGTGCTCATCCGGCAGGGCCGCGAAGGGGATGAACACGGCGGTCGCCAGCAGAGATCCGAACTGGGTGCCCTGCAGGGTCCAGCTGGTGGTGAAGGCGCGCTGGTGCTCGTGGGCGTGCTCCAAAGAAATGGAGATGGAGCTTGCCTGCTCGCCGGCGGCGGAAAGGCCCTGAAGCATACGGCAGGCCACCAGCAGGATGGGTGCAAGAATACCCGCCTGGCTATAGGTCGGCAGGCAGCCGATGGCAAAGGTCGCGCTACCCATCAGGAAGAGCGTGAGCATCAGGACGAATCGGCGGCCGTAACGGTCACCGAGGGGGCCGACGATCATAGCGCCGAAGGGACGCACGACGTAGGCAACACCCACAACGACCATGGACTTGAGGATGCCGATGGCGGCGGTGTCCTCGGAGAAAAAGATGCGGTTGAGCACAATTGCGGCGGCGGTGCCGTAGACGGCGAAGTCGTAGTATTCGAGGGCGGAGCCTATCCAGCTGGCGAGGGCAGCTCGTCGTGGTGATCGGGCGGGCGCGTCGGTGCGTCGGCTCATGCGCGGCTCCTTCGGTGGTACACCTGGCGGGTGGTGCGGGGTGGGCAACCCCTCGGTCATTAATGTGCCCTTCCAGTCTAGGAAGCACCCCATGCGTTTTCCATAGGGTTACCTAAGTTCCCAGAGTGTGAAGCTGGAATAGGGGTCAGATGCTCCTAGCCCCCGTATGATGTATCTATATGTAATTCCGTCATCAATGCTCCAAAGGGGTACCATGTCATCACCGCGCACCAGCATCATCATGCCGGTCTACAACACGGCTGATAGCGTCGTCGCCGCAATTGAATCCGTTCTGGCGCAGACCGACCCCGACTTTGAGCTGCTGGTGGTGATTGACGGCTCCCCGGATCGCTCCTCCCGGGTAATTCGCGAGTTCCTGGAGGGCAACCCCGATCCCCGCATCCGCCTGTTCGACAACGAACGGAACGCCGGCGTTTCCGCGGCACGTAACCAGGGCCTGGATGAGGCTCGCGGCGAGTGGATTGCCTTCATCGACTCCG
>OCIZ01000055.1_pt1 | contig 28772 bp, 22 predicted proteins | sample 1495841 | NCBI WGS metagenome assembly OCIZ01 (sample SAMN01915229, study PRJEB22387) | human oral metagenome | isolation source: saliva | host: Homo sapiens | place: USA
ACGGGCTCAGACTACCCCTCATTTAGACCTATATTGCCGAAAATCTATTTTTTATTTTGATTTTATAGTCCCTTCTTATAATTAAAGGAAAACCCGGAGTTAAAGGAAAAACCCGAGGTTAGGGAAAAAACTGGATTATGGGAAAAAAGCTTCCTCATAACGGTGGAAATAAAATTAATTTTTTGTTAAAATAGGAGCATTATGAATCTTACCGCAATGCCAAAGGAGTAAAAATGGATAAGGAAGCATTGAAGAAAAGAATATTTGCAGAAGGAGAGAAGGCTAAGGGCGGTGTAAACCGCTTTCTGGAGGAAGAGAAGCAGGAGCTGTCGCATGAACCGGAACGGAAGGTAGAACAGCCACAAGCTATCCTTCAGAAGTCGGAAAAATCCGGCCTTTCCTTTAAAGCGCGAAAAGCCAGAAGGTGCAGATTTTTTAAGACAGCAAAGGAAAAAACAGAGGCATTTATCGAAAAAGCCGCCGCTCATGCAGAGGAAAGAGGCGTAAGAGGGCTTCCGGAAAGAAAATTTATTGCGTTAAAGAAGAGAAAGAAGGTGTTGCATGCCTTTGTCATTCCCTGCTATGGAGAATCCTCTTATCTGGAAGCATGCATTCAATCTCTTTTAAAGCAAAAAAATCCATCTCCTATTTATCTTTGCACCGCAACTCCCAATGCATTTTTAAAGAGGATTTCCAGAGAATATCGTTTGCCCTTGTTTGTTCGAAACGGAGAGCCCTCTTTGGCAAGGGATTGGAATTTTGCTTTGGAGGTAGGCAGAAAGAGAGCAAAGCTGGTGACCATTGCCCATCAGGACGATTTGTATCATGAAGATTACACGAAGGCTGTGGAGCATGCCTATTCCCTCTATCCGGATGCCAGCTTGATTTTTACTGCGGTGCAGGACATTGACGGTATGGGACAGAAGCTGCCGAATGTTGCCGAGAAAGTGAAAAGAATCCTACGACTTCCCTATCATTTTACCCATCATACGGAAAAGAGCCTCTGGAAAAAGCTTCCTCTGCTTTTTGGCAACAGCATCTCCTGCCCCAGCTGTACCTATGTGACAGCACATTGCAGAAGATTATTATTTAAAAATGACTATCGTTTTATTACGGATTGGGATGCCTTCCTGCATTTGGCGGAAAAAGAGGGGCGTTTCCTCTATATTAAGAAAGCTTTGCTTTCCTATCGAAGACACGAAGAGGCGGAAACCAGAAAGCAAATGAAGAACAAAAACCGCCTGAAGGAAGAAAAGGAACAATTCCGGAAGCTTCACGGCAAGTTTTTGGGAGGTCTTTTGGCGAAGGTTTACAGCCTGTCCGGAAAATGGGCGTAGTTTCCTTTAGGCCAAGGACAGGCTTCGTTTCATAGCTTTTCTTTGTAAGAGGAGGGACACCAGTACGCAGGACAGTAATTTATCCACCAAGTTTCCACTAACAGCCCCTAGATAAACTGAAGTAAAAAGCTCTTGACCGGATTGCTTTAAGGCCATAATCACCAAGTCTGTTCCGGATCCGGTCAGTCCTCCGAAGAGGAAGATACGAATGGGAGCTCCAACCATTGGGCATAAAATGGCTAAAAGCAGTCCTGCAAGGATTGCCTTGGGAAGGCTGAAGCCCTTCTTTCCGGCTTTACTGATTAGGGCTACCACGACTGCAACCACTACATTGACCAAGGCAAAGGGGATTGCGCTGGGGCTGGCTGTAAAGCCCATCAGGAGGTTGGTAGCTACTCCGGTTAGGACGCCATAGCCCATACCGTAGCATGCCGCAATGAAAATGGTGCCGATGGTATCCATAAAAAGAAGGGGTATCTTTAGCATGCTGACAAAATCTCCAAAGACTACATTTACCACCACTGCCAGAGCACAAAATAATAGGATCTTCGTATTCTTATTCAACTTGTTCATTGCAATTCTCCTTTATTAAATTCCTGCTGTATCACTTACCGTACAGCACACATTTTTTCGTTTTTTCATAGTAGATTTTTCTTACTGCATCTCTTGAGCTTTTTTCATCTTTTTCACTTAAGCTTAAAGCTTTTCTTCTATGAAGGCAGTAAAGCGAGCTTTATATTCTTCCCATTTTCCGTCCTTCTCCTCTTCGTCATAAAATACCGGCACTTCGAAACAGGCCTGTGTCCAGTTTCTTCTTTCCATTTCTTCCATGTATTTTTCCATTAGAATTCCTGGGGGAGAGGAAAGAGAACAGCTGGGGCTTTCCTGAATCCCTAAAACTCCAATATAACTATAGCCATTTTTCTGATACTCCTCCAACTGCAAAAAAACCGACTCTAAAATTCTCCGACAATGTTCGGCATAGCCTTCCGTCTTCTCATACTCAGCCTTATTCATTGAAGGACGATTGCTTCCCAAATACAAAAGCTCCGGGCAGGGGAGCTGAATTATGCCTATTCCTCTCTCCAGGATTTCTCTTACCAAGGGAAAAGCACCTCGAGCCCGTTCCAGACCATGCACTACAGCATTTTGATTCAAAACACAATGACTGACTACAATGATTTTCTTTGATGGATAAATAGATAAGCCCTCCTTTTTATGTATTTTCAATAGTTTACCATGTTTATCACTCAAATCTTATTGCAATTTTAGATATATTAAGAGTTTTATTGAAAAGAGATTTAATAAAAGAAAAATAGAACAAGTATCGACGAAAGGCAAAAACAGCATAGGTCTAAAATGAAGGCGAAGTTAGCGAGAGCGTGCCTGAAGTTTTGACCTATGCTGTTTTTTTATGTTATGTATTACTCTTTTCTTATCTCTCTTTTTTTATATCTCTTTTTACTTACATCGTCCAATGCAGAATCCTGTTTCGAATCTTCTCAAAGCACTGCATCACGATGACCAGAACGATAATCATGAAAATGAAGCCTGCCCAGGTTCTGTCATAGAGCCCAAGTGCAGCATTTTGTCGCACATAATAGCCCATTCCGTATTCAGCGCCATACATCTCCGCATAAACCAGCATAACGAAGGTGCCGGAGAGAGAGTTGATGAAGCCGGAAATAATGGAAGGACTGGCCGCCGGGAGAATTACATAAAGATAACGCTTTAAGCCCCGAAGCTTTAATACATCTGCTTTATCCAGATAACGCTTATCAATGGTCATAATTCCGGTGATGGTTCCGAAAACCGTGGACCAGATACTTTCGTAGACAATCAGAAAGAGAGAAGCCATACGAAAGCTTGGCGCCAGTAAGAGGGCAAAGGGAGAAAGCAGGATGGAGGGAACAACGCTAATGGTATAAAGCACCGGATGTAGAGCTTCCCGGAGTCCCTTGTTGCTTCCCATGATAATACCGATAATCAGAGCCAGGATTAAGGAAATCAGGATGGCCGGGGTCAAGATGGAAAGGGAAGCAATCAGGTTTAAACGCATAACATTCAAATCCCCGAGAAAGGCCTTGCAAATGGCTGTTGTGGTGGGGAAGAGAAAGGCATTAACCAACCGGTTGTTCGCCACAAAGGCATACAAAGCAATAATGCCGATATACACCAAAATGGTAATGCGATATTTTCGAAAAAAAGTCTGTATGACCTTCATCATCTGTTCTCCTTTATTCCCTTTTTTGTCTGTATTTACCTTTGTTCTCTTTAAAACTTAAAGCCAAGACTCCTGGCTTTGGTGCTCATATGTAATATAAAACTTAAGCGTTATGTTCCTGATAGAACTTTTCCATCTTCTCATAGAACTCCGGATTCTCACTGCCGTAAGCTTCCTTGGCTTCTTCTAATGCTTCATAATAGAGGTCGTTTTGGATATGGTCGTCTACCTTGATTTTGTCCCAACCCTCACTTAAGAAGCCGGTTTCCCCCAGAATATTCCAAGCTCTCTCCACCTCGTGCTTCAGAGGATCAACAGAGATGCGGAAATGCTCATTGTCCATATAGGAATCCAGGTAATCCTCCGTTACATTCATTCTCTTGGCAACAATCTTCTTTACCTCTGCCTTGTTCTCCGGACTCTTCTCATAGTAAGCCTGGGCACGAAGGAGCACCTTGATAATCTTCTTTACTACATCTTTATTTTCTTCAAAATACTTGCTGGTTACCACCATACGGCAGCAGGAGTACCAGGGCATTAAATCGGACTTATAGCTTACCACCTTCAGATTCGGCTGCTGCTGAACCTCGTAATTGCGGCTGGTCCCCACAACGGCATAGTCCACCTCTCCCTTGATGACTGCGGCGGTCATGTCGGAGTAGTTGGGATAATGTACCCACTTCACATCGGTTTTCGGATCATAGCCCTTTTCCAGAAGAGCGCCGCCGATGGTGTAATCGGAAGCATCTGCAGCAACGGTTTTTCCGACCAGACTTTCCACACCGGTCCAGTCGTTGTTGTCGGTTCTGGTGATAATGGGCATACATCCGGTTGCCATATAGCCCCCTACAATCTGCAGATCTTCTCCGGCAGCCAGGGTCTGTAAGGGTCCGTTGGTACCGTAGTTGGAGAAAATGTCGATATTTCCGGAAAGAAGAGCCGTAGTAGCATCATTGCTGGCATCAAAGGGCTTCTGGGTGATTTCGATACCCTCGTCTTTAAACCATCCCTTTTCCATGGCCAGCTCCTGGAAGGCATTACCACTGTTATCTCTTGCCCAGTTAATTTTGATAACTTCCTTCTTATCCTTGCCTTCAGCCTTTTCCTTGCTGTCCTCGGACTTAGAGCCATCCGCTGCCTTAGCGCTTTCCTCCTTGGCTGCATCTGTACCGGAGCTCTTGCTTTCTCCTTGCCCCTGACAAGCAAATAAAGCGAGAGATAAGGGAAGTACCGCTGCCAACATTTTGATTCTTTTCATAAATCTCCTTTCATGCCTACATAGCTGTGTATATCAGCCTACCATTCCTATCTTAAGAGAATTATTGCCTATTCGAATAGACAATCCGACTCTTCGGACAGAGAATCCTTTCTTATCCCAAGAGGGATTCTTCTTCTCCCTTTTCAATGTCTTCGTTTAGATAGGAAAGCAGGGTGTTTCTTTGGGTAATAAAAAACTCATTTTCAAAAAGTAAATCTGAGCGATTTCGCAAGTCCTTCGGAATCTCCACGGAGTGAATAATATGGCTGGGAGCCTGGCCTAAAACGAAAATACGGTCTGCAAGGAGGAGAGCCTCATCAATGTCATGGGTGACAAAGAGTACGGTTTTTTGTTCCTTTCTTTCCTTGCAAAGGGAGATTAACAGTCTTTGCAGTTTTCTTCTGGTGATGGCGTCCAGTGCGCCAAAGGGTTCATCCATCAAGAGTATGGGCGCGTCCATGCCGAAGGCCTGAGCAATGGCGGTACGCTGCTTCATTCCGCCGGAAAGGCTCTTGGGAAGCTTATGATAAAGCTCGGGTTTTAAGCCCACCATTTGCAAAAGTTCCTCTACCTTTTTCTGTAATACTTTTTTATCTTCTCCAGGAAAACATTGCTGCAGGGCAATCAGAATGTTTTTTCCGATGCTTAACCAGGGGAAAAGACCATAATCCTGAAATACCACGGCTCTTTGTAAGGAAGTGCCCTGTATTTTTTCCTCGCCAATCAGAATTTCTCCGGCACTGGCAGACTCCAAGCCGGCAAAGAGGCGAAGCAGGGTGCTTTTTCCGCAACCGGACTGTCCAAGAATGCAGACGAATTCTCCCTGAGAAAATTGGGCGGTGATATTTTCCAAAATGGTTCTTTGATCATCCGCATAGTGAAAGGATAAATTCTTGATGCAAATTTCTGCCATTCTGCTCCTCCTGATTGTTTCCATAAAGCAAAAAATAAGTATTTTTGAACGTACAAATTAATTTCATAAAAAATACTATCAAGATTAAAAATATTTGTCCAATTTTAAAACATAATAGAACGGCTTGATTATTCAAAAGTACTATAATTATAAAGAAATTATAAAATTATTAAAAAAGCAAAGGGAGAGGGCAGCTTCCGGGGAAAGAGAAAAAACAAAAAATTATTAAAAAGCTTATATAAAATTGCAAAGTGCGCCGATAATATAATTACTTATCAGAATATTGTGAAGATAAGGGTTAAAAGAACTGCCGGGGAAGGCAGGTCGTAGAGAGAGTAAGAAGGGCTAAGCTTAGCGGTAAAGAAGAAAGTAATTTAGGAAGAAAGTCACTTAGGAAGAAAGTCGCTAAGAAAGAAAGTCGCTAAGAAAGAAAGTCACTAATGAAGTAAGTCAGTAAAGTAGGAGGAAAGGAAAGAGGAAAGAAAGCATGAAGGGAAAAAAGAGAATACAATTTATCGGTTTTTTTCTCTGCCTTTTGTTGGGGAATTCGTTGTTTGTTCCGAAGAGCTATGCCGCCGTTGCTCCGGTAAAAGTGGAGATTCCGGTGAGCTTGTATGCCGCGGGAGATTCATTCCCGGAGGAAGAATTTACGGTGGAGCTGGAACCGGTGATATCCGGTTCTAATTTGGTGCCGGATGAGAAAGAGATTCATCTCACTTTAGGCGCAGGAAAAACAAAGGAGGAGAAACGTTTTGCCCCCATTTCCTTTTCGGAGGAAGGAATCTATCAGTACGATATTCGCCAGAAAAAGGGTGATACGGAATATATGACCTATGACGATAGGGAGTATCTGGTTTCCGTAAAAGTGGAATTGCAAAACAAGGATAGTGCGGGAAATCCAAGACCTGCCTATCTCACTGCGGTATTGATTGTAACGGATCGAAATGATCCTCTAAAGCAGGATATGAAAAGAGGGGAAATTGCCTTTCATAACCGTTATGACAAGCCGAAGCCTCCGGAGCCGGAAACGCCCCCGGAGACAGTGCCGCCGGAGCCAACTCCTCCGAATCCGAACACCCCGCCCGGACCGGGTAATCCTCCCGGGGAAAGCGGCAAGCCCCCCGCTCCCATTGTGAGCCATGATCCCGGGGTTTTAGGGGTAAAGAAGCTGGAAATTTTTAATCCGATAGTGGAGATTCCGAAGATTTGTACCAAGATTTATCGTACGGCCAGAAATGTTGCCACCGGAGATGAAAGCGGAATGTTTTTCTTCGGCGTGTCCTTCAGCCTTTCCCTTTTTGGCATCAGCCTGTATTTTTATAAGAGAAGAGGAAAGGATTTATCTTCCGAATAAGTAGTGGGAAGAAAGTAAGGGATTTATCTTCCGACTATGCCTCGTAAAGAGCTAAAAAACAGTCTAAATCGAAAGAATTTCTAAAGACCTTGACACCCTCTTAGGAGGGTGTTATTCTTTGAAAAGATTTAGCACTCGAAAATGATGATTGCTAACAAATGAGAAAAAGCGTAAAGGAATGAGGAAGAAGAGAAGAAGCTTTTTCCTTATTTCAGAAGGGATATGTATATGAGTATGCAAGATATTTTGGAACAAATCCGTTCCCTTTTAAAGAAGAAGAAAAGGGGGCGGATTTCTGCCATTTCTCGGGATATTCCTCGGGATATTCCTCAGGATATGCTAAAAAAGCAGAATTCTAAGCAGGAAAATGAAGCACAAAGCTCTCCGGGACAAAGAGCCCAAGGGCAAGGTTCTGAAGCGCGAAACTCTGTAGAACAAAACTCTGTAGAACAAAACTCTGTAGGACAAAACTTCGGCGGGCAAAGTATCGGAGCACAAAACTCTGAAAGGCATAATGCCGTAGCACCTGAGGCGGTAGAGCAGAGCCCTGTAAGGCAAGAGCAGAACACAGCGGCTAGGAGCGGGGAATTGAATACAGCAGCGCAGAGCACAGGGCGGAATCCAGAAACCCGAAGTGCAGAGCAGAATACAGTAAGTGGGAGCGTAGAACCGAATACAGCGGCACAAAGCACAGGACAAAATGCAGTGGAGCAGAGCGCAGAGTCGCAAAACGGTATAGAGCGAGCCAAAGACAATATGACAGAATATAGAGGAGGAAATGTGATGCGGGTAATTCCAGTTTATAATATGATGGTTCTTCCCCATTCCTACATTTATTTTCAGGTACAAAGCTTTAAAAATATTGCAGGACAGGAAATCAGACAGGACGACCATGTATTACTGGCTGTTTTAAAGGAAGACAGCTTTAATACCAAGGATTTAAGGAAGGAAGAGTTCCACTCCGTTGCGGTAGAGGGAAGCGTTACGGAAATCAGCGGAGACGGCTATGTGGTGGTTCGTACAGGACAGAGAGTGAAAATTCTGGAGCTGACTCAAAAAGAAGGGGAGCCCCTGTTGTTGGAAACTGCCCCATTAAGGGATATTGAGGACTTGGATCGGGAAGATTCCGACAGAAAGCTAAAGGAAATCAAGGCGGAATTAAAGACTTTGGTGGACCGTTTTAGGGCGGGAAGCATTATGCAAACCATGATAGACCAGTACGGCTCTATCCAAGAGGTGGCTTGCATTCTTTCCCCCTGGCTTAGTTTGAAAAATGAAGAACGCTATCAGGTACTTAAGGAGGACAGACTTTCCGTTCGTACCAAAATGCTGGAGCAGATTCTTTATGAATATGTAGAGGTCACCAAGGTTACCTCCGATGCCAGAAATCAGCAGCAGGAGGACTACCAGAAGCTCTACAAGGAGCAGGCTTTACAAAAGCAAATCGACTATTTGCAAAAAGAACTGGATGAGATGCATCCGGAGAAGGTTTCCGATTTAAGAAAGCTGGAGCTTAAGATTGAAGAATCCGGCATGAATGAGATTGCCAAGAAGGAAGCCTCTAAGATTTTAAATCGTTTGAAAAATGAAGGTACCAACGGTCAAGAGGCAGGTATGCTTTATGACTACATGGACTTTGTGACAGGACTTTCCTGGAAAAAGGAAGAGCAGAAGAGCATTGACTTGGATGAGGCGGAGAAGATTCTCTCCGAAGACCACTTCGGCTTAAAGAAGGTTAAGGAAAGAATGATTCAGCAGATTGCTGTCATGAACTTAAAGAAGCAGCAGTCCGGCTCCATTCTTCTCTTTGTAGGTGCTCCCGGAACGGGAAAAACCAGTATCGGAAAGAGCATTGCCAAGGCTCTTGGCAGAAAATATGTCCGGGTAAGTCTGGGCGGTGTTCGAGATGAGGCGGATATTCGAGGTCATAGAAGAACCTATCTGGGGGCTATGCCCGGAAGAATTATGGACGGTATCCATAAGGCGGGAGTTTCCAACCCGGTAATGGTATTGGATGAGGTAGATAAGCTTTCCTCCTCCTACAACGGAGACCCTGCAGCAGCATTGTTGGAGGTTTTGGATCCGGAGCAGAACAATAGCTTTACGGATCACTATATGAATGTACCTTATGATCTTTCCGATGTACTCTTCATTTGCACCGCAAACACTACGGACAGTATTCCCGCACCTCTCCTAAACCGTATGGAGGTGATTCAGTATCAGGGCTATACTCCCAGGGAGAAATTTGAAATCGGTAAACGGCACCTGATGAAGAAGGCTTTGAAGAATGTAGGACTTCAGCCGGAAAATGTGGAGCTTAGTGATGAAGCTTTGGAAAGCATCATCTCCGACTACACCAGAGAAGGCGGTGTGCGAGGACTGAAAAAGCGTTTGGATACCCTTTGCAGAATTGCCGCTGTACATTTGGTAAGAGGAAAGGGCGAGAAGATTACCGTAGGAAAAGAGGATCTTCAGGAATACCTGGATATGAATCCTCTTCATCATAGAGCTGTGGAAGAAAAGGGAAGAGCCGGCGTGGTCACAGGTCTTGCTTGGACCGCGGTGGGAGGAGAAATCCTCTTTATCGAGACCCTTGCTACCAAGGGAGAGGGCAAGCTTACCATCACCGGACAGTTGGGTAATGTGATGAAGGAATCTGCCCAGATTGCTATCAGTCTGGTGAAGTCCATGTTCCCGGAGAAGGCAAGCTTCTTTAAGGAAAATGACTTACACATCCATGTTCCTGACGGAGCCACTCCGAAGGATGGCCCCTCAGCAGGTGTAACCCTCACCGTAGCCTTATCCTCCTTGGTGACAGGACAGGCGGTTTGCCCTCAGATTGCCATGACAGGAGAAGTTTCCCTGGAAGGAAAGGTAAATCCTATTGGAGGACTTCCGGAGAAGCTGATGGCTGCGGAGCGTGCAGGGGTAAAAACAGTTCTGATTCCTAAGGCAAATGTAGATGACCTTCGGGATGTACCGGAAGAGGTAAAGGATAAGCTGGAGATTCGTCCCGTGGAAAATGTGGATGAAGCTTTGTCCATCTGCGGTATCGAAAAAGGAAAGGACGCTCCTACCGAAGAAAAGTCCGAAGAATAAAACTGAGACTGTAATTATCAAATTGAGACTGTAATTATCAAATTGAGACTGTAATTATCAAAATAATTTTCTAAACAATATAGGTCTGAAATCGGGGCACGCTCTCGCTAGCCTCGCCACGTATCGGATACTAAGCGAAAAACTGCGATTCTCTTGTTTTTCGCAAGTACCGACGGGCTCAGACTACCCCTCATTTAGACCTATATTGCCGAAAATTTCTCTGTTTTTTTGATAATTGCAGTCTCATTTTCTTTGGTTTTATAGGAAAAGCAATAAAGACAAAATAGATAAATAATTATCAAATTGTTAATAAAAAATTATTCATATTTACAAATCTGCTGTTTGGGGATATAGTCCTTAGTGTTAGAAAAAACCAATTTATCCCCTGAAAGGAGTTGCACATGTCTACAACAACAGTACAGAAGCATACGAAATCCGGTTTTACTACCTTGGGTATAGCCATCACGGCAGTTTTGATTGCGCTTTCTACACTTCTTACGATGTTTACCAAGATTCCCGTGCCCGGTATTCGGGGGTATTTTAATGTAGGAGATGCGGTCATTATGCTGGCGGCTCTTCTGCTGGGACGAAAAGAAGGAACGCTGGTAGGTGCCATCGGTCCAGCCTTAGCGGATTTGCTTTTGGGATATGCGGTATTTGTTCCTATTACCTTTTTGGTCAAAGGAATTGAAGGCTTTTTGGTAGCCACTGTCTACGGCAAAAAGAAAAGCTTTTCCTCCGCTCTTTTGGCGACGATTATCGGCGGAGTGATTATCGTTGCAGGATACTTTGTAGCAGAGAGCTTCGTCTTTGATTTTGGTGTCGCCTCTGCAGGAATTCTGACCAATACCATTCAGGCGGTAATGAGTGTGCTGATTTCCATGCTTCTCTATACCGCTCTTCGGAAGATTCCTTTTATTGCGAACCTTTCCAAGCAGGTGCAAGAGTAAAGAAATTTCTTGAATTTTTCAAGTTTCTTAGTATAATAGGCAGGGAAACTATTTTTTACTGTTTTCTGCCGAGATTTAAGAAATCTGCTTGAATTCTTTGGCAAAGAAGCTTTGCACGTAAGTGCCCTGACCTTAGGAAAAGAGCTTAGGGCGACCGGAAAAAAGGAGGAACTGCATATGGTTTTAGTACCCGTTATCCTTATCGTAATTGTTCTTGTTTGGTTTATCGGACAGAGCAATATGCTGAATCGTTACATGGTCATTATCGAAGAATCCAAGAAGACCGTGGATATTACCTTGGTGAAGCGGTTTGACACCATTTCGGAAATGTTAAAGGTGGCTAAGGCCTATGCCAAGCATGAGGAGAAGGTATTTACCGAGCTGGTAGCTTTGCGTCAGGGTGGAAGTATTCAGGATACTAACCGGGCGATTGCCAATCAAAATGATGTATTGGCACAGATTCGTATGGTAGGAGAGAATTATCCGGAGCTTCTGTCTTCCAAGCAGTTTTTAAACCTTCAGTCCGAGATTGTCAGTGAAAATGAAGATTTGGCAGCAGCAAAGCGGATTGTCAACAGCAATGTGCGCGTATTCAATCAGGCTGTTGTAAGCTTCCCCACAAGTCTAGTGGCAGGAATCAAGGGACTTGGTAAGGTGGATTTTCTGCATGAGGATTTAGAGGGTAAGAGAAGTTTAGAGGATTTGGATTACAATATTGATTAATAGAATAAAACATTTGCTCAGAACGGGCAAATAGCTTAAAGCCCTGATAAGTATGTATGGCAGGCGGAAAAGTCGAGATATAGGGATTTTTCTGCCTGCTTTTCTAATAGAAAGGACATCTATGTTAGGAACTTTGGAAGAGGATTTACAGAAAATTGAGGACATGGAGGACAGTGCGGAGTTTCAAATCAAACTCCAAGCACTTCGTAAGAAAATGTTGGAAATTAAAAGGTGGTCTACAGCAAAATACCTTGTTCCGTTTTTTCTGATTCTTATGCCTCGTCTTATCGGGCGGGACAGTATGATCCTTTGCTTTATTTTGATTGGTAGCGGTCTTTTGTTTTATTATCTAAAATACCATAAGATGCCGGAGTTCTTCAGTAATATGGAAAGCCTTCAGGATGTTTATGCCAAGGAGGTGCTGGAGCCGCTGTTACAGAACTTCTATCCCGACCTAACGGTGGAAAAGAAGGGAATTGCTCTGGAGGATGTAGTGAGGTTCACCCCAAAGTCTCAAAAATATCTGCAAGATACCTTTTTGTTCTTTCATGATGACAGAGGACTTCTTATAGGAAATCTGGAGTCCTATCATACAACAGGCGGAAAGCATTCCACCACGGTGTATGATTTTACAGGACAGCTGTATTGCATGAAGAGCCCGGTGGCGGTGCAGGGAGAAGTTCGCATTGTCCCTACGGATAGAGCTTTTCTTTTAAAAAATGAAGTCCAGTACAGATATCCCGGCTGCGGAAAAGGGGAGATGAAGCTGGATACGGAAGACATTCAGCACAATGAGCATTTTGACATCTATGCCACGGATGAGTTTGGAACAAGACGCTTTTTAACCCCGGAAGTGCTCAGGGTATTTTCCGAAAAATTTGCGGGACAGGAGCTTTCAATCTATATCAAAGGAGATCTGCTCTATATCGCCATTTACAGCGGCCACAAAATGTTTAGAGCCCCTTATACAGAGGCAGATATTAATAACATCTCCTTCACGGAGGAGTATAAGAAGCTTCGGGGCTCCTTAGAGTATATCGAAGACATTTGTAAGGCCTTTGAGGAGAAATAGAGGGATAAAAAATAGAGGGATGGAAATATAGGTAATGCATTTCATACAGTACAGGTCTAAAATTCGGGTACGCTCCCACTAACTTCGCCTTCGCAGCGGTACTAAGCTCAAGCTTCACTTCGCTCGCTTTCACTAAGTACCGGCGGGCTCAGATTGCCCTCATTTTAGACCGGTACTGCATGAAATAAAATCACATTACCTTAGATACTTCCATCCCTCTATTTTTATCGAAAAGAGGCTTTAGACCTATACTGTATGAGATATGTTTGCAAGGGGTTCCATCCCCCTATTTTTCTCAAAAGTCAGCCTTACAAATGCCTCTTACTCCTCCAGACGCTCCGGAGCGTAATATAACACCTGTGTGCCGTCATTTTCAAAGGAGAAGGGCACATGGATCAAGTTCTTCATAGCTTCCAGCACCTTTCCCTGCTTTTCCTTCTCCACATAGAAGAGGAGGAAGCCGCCGCCCCCGGCACCCAGCAGCTTTCCGCCTAATGCTCCGGCCTTGCGACCCTGTTCGTAAAGGGCATCAATGCTGTCGGTACTGATGGTTTTTGCGGTCTTTCGCTTTAATTCCCAGGTCTTATGGAGAAGACGACCGAAGTCGTTTAAATCCTTGTGCTTATCCTGCAATACATCCTCTGCCTCCACCAGCAAAGACTTCATCTCGGACAAAAGACTTAGCTTGTCCTGGGGGGAGGACTTTTTATTTTCCTTCTGTACTTCGGAGGAAAAACGGGTAAAGCCGGTGAAGAAGAGCATCAGATTCTCTTCCAAGGCCTTCTTTCTATCCGGGAAAATGAGAATGGGGCTTACGGTATAGCCGTTTTGGGAAAATTCGATATGATTAAGTCCCCCAAAGGCTGCGGCAATCTGGTCCTGCCAGCCGCCGGATTCATTACAGAGTACCCTTTCCAGATAAATGGCTTCATCTGCCAGGGTTTTCTTTCCCACATACTTTCCCTTTAAGGCATGGAAGGCATGGAGCATGCCCACCGCAAAGGAAGAGCTGGTACCAAGACCGGAACGGGCGGGAAGATCCGCCTCATAATTCAAACGAATCTTCTGCATATCCAACATTTTCATCGCCTCCCGGATAGCCGGGTGCTGGATTTCCTCAAGAGAAGAGACCCTTTCCGTCTTGGAGTAGGAAAGCTCGGTGCTATAGTCAAAAAAAGGAGGCAAATGCCGTACATTTACATAACAGTATTTGTCAAAGGTGGTGGAAAGCACCGCTCCGCCATGCTCCTTGAAATATTCTTCCATATCGGTGCCGCCACCGAAAAAGGACATTCGAAAGGGGGTTTTGGTAATAATCATGTTTGCTCCTTATGGAAAATTGATGTAGCTGTCAGAATGAGGGGGATAGCCCTCTTATGCACCCGCCGGGTGGCTTACAAGCTCCTACACATATTAGCCTGTAATTTTGCTTTTACAGTATAGCATTTAATCGGAAATATCCAAATCTCGGGTAATCAGAAACTGATAGCCGGGAAATTTCTCTTCCAGCTCTTTTTGGATGCCGGCAATAAGGCCATCCCGATCCTTTTCTTCGAAATCCACCACAACATCCATGTGAACCCGTTTCTTCTCTTCTTCTACATAAAAGCCATGCATCTGTAAAACATGCTCCTTGGATAAAACCAAATCATGAATTTCCTGCTGGAGCTTCAGGAGGGCTTTATTTTCCGTGTTGCGGGAGTAAATGCTGATTCCCGCCATAACCACGTGGAACTTTTTGTATATTTTCCGCTCGATTTTTCGCATGAGGGCATCCAGCTCTGCGGCGTGCATGGTATCCGCCACCTCGATGTGGGCGGAAGCCAGGTAGGTATCCGGACCATAGTTATGGAGGAAGAGGTCATAGGTGCCGAAAACCCCGGGAATGGCATTGATGGTTTCCTTAATCTCTTTGGTGAACTTGCTGTCCGCTCTGGCCCCAAGAATCTGGGAAAGGGTTTCCTGTAAAAGCTCCCAACCGGCCTTCAGGATAAAGAGGGAAATCACCACGCCTACATAAGCCTCTAAAGAAATCTTGGTAAAACGGAAAAAGAGGGCGGACAGAAATACGGATAAGGATAAAATGGCATCATTTCCCGCATCCTCACCACTGGCAATAAGGTTCTGGGAATTTACCTTTTCACCCCTGGACTTTACAAAACGGCTTAAGAAAAATTTCACCAAAACCGCTACGAAAATAATCACTAAGGAAATCACACTGTAGCTGGGCTCCTCCGGGTGGAGGATTTTCTTTCCCGATTCGATCAAAGATGTGAAACCGGCGTAAAGCACTAAAAGGCTGATGATGCTTGCGGTAAGGTATTCGATTCGCCCGTGTCCCAGAGGATGCTCCCGGTCCGGCGCCTTATTGGCCAGGCGGGTTCCCACAATGGTAATTACGGAGGATAGAGCATCCGTTAAATTATTGACCGCATCCAAGGTAAAGGAAATGGAGTTGGAAAGAATTCCAACCCCTGCTTTAAAGCCGGCCAAGAAAAGATTGGCCAAAATTCCAATAATACTGGTTTGTACAATGACTTTTTCTCTATTCTCTTGCATAGAATTTCCCTTACTCTCTATTTCCAAAAGATGTTTTTCGGAAGCTTTACCTCCGGCTTGTCAAAAAGCTTGTCTTTAATGGCAAGCTTCTTCGCCTCTTCATCGTAAATGGCCATAGGCTTCTGTCTGTCCTTGATGGCAAGGATAATGGGCACAAGGAAAATGGCCACCACACCTCCGGCAAAGCCGTTGTTATAAAGATTTGTCCCATTATAAAGAATTCCAACATTTAAGGCAACGGAAGAATGAAGAAAACCGGCTGCAATTCCCCAGAAAATGCCGAATTCTCCTGCAATGGGAGCCAGGGTGGTCACAAGAATCAGGGTGAGGGTAGAGCTGGGATCCTGCACGGACCAAACCTTCAAGAATCCTGCAAGAATTACGCCGAAGATTACCGGTAAAATATTTCTAAGATGCTTTCCGGTGGCGCTAAAGCCCACCAGACAGAAGATGGAACCGATGGTGGGGCCGTTAAAGTCTCCTCCCAGAATGTAGAGAATCAAAGTCATGGCAAGACCGTTTACCCCCATGTTGAAAATGGTGGGATAGTCTCCGTATTTCTTTAAATAGTCCGGATTTCCCTGTCCGCTTTCCTTCAGGATATCCCGATAGCCAAGAATTGTTTCCTTTCGCCCAAAGAAAAGGGAAAGGAGCATCAAGACGAGAAAGAGCGCAAGCAGACTGTAGAAGCCAAAGAGTCTGTGGTCGGTATCCCAAACCAGTCGGGACTCGATTTTTACCCCGAAGGATTTCATCAGGGAAATGACGATGGTGGCGATAATACCGCAGGCGAAACCGGCATTGTAGAGGGAATAGCCCATGTGAGCGTGCTTGGTGTGTAGGGAAATGGGAACCAAAACATAACCGATGACAAGTCCCACAGCAAGCGCCAAAAGAAGCTGCAGGACATCCGGAATATTAGGAATCAGCAGAATCTGGGTGATAATCGGAGAAAGGGTGGTACCGCAAAGCCCGATATGAAGATATTTTCGGAAGGGAACCCGGTGAATTTTGGCATAAAGGGCATAGCCCAGAATTATCGCCCAGATATTTAAAAGATTCTTTCCGAAAAGAGAAAAACCGAACATCAGGCAGGAGGCCATGATACAGCTTCCGTCAAAATTGGATTTGGCGATACAGAGTAAGCCCAGGGAAATAATGGTGAGGCATCCCGCATTGAAAAAGGCTGCTCCCACGCCGCCTACCACAAAATAGTCCGTAATCAAAATATCCGGTTGCACAATGATTTCCCGTACACCTTCAAAAACGCTCATAGGGTTTTGCTGGGTAAGACTGATGAGCATAAAATAAATAGGCACAATGGACATTAAAAGATAACGCTCCCAGTTCGGGAGAAAATGATGTAAAAGCAACTTGCTGTTTTCTGTATTTTTCATGAAAAAATTCTACTCCTTCACTGCCGGGGGAGGGGGATTTTCCTAGCCGATTCTCCAATATGAAACTATTAAAATATTACAAGAAAAAGAAAAAATAAGCAATTATAAGATTCTAAGCAATTCCGGAAGAAAGACTTGCCTTTCTGTAGACTTTGTGCTATCTTGGTACGGCTAAGGGGTACGCCCTGACAAAGTGCTATTATTTATAGATAGCACATGCATTATGAAAACCAAGGAATCCCCAAGAGGGATAGACGAACCGCATGGTTGGCAATCATGCAGAAAGAGGGAGAAAATGAGAGAAGGTATTCATCCAACTTATCACCAGGCAACTGTAACATGTAACTGTGGAAACACATTTGTAACAGGATCCACAAAGCCGGAAATCCACGTGGAAATCTGTTCCAAGTGTCATCCGTTCTACACAGGAAACCAGAAGCTGGCATCCGCTAAGGGTAGAATCGATAAGTTCAATAAGAAGTTTGGAATGCAGCAGCAGTAAAAAGCAGGGCCTCGGCCCTGTTTTTTTGTTAATCTTTATGAAAAAAGCGTGATACTTTCTTGGGAACGATTGTTCAAAGGCCGGTACTTTAGTATAATTCTTCCTATTCCGGAAAGATAATTGGTTTATTTCCCGTTGAAACCTCTGTGTGTTTTGAAAATACTTGGAGTTTGGAGATCATCTTCAAAATAGAAAAGAAAGAATAGAAATCTTTTTGTATAGCCGGATAGTAAGAGCTTTGGAAAGGAAGAATTTTGAAAAAACAGGTATATAGCGGTATCGGCGGTCAGGCAGTGATCGAAGGCATTATGATGAAGAATAAGGAGGACTATTCCGTTGCGGTACGAAAGCCGGACGGCAGTATTGATGTGATACAGGGAGAGTATCTGTCTTTAACGGACAAATACCCTTTCTTCCGCCTCCCTTTTTTACGGGGAATTTTATCATTTTACGATTCTATGGCACTGGGGATGAAGTGCCTTAGCCATAGTGCCAGCTTTTATGAGGATGATGAGGGAAGCGAGCCGGGAAAGCTGGAGCAGTTTCTGGACAAGCTTTTCGGAGAGAAGGTGGAACAGGTGCTTTCCGCCTTAGTGATGGTCTTTTCCTTTGCTATGGCTCTGTTTATTTTTGTGGCTTTGCCCACCATTTTGCTAAGCTTTGTGAAGAAATTTCTTCCTATTGAATCGGCTCTGGCCTTCTTGGAGGGCTTACTTCGTATTTTGATTTTTGTTTTGTATATCAAGCTGATTTCCCGGGCTAAGGATATTCGCAGGACCTTTGAATACCATGGGGCGGAGCACAAATGCATTAACTGTGTGGAGCATGGACTGGACTTAACCGTGGACAATGTGATGGCTTCCTCCAAGGAGCATAAGCGTTGCGGTACCAGCTTTATCGTCTATGTGATGATGATTTCCATCTTCCTCTTTATGTTTTTGCATTTTGACAGCCTCTATTTAAAGATACTGTCTCGTCTTCTTTTGATTCCGGTGATTGCGGGCATCAGCTATGAGGTGCTTCGTCTGGTGGGAATGGTGGACAACCCTCTTACCCGCTTGCTCTTTATTCCCGGTATGTGGATGCAGGGCTTAACTACCAAGGAGCCGGAGCGGGACGAGGTGGAAGTGGCCATTGCGGCGGTGGAACGGGTCTTTGACTGGAGAGCCTTTCAGAAGAAGGCCTTTCCGGAGAAGGCAGTTTCCCAGCAGGCGGTTTCTGAAAGTTCGATTTCCGAGCAGGCGGTTTCGGGGAATGCGAATTCAGAGCAGACGGCTTCAAAACCGGCTTCGGGGAATGCGGTTTCGGAAAATATGATTTCTGAGCAGGCGGTTTCTGAGGAAGGGGAAGCGTGATGGAAGATTGGATAGCTTCCTGGGAAGGTCTGGGCTTTCCGAAGCTTAAGGAAGCAAGCTTGCAAAAAATAGAAACAACGGGGAAGAAGCTCCTTGTGGAAGCAGGGGTGGAAGAAGAGGAGGCGGCATTGGAAGTCCGCCTCCTTTTACAGGAAAGCTTTTCTCTGAATACCGCAGGCTATCTTCTTAGAAAGCAGGAGCTCTTATGCAAGGCGGACAGGGAAAAAGTGGAAGCAGCCGGCATTGAACAAACGGAAATATTGGGAAAGCTTCATTCCTTTTTTGAAAACTTTGAAAAGCGGAGAAGACGGATTCCCTTGGCGCAAATTCTGGGAAGACAAAGCTTCTACGGACTGGATTTTTTTGTCAATGAAGATGTACTGATTCCCCGGGCAGATACAGAGTGTTTGGTGGACTTGGTCTTGGAAGACTATGCAGACTTGGCGAAGCAGGCCGGAAAAACTTATGAGGAAAAGCGAAATTCGGAGCATGTTTCGAATAAGCGTGAGGATACTGTGGAAAATGGAGCAAATTCTTCTTCCTTAAAGATTTTGGATCTATGCACAGGCAGCGGTTGCATCGGGATTTCTGTGGCAAAGCATTTGCCCTATCAGGAACTGCTTTTAGTGGATCTTTCGGAAAAGGCTTTGGCGGTGGCCAAAAAAAATGCGGAAAAGCATTTAGGGGAAAATGTTACGCTCTTGCAAAGTGACTTATTGACGGGGGTGCAGGGAAAGAAATTTTCCCTACTGCTCTCCAATCCTCCTTATATCGTCAGCAGGGTGATTCCAGGCTTGGAGCGGGAAGTTTCGGAGTATGAGCCTAAGATGGCATTGGACGGGGGGGAGGACGGACTGGTCTTTTATCGCCGTATTGCCAAGGAGGCAAAGGCGGTTTTGCTTCCGGGAGCAAGGCTTTACCTGGAAATCGGCTACGACCAAGGAGAGAGCGTAAAAGACATTTTCCAAAAAGAAGGATATGAAGCGGTGGAAGTTTTTCCGGATCTTTCCGGAAATCCCAGAGTGCTTCGAGGGATTTTCCCCGGAAAATAGTTCGTTTTTTCTACTGAAGAAAGAGTGATTTTTTATTTTTAAAAACTTAGGCTTCTTAGGGGGCATTATCGGGAGAAACAGTAGTTCTTTCTTGACACGATATGCCAAATCTATTAGTATAAGGATTGCGATTTAATCTATAGATTCTTAAAGGAATCTTAAAATTGGTTTCTGGCAAAGCCATAGGCTTGCAAGAGAAAGAGAGGGTAAGATGAGTTACTTAGAGATTGAGAAGGTCATTGGAAGAGAGATTATTGACTCCAGAGGAAATCCAACCGTTGAGGCAGAGGTTATGCTGTCTGACGGAACTATCGGAAGAGGAACTGCTCCTTCCGGTGCATCCACAGGAGAATTCGAAGCATTAGAGTTAAGAGACGGAGATAAGTCTCGTTTCGGCGGAAAGGGTGTTGCTAAGGCTGTTGAGAACATCAACACCATCATCAACGACGTTTTGCTGGGAATGGATCCTATGGACATTTATGCCGTAGATCAGGCTATGATCGAGGCTGACGGAACCAAGGACAAGTCCAAGCTGGGTGCTAACGCAATCCTTGCTGTTTCTATCGCAACCTGCAAGGCTGCAGCAAACGCTTTAGACATTCCTCTTTACCGTTTCTTAGGCGGAGCAAACGGAAACCGTCTTCCTGTTCCTATGATGAACATCTTAAACGGTGGAGCACACGCTACCAACTCCGTAGATACACAGGAGTTCATGATTATGCCTGCAGGCGCTCCTTCCTTCCGTGAGGGACTTCGTTGGTGTACCGAGGTATTCCATGCTTTACAGAAGATCTTAAAGGATGAGGGAAATACTACTACAGTAGGAGATGAGGGTGGTTTCGCACCAAACTTAGCTTCCGATGAAGATACCATTGAGCACATCTTAAAGGCTATCAAGGCAGCAGGCTACGAGCCCGGTAAGGATTTCGTTCTGGCTATGGATGCAGCTTCCTCTGAGTGGAAGAGCGAAAAGGGTAAGGGCTTCTACCATCAGCCAAAGTCCGGTAAGGATTTCACCTCTGATGAGCTGATTGCTCACTGGAAGTCCTTAGTGGAGAAGTATCCTATCTACTCCATCGAAGACGGTCTGGACGAGGAAGACTGGGAAGGTTGGGAGAAGATGACCAAGGAACTTGGAGACAAGGTTCAGCTCGTTGGTGATGACCTTTTCGTAACCAATACCGAGAGACTTTCCAAGGGAATTAAGTTGGGATGCGGAAACTCCATCCTGATTAAGTTAAACCAGATCGGTTCCGTATCCGAGACCTTAGAGGCTATCAAGATGGCTCACAAGGCAGGATACACCGCTATTTCTTCTCACCGTTCCGGAGAGACAGAGGATACCACCATCGCTGACCTTGCAGTAGCATTGAATACCTGCCAGATCAAGACCGGTGCTCCTTCTCGTTCCGAGAGAGTGGCAAAGTACAACCAGCTTCTTCGTATCGAAGAGGAGCTTGGTGCAGCAGCATGCTATCCCGGATTCGGCGCATTCAACAGAAAGTAATTTATACCATAAAACCAGTCTTCCGTGCTTCCTACGGAAGACTGGTTTTAAAATAAGGGATTGTAAAAAAATCAAAACAATAAAGAATTTTCGGTAATATAGGTCTGAATGAGGGGCAGTATGAGCTGGATACTTGCGAAAGACCGGCGAAGTGAAGGACTGTAAAAATCAATAATTGAAGCGAATAATGCAGTGTAGGTCTATAATAGGGGTAGTCTGAGCCCGTCGGTACTTACTGAAAGCGAGTGAAGCGAAGCTTGAAGTTAGTACCGCTACGAGGCGAGGCTAGCGAGAGCGTGCCCCATTTATAGACCTACACTGCATCAGAGCACTTTCTTATAACAAGTGCAGTCCTTCACTGCGCAGGGCGAGGTTAGCGGGAGCGTGCCCCCCATTTCAGACCTATATTGCTTAGAAAATTGTTTTGATTTTTTTACAATCTCTTATTTTTTAATAGTCTTTCTCGTTTTTCAAACTTACACTATTTTGTCTTAAAAATCCCTTATACCCACAATTCCCTCCGCCGATACCATTTATAGAATTATTATAAATGTTCTTTCTTTTTGTGGCATGGAAGTATTAGAAAGAAACTTACCAAGGAGGGAAAATGAAATCTTTACGGAATACGCTTATCTTATCCATCTTGCTACCGATACTGGTAGTTTTTCTTTTGCTGGGCTTTGTCTTCTTACGGTTTATGGAGAACAAGAGCACAAAAGAAGGAGATGCGGCTATGGAATCCGCAGCAGTGCAGATGGGAAGCGCTGTGGATACTATTTTATCTGAAATTGAAACCAGAATAGGTGTTATCGAATTGGCGGTAACAGATATTCCGGACCAGAACAGAATTCAGGCAAAGGATTTGGATTACTTTAAGTCCTTTGAGGGCAATATGAATAATCTTTTGGTAGACGGCACCAAGGATATTCCCGGCCTGGTAGCTTCTTATGTTCGTTACGATCCGGCATTAACCTACGGTACTTCCGGAACCTTTTATACCGATACGGACGGAGACGGAAAGCTGGAGGCGGTTACCCCTACAGATTTGGCGGCTTATGAGCCTAGTGATACGGAGCATGTAGGCTGGTTCTATACCCCCTTGGCCAACAAAAAAGCCACTTGGATGGAGCCTTACTTTAATGCCAACATTTCCAAGACCATCATTTCCTATGTGGTTCCCTTCTATCTGAAAAATGGAGATAACTACGGTGTAACCGGTGTGGATTTCGACTTTGCCTACTTGGATGATTTGTTAAAGAAAAATCAGAAGTATGAGGGAGACAGCAGTTTTCTAATCAATGCGGAGGGTAAAATCCTCTACCATGCCCAGTATCAAAACGGTGAGAATTTCCAGGAGATTGAAGACGGTAAGTATGCCGATGCTTTCAAGGAAATGCAGGATAAGGACCACGGTTTTGTCCATGAAGGAAGCGGGAAGTCCTCCATTTTAATGGGCTTCACCACTCTGGAAAATGGATGGAAGATCGTGACGGTACCAAGCTATCATGAAATCTATGGAAGCTTGGAGAGCTTTAAACTGACCTTTACAGTTTTCTCTATTTTCTTTGCAGCCTTTATGTTGATTTTGGCTGTTTTGGTAGGAAATCGTATTGCCCACCCCATCGTGAAGCTTTCCAAGTCTGTGGAAAAGATGTCCCAGGGTGCATTGGATGAAAAGATTACCGTAAAAGATCAGACAGAGATTGGCGCTTTGGCTAAGTCCTTGGAGAGTTTGGGCGAACAGCTGAAGAATTATAAGCTTTACATCGGAGAAATTTCTCAGGTATTGAATCAGATGAGTGAGGGAGAACTTTCCATTTCCTTACAGCATGAGTATAACGGAGAATTTGCTTGCATCAAGGCGGCTTTAAATGCCTTGTCCGGAAAGCTTACCGATTTGATTGGAAATATTCAGACTTCCTCTGAAAGAGTTTCCGAGTTTGCAGGAAATGTGGCAAACAGTGCCCAGTCCTTAAGCCAGGGTTCCATTGAACAGGCAGGAAGCATTGAACAGTTATCCGAGAGAATTCGTGCGATTTCCGACCATGTGGAAAAGAGTGCGGAAAATACCAAGCTTGCCAATGCGGAAGCTCAGAGCACTCAGGGCGAGGTGGAGAAGGCTGACCAGCAAATGCAGAAGATGCAGAAGGCTATGGAGGAAATTTCCGATAAGTCCGGAGAAATTTCCAAGATTATCAAGACCATTGATGATATTGCTTTCCAGACCAATATTTTGGCTTTAAATGCGGCCATCGAGGCGGCAAGAGCAGGAACCTACGGTAAGGGCTTTGCAGTAGTAGCGGATGAAGTAGGAAACCTGGCACAAAAATCTGCCGATGCGGCAAAGGATACCACCACCCTGATTGAAGAAACCGTACGGGCCGTGGAAGAAGGAGCAAGGCTTGCAGAACATACAGCAGTTTCCCTACAGCATGTGGTTAAGGGCTCCGGTCAGGTCAATGATTTGGTAAATGAAATTGCCAAGGCGACAGAGGAACAGGCAAAGGCCGTATCCGATGTGCGAGAAGGCATTAACAGTATTTCCGATGTGGTACAGAGAAATACAGCTACTGCAGAGGAAAGCGGTGCTGCCAGCGAAGAGCTGAACCAGGAGGCTAAGGCACTGGAGAAGCAGGTGGCGGAATTTAAAATATAGGATAAAGCAGGATTGACTTCAGTCGCGTCCTGCAGCATAGGTTTGAAACAGGGGCACGCTCTCGCTAACCTCACCTCGTAGGGGTACTAAGCGAAAAACTTCAGTTCCTTTGTTTTTCGCAAGTACCCACGGGCTCAGATTGCCCCTTGTTTCCAAACCTATGCTGTAGGACAACTCTAGACTTTAGTATATCCTGCTTTTTTGGTGTGTAAAAAACTCTCTCCACCGCTGCGAAAAATATATTTTTGATAAAAAGCAAAGACTTGCTGTAACCGTGATATAATATTAATATACAAGAAAGTGGCAACTTCCTTGAATTGGTCTTGGAAAATGCGCATGCAGTGAAAGGAGAAGTAAGGATGATTAAAAAGAGCTACGAAAGAGAATTGGAAAAACTTGGAGCATTTGAAATTAGCTTTGATATGTTGAAGCTGTCAGAAAAGAATGAGAAGCATTTGAAATTTTTAAATGCCGGAAGGGGAAATCCGAATTGGATTAATTCCTTGGGCAGATTAGCTTTTGCACGACTGATGGAATTCGGCGTGGCAGAAAGCAAAAGGACTCTGGACAAGGGAGACTTGGCGGGATATGTAGACTCCAAAGAAATTGCGGAAAGATACAATGCATTTTTAAATCATGGCGATGAGGTGGATGTATTTCTGAAAAAAATTGTGGAGTATAGCGTAGACCATCTAGGATTAGATAAGGAAGCTTTGATTACGGAACTTACAAACGGAATTATCGGAAACAATTATCCGGTACCTAGCCGTTGTCTGGAGAATACGGAGCACATCATCAATGCATTTCTCCAAAGTATTCTGTACGGGAAGGCTGACTTAAGAAAGGAAACGAAGGTATTTCCGGTAGAAGGCGGTACGGCTGCAATCGTCTATATTTTTGATGCTTTAAAGCACAATGGCCTGATTAATGAGGGGGACCGCATTGCCATCAACACGCCGGTGTTTACTCCATATATTCAGATTCCGAGACTGTCGAATTTCGATTTGGCGGAAATCAATCTTCTTGCAACGGAAGAAAATGACTGGCAAATTCCGGATTCAGAATTTGAAAAGCTTTTGGATCCTTCCATCAAGGCATTTTTTCTGGTAAATCCGTCTAATCCGGGTTCCCGCAGTCTTACAGATGAGAGTTTGGAACAGTTAAGAAAGGTAGTTGTAAAGCGTCCTGATCTTATTATTATAACAGATGATGTATACGGTACTTTTGTAAATGGATTCCGCACTGTTTATTCCGTTTGCCCAAGAAACACTATTTTGGTTTATTCGTATTCAAAGCTTTATGGTGTTACAGGATGGAGACTCGGAGTTATAGCCATTAATGAAGATAATGTTTTTGATGAACTGATTAAGAAGCTTCCTGAGAAGAAGAAAAAAGAACTAGAAAGCGATTATTCTATCGTTACATTGAATCCTTCGGAAATGAGCTTTATTGACAGGGTATGCGCGGACAGCAGATCCATCGGATTGTATCATACCGCCGGGCTCTCCACTCCGCAGCAGATTATGATGGTTCTTTTGTCTATGACTCATTTGGTTCTTGAAAATGAAAAGGATCAATACATTGAAGCTTGTAAAGAAATTACAGCGATTCGTTACCACAATTTAATGTCTACATTAGGCTTACCGGAGGATAACAGTGATTCCAATGCTAAATATTATACACTGATTGACATATATCAACTTGCAGAGACAAATTATGATAAGAACTTCGCAACATGGCTTAGAAATGAATTTGAGGAAATAGATTTTCTTTTGCACCTGGCAAAGGAAGAAGGTGTTGTGTTGATGGAAGGAGTCGGTTTTGGAGCAACTCCTGGTACAGTTAGAATTTCAGAAGCAAACCTAGAGGACAATGATTATAAGAAAATAGCAAATCGTATCCTGTCTCTTTTGAAGGAGTATCACGAAAAGTATGCAAAAGAGAAAAAGGATAAATAGGATAAGGGGGATTTAATATGAATATAGGATTAATCTCACATGAAGTGTTGGAAACAGCACAGCATATTACGATAACAGGTTTTTCCGATATAGCCCATTATTTGATTGCCAATCCGGTTATTTCTATCTTTGTATGTCTTGCACTAGGGTATCTTATTGGAAAGCTAAAAATCAAATCCTTTACTATAGGAGCCACTGTAGGAACTTTGCTGGTAGGACTTCTCATATCCCTGGTATTTAAGGGGGCGGGAACCTATCAGATTGACGGAACGGTGAAGACAATCTTTTTCTCACTGTTTATTTTTGCTATCGGATATGAGGTTGGACCTTCGTTTTTTGCAAGTTTAAAAAGCTCCGGTCTTAAGATTATTATCCTATCCCTTTTCTTCGCCGTGGCAGCCTTTGTCGTTTCTATAGTTTTGTTTAAGGCTTTTGGTATCGGAGCGGGAGAAGCCGGCGGAATTTTGGCCGGTAGCCTTACACAGTCTGCAATCCTGGGAACAGCGGATTCCACGATGAAGGGAATGCTTTCAGGCACAGAACTGAAAACAGCGGAAAGTCAGATGGCAATTGCCTATGCTCTTACCTATGTTTTCGGAACCGTTGGGGTAGTGGTATTTTTGAAAAACGGTGCAGCGAAGTTAATTGGTGTAAATTTGACAGATACTGTTAAGAAGAAAATAGATCAAACAAATTTCCATGAGTCTTCTTCGGAAAACACTGTTGTTGGAAATATCAAAGCACGTGCATTTTGCATAGAAAATGGTGCAGAATTTATTGGTAAAACAATAGGTTCGGTGGAAGAGCAGTACGGGGATGATCTTACAATAACGCAAATCATTCGAAAGGGTAAAAAGGTGAACCTTGCATCGGATGTGCAGCTCCTGGAAGGGGATACGGTTACGATTATCGGACTTCTTGATGCAGTATTGCATTTTGAAGCTCCGGGCATGAAGGAAACGGATGATTCGGAAGCCCTTAAGCTTGATGTGATAAAGCAGGAAATTGTTTTGACTAATCATTTCTCTTTGGATGTGATAAAGCATCTTTCAGAAAATGGAATTGTCATTTCAGAGAGGAAGAGAGACAACAATGTCCTTTCTGAAGATCAGGCGTTAAAAGCTCTCGACCACTTGACCTTGGTGGGACCGAAAGACTTGATTGCGAAGGTTGTAAAGAAACTTGGTTATGTGAAGGATACAGGTACCGAGACAGATGTATCCTTCATCAGCATGGGGCTTGTAGTCGGTTTATTAATCGGTGCAATCAGCTTCGTAGTATCCGGAATTCCGATTACACTTGGATCTGGTGGAGGAGCTTTAATTGGAGGACTCCTGTTCGGATATTATCAGGACAAACATTCTAACTATGGACTGATGCCGAAAGCAACACGGTGGTTTTGCAAGAGTGTGGGACTAAATCTATTTATCGCCATTGTGGGGCTTACATCCGGTGCATCCTTCTTATCTGCTCTGCAATCGATGGGCGTAAAGGTACTTTTAATCGGTGTTTTGGTGACTATTTTGCCTCATATTGCTTCCGTTTACTTCGGGAGATTTGTATTAAAGCTGGATGCTGTAGATATCATTGGAGCTCTGTGTGGTGCCGGAACCTGTACCGCAGCGCTTAACGGAGTTGTGGAGGAATATGAGTCCAGTATTTTTGCAGTAGCATATACACCGGGATATGCAATGGGAAACATTCTACTAACGGTCTTAGGCCCTCTAGTTGTTGCAATGTGTATACATTAGCTGTCTCGCGTAGGTGAACCTTTTTCTGTAAATGATGGTCTTCTATGAAAGTTACGTTGCTTGAGCAGCACAAACCGCTTTTCTAGCGCCGATTAAAAAATCAGTTGGAATGTCAAGGGTGCTTAGCTCAGCTGAGCTTTCAACAAGATGTCTCAGGCTTCGCCTGAGCCACTTGTTATGAATTCATAACGAGTATCGTGCGCAAAGCGTGCGATACTCGTTTATTCGTAAATGGTTATTTACCATTTGCAAATATCCTGAATGATATGATACTGTTTTGATACTAAAAGCAAAAAAGGTGGGTTAAAATATGAAGATGCATATTAGAATTATAATTGCTTTAGCTATTAGAATTATAATTGCTTTAGCTATTGGATTTGTTATTGCAATGCTGTTGATGAGCGTCAAGATCTACTTTGGCTTTACTAATGCATATAGTACAAATGTAAATGCACTAACGGTCAAAATACTTGGAATACCCATATATGAACTTACAAAGTCCGGAACAGAGTATTTTGGCAAATCGAGAGGAATTTATATGGGTGCAGTATGTGGCATTTGTATGACACTTAGTGTTATTATTGAAGAGATTTTCTTTAAAGTGAAACAAAAATAGAAGAGAATTTTGTGTAAACTAGATTGCTAAGAAACGATAGGATACTTGGATAAGCTCATTGCAGAATTTAATCAATATTTAGCGTTTGATAAATGGGAAGTTGCTTTCTATGGCGGGGTATTAAGGAGTCTTTGCGTGGGCTTAGGCTCTGCACGAAAAAGACGGTCGCGAGGCTTCCGTTGGGAGCTGCACTCTAGCAACGAAGGCGGGCGCATGTTTGAGCCCGAAGGGCGAGTTTGCGCAGGAGCCTGAGTGAAAAAGCGAGTGCAGCGAGTAGGAAACGCAGTGTGTCTTTGAGGCAGAGCCTAAACCGAAGCAAGACATTCATTAGTCTGTATGATGGAGTTGCTAACGATTACTTGACAGTAACTTGTAAAATCAGAGCTAAATTGAAAAAGTAAATTCCAGTGCAGAGGTAAATTCTACCTAGCTTTAAAAAATCCCTAAAATCAGGCAGTTTGAAATTTCATTTCTGCCTGATTTTGCTAT
>OCIZ01000062.1_pt1 | contig 28340 bp, 21 predicted proteins | sample 1495841 | NCBI WGS metagenome assembly OCIZ01 (sample SAMN01915229, study PRJEB22387) | human oral metagenome | isolation source: saliva | host: Homo sapiens | place: USA
TCTCTTTGAGCTAAGGCGAGGCAACGCCGTAATGGTTTAAAGTTAATCCACTATATTATTGGGTTTCAGACGACCTCCCCTCCCATCCAAACAAAGGAAACCAGCATGAAAAAATTCATCTTCCTCACCACCGCCCTCCTGCTCCTCAACGCCTGCGCCTCCCAATCCGGACAAGGCAGTTCTGCTCAAGTCTATGGCGAAATCAAAGGCGGCGTAGAAAGCAGCCACGTCCACTAAGCAGGCGGAACGGCGGGCATTGCCCACTCAGAAGATGCCGCCCCAATCATCCGTTCCCCTGAAATCCTCAGTGCCATAAAATCAAAAGGTCGTCTGAAACTTGGTTTACCCGGTTTCAGACGACCTTTCTATTGGACTGAAGACGAATGTTTGGACAGCAGTCATTCCCGTGCCAAACAGGAAAGGACAAGCTGATGTTGCGGCAACAACGTCGTCTGAAACGGTTTGCGGACAGCACCCAGTTTCTATTCAAACCTTTTCGCCGCGACGGCTTTCAGCCCTTAATCCTGCCTGTCGGTACGGTTTCTCCCAATCAGCGGATAATCCCGCGCGTGGATTGGGCGAAGAAGTCTTTAAACACCGCCAACTCGGCTTGCGTTTCGGCACGGCGGAGGATGTCGGCTTTGGCTTCTTCAAACGGGATGCCGCGGTGGTAGATGGTTTTATACACATCTTTGACGGCGGCGATCTGCTCGGCGGTGAAGCCGTTGCGGCGCATGCCTTCGCTGTTGATGCCTGCGGGTTCGGCGCGGTAGCCTGCCGCCATGAAGTATGGCGGTACGTCTTTGTGTACACCTGCGGCGAAGGCGGTCATGGCGTAGTCGCCGATTTGGCAGAACTGGAACACCAGCGTGTAGCCGCCCAAGACGACGTAGTCGCCGATGGTAACATGTCCGGCGAGGGAGGCGTTGTTGGCGAAGATGGTGTGGTTGCCGATGACGCAGTCGTGCGCGAGGTGGCAGTACGCCATAATCCAGTTGTCGTCGCCGACGCGGGTTTCGCCGATCCCGGTTACCGTACCGAGGTTGAAGGTGGTGAATTCGCGGATGGTGTTGCCGTTGCCGATAATCAGCTTGGTCGGCTCATCGCGGTATTTTTTGTCCTGCGGGATTTCGCCGAGGCTGGCAAATTGGAAAATGCGGTTGTTTTCGCCGATGGTGGTGTGGCCGTTGATGACGGTATGCGGGCCGATTTCGGTGTTCGCGCCGATTTGGACGTTGGGGCCGATGACGGTGTACGCGCCGACTTTGACGCTGGAGTCGAGTTCGGCTTTGGGGTCAATGACGGCGGTCGGGTGGATGAGGGTCATGTTTTTCCTTTCCTGTCGTGTTGCCGCGAAGATGCGCGACGGCAACAGGTCGTCTGAAAACTTTCAGACGACCTTTTTCTGAACACTCAAACCACGCGTTTGGCACACATGATGATGGCTTCGACGGCGACTTGTCCGTCCACTTTGGCGACGGCGCTGAATTTGCCGATGCCGCGTTTGTTGGTCAGCAGCTCGACTTCGAAAACAAGCTGGTCGCCGGGGATAACTTGGCGTTTGAAGCGGGCTTCGTCTATGCCGGCGAAGAAGAAGAATTCGTTTTCTTTGCGGCCGCCTTCGCTGAGGATGGCGAGTGTGCCGCAGGCTTGCGCCATGGCTTCGATGATGAGTACGCCGGGCATGACGGGCAGGTCGGGGAAATGGCCTTGGAACTGCGGCTCGTTCATGGTGACGTTTTTAATCGCGGTCAGGGTTTTCATGGACTCGAAGGCGGTGATGCGGTCGAGTTGCAAAAACGGGTAGCGGTGGGGAATGAGTTTTTGGATGTCTTTGGCTTCGATGGGGAGTTGTACGTCCATGTTCGTCGTATTCCTTGGTATTTCGGGGTTGGCTGGGCGGTTTCATCGCGGGGGCTTTAAAACGGCAGGCTTTGCCGCTTTGTTGGATTTAAAGCGCATCCGCCATGTAAACCGATTGTGGGGTTATTCGTCTTTTTCGCTGTCGCTCAGACGGTTTTCCAATGTTTTGAGGCGTTTGTTCATTTCGCTTAAGCGGTGGATGTAAACGGCGTTGCGCGCCCATTCTTTATGGGTGGACATCGGGAAGATGCCGGCGAGGTGTTTGCCGCTTTCGGTAATGCTGTGGGTCACGGACGTGCCGCCGCCGATGGTGGTTTTGTCGGCGATTTCGATGTGTCCGACCGTACCGACGCCGCCACCGATAATGCAGTAGCTGCCGATGGTAACGCTGCCTGAGATGCCGGTTTTGGCGGCGATGACGGTGTGCGAACCGATTTTGCAGTTGTGTCCGATTTGGACTTGGTTGTCGATTTTGGTGCCGTTGCCGACGGTGGTGTCGCTCATCGCGCCGCGGTCGATGTTGGTGTTCGAGCCGATTTCTACGTCGTCGCCCAGCGTTACCGCGCCGGTTTGCGGGATTTTAAACCATGAATCGCCGGCGAAGGCGAGTCCGAAACCGTCCGCGCCGATGACTGCGCCGCTGTGGATTTCGACGCGGTTGCCCAGTGTGCAGCCGTAATAAACGACGGCGTTGGGATGCAGGACGACTTCGTTGCCCAGTTTGCAATCGTGTTGGACAACGGCGTTTGCCAAGATGCGGCAGCCTTCGCCGAGCACGGTGTTCGCGCCGATGTAGGCGTTTGCACCGATTTCACAGCTGGCGGGAACGGTCGCGCCCTCTTCGACGACGGCGGTCGGATGGATGCCGCCGCGCGCTTTGACGATGGGTGAAAACAGGCGGGCGACTTTGGCGAAATAGAGATAGGGATCGTCGGCGACAATCAGGTTGCGCCCTTCAAATTCGTCCACTGCTTTGGCAGAAACGATAACCGCACCCGCGCTGCTGTCGTGGACTTCGGCTTTGTATTTCGGATTGGCGAGGAAGCTGATGTGTTCCGCCTGCGCGTCTGCGAGCGGGCGCACGGCGGCGACGGAAATGTCCTTGCCGCGCCATTCGCCGCCAAGCTGCGCTGTGATTTGGGACAGGGTGTAGGTTTTTGAAGTCATGATATTTCGTAAGCTTTGAGATGAGGTCGTCTGAAAAGGGACGGCGGGAGCAGTCGGACAGAACGGTTTGCCTAAAACGTATGCCGGCAGGAGTGATAAGACAGGTAATTATATCGTTTATTGGATTTTCAGACGACCCTTCGCTTGAAAGAGGTCGTCTGAAAACAGGTTTGCTGTATCTCGTTCAGCTCTCCGATTAACGTGTATTCAGGGCTTTAATCACGCTGTCGGTAATGTCGTAACGCGCGTTGACGTAAATCACGTCCTGCAAAATCACATCGTAGCCTTCGCGTTTGGCAAGATCGACGATGATGCGGTTGGCGTTTTGCTGGAGGGCGGCAAATTCTTCGTTGCGGCGCAGGTTGTAGTCTTCTGCCAGCTCCGCCTGTTTCTTGCGGAACTGCTGAACCAGCTCGCCCCAGCGTTTTGCCGCAGCTTCACGCTCTTTGCCCTGCAATTTGCCTTCGGACAGGGATTTTTCGAGCTTCTCGCCCTCTTGCTGCAATTGCTGCAAAGCGTCCTGACGGCTGCGGAATTCTTTTTCCAAGGTCGTCTGAATGCGTTGCGCCTGCTTGGACTCAAGATAAACGCGCTCGGTATTGATAAAGCCGATTTTCTGTACGGCTTCCGCCGCCGCAGCTTGGTTCATCAACCCGAAGCCCAATAAAGCCGCGCCGCCGAGGCGGAAGGCGTTGGCAATGATGTTCATCTGGATTTCCTTGATTTTGTATCCCGCCCATCAGCGGGATGACGGTTTGTTTTTTAAAAAGAGGCAGAACGCCCTGCCCCTTTTCCTTCAGGTCGTCTGAAAACGTTTGACCGCATAGGGATTTCGATTTTCAGACGACCTTGTTCTGCCTACGTCAGAATGTGGTACCCAATTGGAACTGGAAGCGTTGGATTTCGTCGCTGTCTTTTTTCTTCAGCGGGTAGGCGTAGCTGAACTTCATCGGACCCAGCGGCGAGAGCCAAGTTACTGCCGCACCGGCGGAGTAGCGCAACTCTTCCTTGAAGGTCGATTTGTGGGTCTTGCCTAAGCCGTATGGGTTTTGAGCGGCATTGTTGGTGTAGTAGGTATTGCTGCTGCTGTCGTTATACGTTTTGCCGTCCCATACGCTGCCCGCGTCGGCAAACAGGCTCAGACGGACGGAGCGGGAATCTTTGATGCCCGGCATCGGGAACAGCAACTCGGCGGAAACGTTGGCTTTTTTGTTGCCGCCGTAGCTGATTTTCTCGCCGTATTCGTCATAAACTTTCGGACCCAGCGTACCGCTCTCGTAACCGCGTACGGAGCCTAAGCCACCGCCGTAGAAGTTTTCAAAGAACGGCATGGTTTTCGTTTTGCCGTAGCCGTTGCCAACGCCGACTTCGCCGCCGAGCATCAGGGTGAAGTCTTTGGTCAGCGGGAAGAACCAAGTTTGGTTGTGGGTCAGCGTGTAGTATTGCAGGTCGCTGCCCGGCAGGGCGATTTCGCCGTTGATGCCGGTCATGTAACCGCGGGTCGGCCACAAGGCGCTGTCGGTTTTATTGCGTCCCCAACCGATCGTACCTTTGTACAGCCAGCCTTTGAAGCTGCCCACGCCGTCCGTGCCTTTACCATATTGATTAATAAAGTCGGCATAACGTTTAGGCGCGCCTTTGTAGGTATTCACGGTCAGGTGTTCCGCCGCCAGACCCAAATTGACGCGGTCGTATTCGGTCACGGGGATACCCATACGCACGCCTGCGCCTGCGGTGGTGGTTTTATATTGTTTCGCGCTGGAAGAGGCTTTACGCGGGTCGTAAGACTTGCCGTAAATATCGTAACCGAGGCTCACGCCGTCGGGTGTGAAATACGGATCGGTAAACGACAGCGAGCCGTTCAGCGTGGTTTTACTGCGTGAGGCGCGCAGGGAAACGGATTTGCCCGTACCGAACAGGTTGTCTTGGGAAACGCCTACGGACATGACCAAGCCGGTATCCTGAACCCAGCCCGCGCTCATATCCAGCGAACCGGTAGAACGCTCGTTCACGCTCATGTTCAAATCGACTTGGTCGGGCGTATTGGCAACCGGTACGGCATCGAATTGTACGTTGTCGAAGTAGCCCAGCAGTTCGACACGCTCTTTGGAACGTTGCAGCTTGGAAGTGTCGTAAGGCGCGGATTCCATCTGACGCAATTCGCGGCGCACGACTTCGTCACGGGTTTTGTTGTTGCCGGTGATGTTGATTTCGTTCACATAGATTTTGCGGCCGGGTTCGACATTCAGGACGAAATCGACAGTTTGGGTCTCGGCATTGGGAATAGGCTGAACGTTGACTTCGCTGAACGCGTAGCCTGCCGTACCCATGCGGTTTTGAATGGCTTCGAGCGATTTGACCATTTGGGCGCGTTCGTACCATTTACCCTTTTTCATGGTCAGCAGTTTTTGCAGCTCTTCTTTCGGTACTTCGCGGGTATCGCCTTCTATGCGCACGTCGCCCCAACGGAAGCGTTCACCCTCGTCAACCGTGATTTTAATGGTTTGCTTGGTTTTGTCTTCGTTGGTCTGGATGTCGGTATCCAGAATGCGGAAATTGAAATAGCCGTTGTTTTGGTAGAACTCGCTGACGCGCTCCATGTCTTGCGAGAATTTCTGCTCGTTAAACTGGTTGCTCTTGGTCAGCCAAGTCCACATGCCGCCTTCGCTCAAAGACATTTGTTTCATGAGCTTGCGGTCGGAATAGACTTTGTTGCCTTCAAATTCGATGTCAGTAATCTTGGTGGTTTTACCCTCATCGATGGCGATGTCGATGGAAACGCGGTTACGCGCGAGTTTGGTGACGGTCGGCGTGATTTGGACCGACTGTTTGCCGCGGCTTTTGTATTCTTCCTTCAGGCTGGCGACAGACTGGCTCAGCGTGGCCGGATTGAAGTATTGGGATTGCGCCAAACCGAAGGATTCAAGGTTTTTCTTGATTACATCGTTTTGCAGCATTTTCGCGCCGGTAATGTTCAGTGTGCTGATGGTCGGGCGTTCGATAACGGTCAGCAAGACCTGATTGCCCATGGTCTCTACGCGGACATCGTCAAAAAAACCGGTCGCATACAGACTTTTGATGATTTCTTCGCTGCGTGCGTCGCTGAATTGGTCGCCGACTTTGACGGGCAGGTAGTTGAAGACCGTACTCGGTTCGGTGCGCTGCAAACCTTCGACGCGGATGTCTTGAATGGTGAAGTCGGCAAACGCCAAAGGCGACATGCCCAATACCATCAAAGCAGAAGCAATCTGTTTCAATTTCATAAAATTATCCAAACAAACGGTTGATGTCATTAAAGAAAGCCAGTGCCATCATTAAGAGCATGGCAGCCAGTCCGAGGCGCAGGCTGATTGCCTGTATGCGCTCGCTCAAGGGCTTTCCGCGTATCCATTCGGCAGTGTAGAACACCAAATGCCCGCCGTCCAATACTGGGATGGGCAACAAGTTCAACACGCCTAAACTAATGCTGACCAAAGCGAGGAATTCCAAATAGCTTTGAAATCCCAGCTGTGCCGTTTTCCCGGCGACGTCGGCAATGGTCAGCGGGCCTGAAATATGGTTCAGGGAGGCATTGCCTGTAATCAGTTTTCCGAAGAATTTTACCGTCATCCAAGCATTGTTGACGGTTTTGTCCCAGCCCATCGCAAATGCTTCTGCGACAGACGGCTTATATTCGCGCTTGATTTCTTTTGTCCACGCTTCGTCGCCCTGAGGACCGAAGCCTACCCTGCCGACCAGCGTTCTGTCGGGTTGCTGGATACTGTCGGGGCGGATGGTCGTCTGAAAAGTTTTACCGTCGCGATCATAAATCAATTCGATTTTCTTGCCCGGGCTTTGGCGTACGATTTCCACCCATTGCTGCCAAGACTCGATGTCTTGTCCGTCGGCGCTGATCAGCTTGTCGCCTTTTTTCAAACCGGCTTTTTCAGCCGGGCTGTTTTCTTTCATTTCGCCGACGCGGGTGGTGATTTTAAAAGGCGACAACCCGATATAGCCTTGGTTTTTCGCAATTTTACCTGCTTCGGGCGTGCCGGCGGCATCGATAATCCGCATGGTTTTTTGCCCTGAGGTCGTCTGAACGGCAACATTTACCTTGCCTGACTCGATGTTCAACACGATTTCTTGCTGGGCTTTTTCCCACTCGCCGACGTTAACGCCGTTAACCGAAATAATTTTGTCTCCGGGCTGAAAACCGGCTTTGGCGGCAATGGTATTTTGCTCGACCATGCCGACATAAGGGCGGATTTCGGTAACGCCGAAGGAAAAACTCAAGCCGTAAAGCAGAACCGCCAGCGCGAGATTGGTCAGCGGACCTGCGGCGACGATGGCGATGCGTTTGGCGGGATGCTGTTTGTCGAAGGCGTAAGGCAGGTCTGCCTGCGCCACTTCCCCCTCGCGCGTATCGACCATTTTGACATAGCCGCCCAAGGGGATGGGCGCCAAACACCATTCGGTATCGCCGCGCTTTCTGCTGAAAAACGGTTTGCCGAAGCCGACGGAAAAGCGGACGACTTTGACGTCGCACAATCTGGCGACGATGTAGTGTCCAAACTCGTGCAGGCTGACCAAAATCAGGATGGCGAAAATAAAAGCTAGAAGGGTTTGCAAAAGAATCTCTCTGGTTGGGTATGGGTTGACGTTGTCGATTTTTCAGACGACGTATCAAGGCAGGGGTCGTCTGAAAAACATTCGCAATGTGTAGAAAATATTATTGGCGTTATTTTGCCGATTATAAAGTCAGTCCGCCGTTTTGTCCGCCACACATGACGGATGGGCGGGTTTTCAGACGACCTGTCATTTTTTATCGTTGCGGCACGGTTTATCCCAATGCGGCGATAAACTCCTGCGCCTGTCTGCGGGTAGCGGCATCTTGCGCCAGCAGGTTTTCGATATTGCCGAGGTCGTCTGAAAAGTCTTGTGCGAGACAGTGGGCGACGGTTTTGGCAATGTCGGTAAACTTAATCTGCCCGTCTAAGAAGGCGGCGACGGCGGCTTCGTTGGCGGCGTTCAATACGCAGGGTGCGGCTCCGCCCGCGTTCATGGCTTCATAGGCGAGCTTCAGACAAGGGAAGCGGTCAAAGTCGGGCTTTTGGAAGGTCAACGCAGACAATGCGTCGAAATCCAGGTCGCCGACACCCGAATCAATACGTTCCGGCAAGCCCAAACAATAAGCGATGGGCGTACGCATATCGGGATTGCCCAGTTGCGCCAGCACGGAGCCGTCGCGGTAGCGCACCATGCTGTGTATCACGGATTGCGGATGGATGACGACTTCGAGTTTATCAGGCGGGCAGTTGAACAGCCAATGCGCTTCAATCAGCTCCAAACCTTTGTTCATCATGGTGGCGGAATCGACGGAGATTTTGCGCCCCATGCTCCAATTTGGGTGTTTGACCGCTTGCGCGGGCGTAATGCTGTCGAACGTGCCTAAATCGGCCGTCAGAAACGGGCCGCCGGAAGCGGTCAGGATAATCGAACGGATGCCGTGTTCGTTCAGACGACCTGTGTAATCGCGCGGCAAAACTTGGAAAATGGCGTTGTGTTCGCTGTCGATGGGCAACACTGCCGCGCCGTTTGCGCGGGCGGTTTCCATAAACAACGCGCCGGAAACCACCAGCGTCTCTTTGTTCGCCAGATAAATGGTTTTGCCTTTTTGCGCCGCAGCCAGCGCGGAAGGCAACCCCGCCGCACCGACGATGGCGCACATGACACCGCTGACTTCGTCGGCAGACACCACGTCAACCAATGCCTGCGCGCCGTATAAAACCTGCGTTGCCGTGCCGTCGCGTTTCAACATGGCTTCAAGCCGGGCGGCGTGTTCCGCATCGGCGACGACGGCATATTCGGGGCGGAACGTCCGGCATTGCGCCGCCAGCTTCTCAACCTGCTTATGCCCCGCCAACGCGAATACGCGGAATTTTTCAGGGTGGCGGGAGACAACGTCCAGCGTGCTTTCGCCTATGCTGCCGGTACTGCCTAATATGGTCAGGACTTGTGGTGTCATGGTGTGTTCTTTATGTACTACTTCCGGATTTCAGACGACCTTTGGGTTTGGGGGGTGAAAAGGTCGTCTGAAAACGCTTATTTCGATATTGTGTTTATTGTGTTTGATGTGTTCCAACGATTTTTAACCGCTTCAGAACAAACTCGCAAAGGCGGCATAAACGCTGACAACGGCAATCAGGCTGTCCACGCGGTCGAACACACCGCCGTGGCCGGGCAGCAGATTGCTGCTGTCTTTAATGCCCGCCGCGCGTTTGAGCCAGCTTTCCAACAGGTCGCCGCATACGCTGACAACGGTCAAAACCAAACCGATTAACACGGTATTGAACCAGCCTGCGTTAAACGTCAGCCAACCAGCCCACCACACCAAAGTCATATACACTGCCACGCAAATCGCGCCGCCGATTGCGCCTTCCCAGCTTTTGCCGGGGCTGACGGTCGGTGCGATTTTGTGTTTGCCGAACGCCTTGCCGCTGAAATACGCGAAAATATCGGCAACCCACACCAAACCCATCACAGCAAGCAGCGACAAGGCATAATCGGGATGCGGACGCAGGGACATGAGTGCGAACCAAAACGGCATGACCAAAAGCCAGCCGACGGTATAAGCCTGCCAGCCGCCGTTCAATTTCCATTTGAATTTCAGCCACAAAGGCATGACGACCAGCCAAAACGCCAAAACGGTGTACCAGACGATATCCGGCAACATCCAACCGCCTGCATAGGCGATGACGCCGAACACCAGCGTCGCGGCGAGATAATGATTGGTTTTCAGTTTTTCCAGTCCGCTCATGCGAGAGTATTCCCATAGCGTAACCAGAGAAATCAAACCGCAAAATGCCGCCCACAGCCATTGCGGCGCGTAAAACAGCATACCGAGCATCAACGGCAACATCCAAAGCGCCGTGATAATCCGTTGTTTCAACATTTTTAACCCCTTTGCTGCTCTACCGGCAGCTGTTCCGAAGTGCGCCCGAAGCGTCGTTCGCGTTTTTGGAACGAAGCGACTGCATCGTCTAAGGCTTTGCTGTCAAAATCGGGCCACAGGGTATCGGTAAAATAAAGTTCGGCATACGCCATCTGCCAAAGCAGGAAATTGCTGATGCGCGTTTCGCCGCCGGTGCGGATGAACAAATCCGGCTCAGGCGCATCGCCCAGCATCAGGTGTTTCGCCAGCGCGTCTTCCGTAATCTCGGATACGCCTTCGGCAATCAGTTTGTTTGCCGCCTGCAAAATATCCCAGCGGCCACCGTAATCCGCAGCGATGCTCAGGGTCAGGCCTGTATTGTTTGCCGTCAAGGCTTCCGCCTCTTCGATACCTTGCAGAATTTGCTGATTAAAACGTTCGCGGCTGCCCAACACCTTGAGGCGCATATTGTTTTCGTGCAGACGGCGCACCTGTTTTTGCAAAGCCTGCAAAAACAGCCCCATCAGGAACGACACTTCGTCTTCGGGGCGACGCCAGTTTTCAGTCGAAAAGGCAAACACGGTCAGATATTGCACACCCAGTTTGGCGCAATGCTTCACCATATTTTCCAACGCGTCCAAGCCGCGTTTATGCCCCATTACGCGGGGAAGGAAACGCTTTTTCGCCCAACGGCCGTTGCCGTCCATAATCACGGCGATATGCTTCGGAACCGAAGTATGTTCCAAAATGGTCTGCGTGCTGCTCTTCATATCTGCCTTTCGCAGCGCGGCGGTTCAAAGGTCGTCTGAAACGCCGCGGACAAGGGTTTAAATCGCCATCAAATCTTCTTCTTTGGCAGCCAGCGTTTTATCGGCTTCGGCGATGTATTTGTCGGTCAGTTTTTGAACCGCCTCTTCGCCGCGACGTGCTTCGTCTTCGGAAATTTCTTTGTCTTTCAAGAGTTTTTTGATGTGATCGTTTGCATCGCGGCGCACGTTGCGGATGGACACGCGTCCTTCTTCCGCTTCGCTGCGTACGACTTTAATCAAATCTTTACGGCGCTCTTCGGTCAACATAGGCATAGGCACGCGGATCAAATCTCCGACGGCTGCCGGGTTCAGACCCAAGTTTGAATCGCGGATGGCTTTCTCGACTTTGGCCGCCATATTGCTTTCAAAAGGTTTTACGCCGATGGTGCGCGCGTCCAAAAGCGTCACGTTGGCAACTTGGCTGACCGGAACCATGCTGCCCCAGTATTCGACTTCCACTTGATCCAACAGACCGGTATGCGCACGGCCGGTACGCACTTTCGCCAAATTCTCTTTCAGCACTTCTACCGAGCGCTGCATTTTGCTTTCCGCTGTTTTTTGAATATCGTTAATCATTTTCTGCTTTCAAATAAGATACTGAATTTAAAACCTCGCCCGGACGCATGACCATCCGAACGGCAATCAAGCTGTTAACTGCGCATAGTACCGTCATTCGGCGATTCCGACAAGGCAGGGGCGGTTTTGGGCCTTGTTTCTTAACTGATATTTAAATGCCGTTGCACATGAGTTTGGGACGGAAAAGCATGGACGGCCTCGATACAGCCGAATTCATTTGCGTATAGACAAAAAGGTCGTCTGAAAACCTTGCCAACCGGTTTTCAGACGACCTTTATCCTATCCTACCTCCCAACCTCTCTATGGCTAAAGGCAGGGTGCAAAACAGGAAAATACGCTCCTGTTACGATGCAATCACGAACCAAAGACCTCGAAGAAGCAGGTATATCAATAATGTGATGGTAATGTTGTTGTATCGCCATTTCATTTGGTTGATGGAAAAAACCAGCAGTATGAGGAGAAAGAATTGTCCTATGTATACCCATACCATGTCTGCTGACAACAATACGGCACAAATCAATCCCAAAGGCAAAAGAATCATCCAAGCAGGCAACGAAGCAATCGCCCACTTCGGTTTTCTATTACGTGCACGGACAAATTCTCCAATAGAAGAAAAGGTCGTCTGCTTCTGCGTAATCAAAGACAAAATACTCATGCCGCCATAAGCTACGGCGCAAATATACAGCAATTGTTTATAGTTGCTTACGAAGCTAATCGCAGCTAAAGGCGTAAGAAGTCCAAGTACGATAAAAGTCAATCGGGAAGAGCGCAGATGCAGGCGTTCTGCCATAGCCGCGCGGGCGGCAACGCTGCATAAGACAACAGAAACAATGGAAGCAATAATTGGAGATACTGTATTGGATACACCTTCACTCAAGTATGAAAGATCTTCCGCGGCGGACAACATACCGGTTACGAACATGACCATGACAACAAACAGCAATAGGAGTTGCAACAGAGATCCTTCCCATTGATCGTTGCCGCGTTTGAACTGCAAAGCATTAACCAATATTATGCAGGCGAGTGCCCATGAGTAGAGCGGCATAGTCAACCACATGATGAAAACATCGTTGTCTTCATGGTTGAAATGAGACATCGTTAGGCCGAGCAGTATCCAGCCGACAAGGAAAATAACCCAACCAGTCAAAGGCGCGACAACAATCCTCGCCCAAGCCATCTGCCACGGAGACAAAGAGGACATACGCAACTGGTCAAATGCATTGCTGGATACATCTTGGCGCAAACTGCGCTCAATCTGCAGATAAAGGGCGATATTTGAAATGCCGGTACCGAACGCACCAATACCGGCAATATATTCCACCAAGTCTCCAGAATTGGGGGTGGCAAAAACAAACAGGCTGTAGAGTATGATGATGCCTACAATCATGCCCCAGCTCATGTTGAGCCACATCAGCCTTTGAAATTCGGCGTTAACCCGGATTTTGGGGATATTCAATTTATTGTCCATCGGCTTGCTCCTGTTGCTCTTGTTGCTCCTGCTCGTGGAGATTGAGGCTGTTTTGATAACTGTTTAGCAGCGACGCTTTAATGACGGCAGCTTCGCTCAAAGGCAGGTTTTGTTCAAACAGTTTGCGCAACAAGGCCGCACGTGCTTCTTCTCCCGCATCCAATATGACGGTAACGGCATGATTGTTCCATTCTGCCTGCTTCACGCCTTCCATATTGCGGACCCGCTCGAATATGGATTCATCCAAACCGACAAATTGCAGCGAAACAGTCTGATCTTCGTTAACATCATCATTAACAGATTGAAATGCCTGAACACGTCCGCCTTTGATAACCAGCATATGCGAACAATATTCGTCCAGCTCGGAAAGAATATGGCTCGACACCAAAATGCTCATGCCTTCATCTTTGAGCTTCAGCAGCAACAAAGACAATTCATGTCGTGCCTCAGGGTCAAGACCGCTGGCAGGTTCATCCAAAAGCAAGAACTTAGGACGATGGATGATGACTTGCCCGATACCGACACGCTGTTTCTGACCACGGGAAAGGTCGCTGACTTTGGCATACAATTTATGTTCCAAATTAAGCAGGCGAACGGTTTCCAGCAGCAAATCAGGAAGTCGCGCATCAGGAATACCGCGGGATTTGGCGGCATAAGTTAAGCACTGGATTACGCTCAAACCATCCGGCAACCCAAAAAAATCAGGCAGATAGCCGAGTTTGGAAAAACTTTCGCGCGGATTATCAAGAATAGGCAGACCGTCAAGCAAGACATCGCCGGATGTCGGGATTTCCAATCCTGCCATACAACGCATCAAAGTGGATTTGCCGGCACCATTAGGTCCGATTAATCCGGTAATACTGCCCTGCGGAAGCTCAACCGAGACATCGTACAATGCCTGCGTATTGCCGTAGTAAAAATCTAGATGTTGGACATTAATCATAATATTTATAAGATATGAAGGGGTTGGATGCAAAAATCGGGGGCGCTAACGCCGACTGACAAACTTTTATCACACGGATGAAATGACAAAATGGCTTTTCAGACGACCTCAAACATTTCTTGGCATTTCATGATAAACATTCAGCCTCAGCCGTTCCGATCTTGAGCCTTCGTATTATCAACAAAAAACTGTTTGACATACAAAAAACTGCTTCTGCGGTCGCTTTAATAGAAAGACGGATAACTTTACCCTATATCAGCGAACTTAAAAAAGCGGCAAGGACATCTTCCAAGCCGCTTTTTTGTCATTGGTTTGTTACCTTCCAACCTATAAATGGCATATGGAACATCATCAAATATCTCAAGAGATACGTTTTCAGACGACCCCACAATGACTTAGGGCGGCAACAAACGAATAATAGACAAATCCTGTTACCATATTTTCGACAGTTTTTCTTTAACTTTAGTCTCCATTTCAGCACTCAAATGGCGACCCAATATTTTGCCGAAATCTTCTTCAGGCGTATAGTTCACCAGCTCAGGGGCTTTGACGACATCTCTAGCGACACTATATACGCTGCCGAAATCATCAATCAATCCCACTTCTTTAGCCTCCGAACCGGTATAGATACGGCCGCTGAAAACATCAGAATACTGCTGATCTTTCAAACGCTTTCCGCGTCCGAGTTTAACCGATTTAATAAATTCCTTATGGATATCGGTCAGCATTTTTTCCCAAATCTGAGTTTGTGCGGGCGTTTCAGGAGAAAACGGATCGCCCATACCTTTATTGCTGCCCGCGATTTTCAGACGACGTTTGATACCGATTTTATCCATCAGCCCCGTCGCATCAAACCCCCCGCCAATCACACCGATACTGCCGACCACGCTGGACGGGTCCGCATAAATCTTATCGGCCGCCGCCGCAATGTAATAACAGCCCGATGCACACATATCTTCCGCCACCACATACACAGGAATGTCTTTATGCTCCGATTTCATACGGCGGATTTCGTTAAACGCAATATTGGAAACCACAGGCGATCCGCCCGGACTATTGGCGCGGATGATAATCGCTTTAGCATTGGGATTATTGTAAACCGCCTCCATACCGGTGCGCAGCATCTCAACCTGATCATCAAGTTCATTGCCGATTTCACCTTTCAAATCTATCACTGCCGTATGTTCCCCACTGCTTTGCACTGCATCGGTATCGTCTCCAAACAGTGACGCAATAAACATGAGAAATAAAATCACACCGATAACACGCCAAATATTGCGCCAAATACGTGCGCTACGCTGCTCTTTATAAGAAGCCAGCAATACTTCGCGCAATACTTCGCGCTCCCAAAACGAGCCGGAATGAGATGAGGGATTATTCCCCTCACGAGAATAAGGTTCCTGCATGATCGGTACTTTCATTGTTCAAATTTTGACACTCGGAACCACAATTCAGGTAGCTCCAACATTTTAGAGGATGTCTCCTATCCAATAACCCCGCATTCTACCGTCCTAAAAGATAAAATTTCAATCATCAGCAAATATTTGAACAAAGTTTTCATTTTATAACGAAATTTTTGGTTTCCTCATTAGAGGGAATCCAAAGAAAACAGCGTCAAAAAATGATATGGGATATTATGTGCAGCGATAAAAGCTTGAAGAATGATTTATGATAACTATTTTGAGTAATCGGACTATTCCTATCATAATGCTGCTTTGTTCCGAAAAACGTACCGATACCGTCGATGTAAACATTATAGTGGATTAAATTTAAACCAGTACGGCGTTGCCTCGCCTTGCCGTACTATCTGTACTGTCTGCGGCTTCGTCGCCTTGTCCTGATTTAAATTTAATCCACTATAAGTGGGGCACAATATAAAAAACAGAGGTCGTCTGAAAACCCGAAATGTGGTTTTCAGACGACCTTTTTCTTACTCCTTATTGTAATTCGCGAACCTTATTCGCCGTAATATGCTTTGGTCAGGATTTCTTCCATATCGGCGACCAATGCGAGACGCGGGTTGGCGGGAGTGCATTGGTCTTCGAAGGACAGCAGTGCCAGTTCTTTGCGGCCGTCGATGAAGGTTTTTTCGTCGATGCCCTGCTCTTTGAACGACATTTTGATGCCGACGTTGACCGCCAGTTCATGACAGGCGCGGGCGAAGGATTCTACGCCTTCAGCGGGGGTGGCGCACGGCAGGCCTAAGGTACGGGCGATTTCCTGATATTTCAGGTCGGCTTTGTAGTAGTTGTACTTCGGCCAAGTGGCGGTTTTCTGCGGGCGCGTGCCGTTGTAACGGATGACGTGCGGCAGCAGGATGGCGTTGGCGCGGCCGTGCGGAACGTGGTATTTGCCGCCGATTTTGTGCGCCATCGAGTGGTTGATGCCGAGGAATGCGTTGGAGAACGCCATGCCTGCGATGGTGGAGGCGTTGTGCATGTGTTCGCGTGCTTCGGGGTCGGACGCGCCGTGTTTGTAGGAGCGTTCGAGGTACTGGAACACGAGCTTGATGGCTTGCAGGGCGAGGCCGTCGGTAAAGTCGTTGGCGAGTACGGAAACGTATGCTTCTACGGCGTGGGTCAGTACGTCCAGACCGGTGTCGGCGGTTACGCCGGCGGGAACGGTCATGGTAAACGCGGGATCGACGATGGCGATGGTCGGGGTCAGCGAGTAGTCGGCGATGGGGTATTTTTTGTCGCCGTCACTGATGACGGTAAACGGCGTTACTTCGGAGCCGGTGCCCGATGTGGTGGGGATGCCGATGAATTTGGCTTTTCGGCCCAATTCGGGGAAGCGGAAGGCGCGTTTGCGGATGTCCATGAATTTTTGGACGAGGTCTTCAAAATCGACTTGGGGCTGTTCGTAGAAGAGCCACATGGCTTTTGCCGCGTCCATCGGCGAGCCGCCGCCCAGCGCGATGATGGTGTCGGGCTGGAAGCTACGCATCAAATCGGTGCCTTTATAGACGGTTTGGACGCTCGGATCGGCTTCGACGTCGGTGAAAAGCTGGATGGTTACTTTGTTTTTGCGTTGGTGGAGCTGGTGGGTCACTTTATCGACGAAGCCCAAATCGACCATCGAACGGTCGGTCACAATCATGACTTTTTCACAGTCTTTCATGTCTTGCAGATATTGGATGGAATCGCGCTCGAAATAGATTTTGGCGGGTACTTTGAACCATTGCATGTTGTTTCTCCGACGGCCTACTTTTTTGATGTTTAACAGGTTGACTGCGCTGACGTTGCCGCCGACGGAGTTTTTGCCGTAAGAGCCGCATCCCAAGGTCAGGGACGGCAGGAAAGCGTTGTAAACGTCGCCGATGCCGCCGAAGGTGGAGGGCGAGTTCCAAATCACGCGCAGGGCTTTGACGCGGGTACCGAAGGTTTTTGCCAATTCTTGATCAGCGGTATGGATGGCGGCGGAGTGTCCCAAGCCGTCGAAAGCGACCATTTGTTCGGCAAACTGCAAGCCTTGTTCGGTGGAGTCTGCTTTGAGCATCGCCAGTACGGGCGAGAGTTTTTCGCGGGTCAGCGGCTCGTTGGGGCCGACTTCGCGGCATTCGGCGATGATGATGTTGGTTTTTTCAGGCACTTTAAACCCGGCCTGTTCGGCAATCCACGCCGCCGGTTTGCCCACAACGGCGGAATTGAGCTTCGCGCCGCCGCAGTTCGCGCAGTTTGCCGTAACGCCGAAGATGAAGTCTTCGAGCATGGCTTTTTCTTTTTTGTTGGCGAAGTACACACCGTAGGATTTGAACTCTTCGACCAGCTCTTTATAAATCTCTTTGTCGGCAATGACGGCTTGTTCGCTGGCGCAAATCATGCCGTTGTCGAACGCTTTGGACATCACGATGTCGTGTGCCGCCTGCTGGATGTTTGCCGTTTTTTCGACATAGGCAGGCACGTTGCCCGCCCCGACGCCGAGCGCGGGTTTACCGCAGGAATAAGCAGCTTCCACCATCGCATTGCCGCCGGTCGCCAAAATCGTCGCCACGCCCGGATGTTTCATCAGCGCGGAAGTACCTTCCATAGACGGTTTTTCAATCCATTGGATACAGTTTTCCGGCGCGCCGGCGGCAATCGCGGCATCGCGCACGATTTGGGCGGCGTGGGCGGAACACTGCTGGGCGGAAGGGTGGAACGAGAAAATAATCGGATTGCGGGTTTTCAGCGCAATCAGGGATTTGAAAATGGTGGTGGAAGTCGGATTGGTGGTCGGCACGATACCGCAGACGACCCCGACCGGATCGGCGATTTCGGTAATGCCGGTTACATCGTCTTCGCTGATGACGCCCACGGTTTTCAAATCGCGCAGGCGGCGCACGACGTTTTCGCAGGCAAACAGGTTTTTGGTCGCCTTATCTTCAAATACACCGCGTCCCGTTTCTTCGACCGCGTGCATGGCGAGTACACCATGTTTGTCCAGCGCGGCAATGGAGGCTTTGGCAACGATATAATCAATCTGCTCCTGATTCAGCTTGCGAAACTCGTCCAACGAGCGCAAACCCTTTTCAACCAAACTGTTGACCTCGGCGATGGCGGGGCTGACGACATTGTCGGCTGATGCGTTCATGGTGTATCTCCTTGACATAAGGTGGCAATAAAGTCGATAAATTTTCACTACGATTACTATAAGTAATTTTGTTACATTCCTCTTTGACTTACATCACAAACCATGCATGCTGTTTTCAGACGACCCCTTTCAGGATTTTTCTGTTTTTAATACATTGAAATAAAATCATTTTAACGAGTTTGATATAAAGAGGCTGCCGAGTTTCCCCTTTTGCCATATTGCTATTGTTTTGCCCGCCGCAATTCATATGAAAATGAAATTTTTTGAATTTTGTATCGAAATTACAAATCAACCTTTCAAACAAAATTTGTAGGCAAAACGGACAAGGTCGTCTGAAAACCAAATTAAAGTTTTCAGACGACCTTGTCGCATATTCACAAGAGATTGTCGGGAAAACGATAGTTTTTTTCTACAATTTCAGATATTAAACTTATAAAATACAACCATTCTCATTTGTACAATGAACGGAGAAATTGATGTTCCGACCCAATCTGACCGCTGCCGCCGTTGTGGCCGCTTTATCTTCCACTGTATTTGCCGCCGAAACGGTCGAGCTGGATACTGTCCATGTGAAGGGGCAGCGTTCGTATAACGCGATTGCCACCGAGAAAAACGGCGATTACAGCTCGTTTGCCGCCACCGTCGGCACAAAAATCCCCGCATCTTTACGTGAGATTCCGCAATCCGTCAGCATCATTACCAACCAGCAGGTAAAAGACCGCAACGTTGATACCTTTGACCAGTTGGCGCGCAAAACGCCGGGTCTGCGCGTGTTGAGCAATGACGACGGCCGCTCGTCGGTTTATGCGCGTGGCTACGAATACAGCGAATACAACATCGACGGCCTGCCCGCGCAAATGCAGAGTATCAACGGCACATTGCCCAACCTGTTCGCCTTCGACCGTGTGGAAGTGATGCGCGGTCCGAGCGGCTTGTTCGACAGCAGCGGCGAGATGGGCGGTATTGTGAATTTGGTGCGCAAACGCCCGACCAAAGAGTTCCAGGGCCATGCGGCGGCAGGGTTCGGTACGCACAAACAATATAAAGCCGAAGCCGACGTTTCAGGACCTCTGAACACCGACGGCAGCGTGCGCGGCCGTGTGATGGCGCAGACTTCGGGCGCGTCTCCCCGTCCGGCGGAGAAAAACAACCACCACGAAACCTTCTATGCGGCGGCGGATTGGGACATCAACCCCGACACGACTTTGGGCGTAGGCTATCTCTACCAGCAACGCCACCTCGCTCCATACAACGGTCTGCCCGTCGGCAGCAGCGGCAATTTGCTGTCCCTGCCCAACCACACTTTCGTCGGCGCGGATTGGAACAAATTTAAAATGAACAGCCATGACGTGTTCGCCGATTTGAAACATTATTTTGACGACGGCGGCTACGGCAAAATCGGTATGCGCTATTCCGACCGCGATGCCGACTCCAATTACACCTTCGCCGCCAACAAACTTTCTGCCGACAATAAGGCAAACGTCGTCGGCTTAGGCACGGAAATCAAACAAAAAGCCTTCGCAGTTGACGCAAGTTACAGCCGTCCGTTTGCCTTGGGTAACACCGCAAACGAACTCGTCGTCGGCGCGGACTACAACCGCCTGCGCAGCACCAACGAGCAAGGCCGTGCAGCCGTTGCGCGTAATGTTGCCTTGGGCGATTTCCACTCCGTTCCCTATGTCAACCTGATGCAGAACGCCCGTGCCGGCGCGCGCGGTTACAGCCATACCGTCGCTACTGAAAACCTTGACGAATTCGGCGTTTACGGCAAATCCGTCTTCCATCCGGTCGACAGGCTGTCGCTCATCGGCGGCTGGCGTTTGGGACACTACAAAATCGAAGCGGGCGAAGGCGACGAGTTGCACAAAGCCAGCAAAACCAAGTTCACCGGCTACGCAGGCGCAGTTTACGACTTGAACGACAACAACAGCCTCTACGCCAGCTTCTCCCAACTCTACACGCCGCAAACCAGCCTCGGCACTGACGGCAACCTGCTCAAACCGCGCGAAGGCAACCAGTTTGAAGTCGGCTACAAAGGCAGCTACATGGACGACCGCCTGAACACCCGCGTCTCCCTCTACCGCCTGAAAGACAAAAACGCCGCCGCACCGCTGAACCCGAACAACCGCAACACCCGTTACGCCGCCTTGGGCAAACGCGTGATGGAAGGCGTTGAGACCGAAATCAGCGGCGCGATTACACCGAAATGGCAAATCCACGCAGGCTACAGCTATCTGCACAGCCAAATCAAAACCGCCGCCAACTCGCGCGACGACGGCATCTTCCTGCTGATGCCCAAACACAGCGCAAACCTGTGGACGACTTACGAAGTTACGCCCAAGCTGACCCTCGGCGGCGGCGTGAACGCGATGAGCAGCATCTCCTCGGCGGCAGGCCTGCGTGCAGGCGGCTACGCCACATTCGACGCCATGGCGGCATACCGTTTCACGCCCAAACTGAAGCTGCAAATCAACGCCGACAACATCTTCAACCGCCACTACTACGCCCGCGTCGGCAGCGCAAACACCTTCAACATTCCCGGCTCGGAGCGCAGCCTGATGGCAAACCTCCGCTACGACTTCTAAAAACGGGAAAAGCAAAAGGAAAACAAATCACCGCCAAAAACCAGAAGACCAACACATTACGGAAACAGACCGGACAGGCAGGGAACACCACCTGTCCGGTTTTATCATTTATAGTGGATTAACTTTAAACCAGTACGGCGTTGCCTCGCCTTGCCGTACTATCTGTACTGTCTGCGGCTTCGTCGCCTTGTCCTGATTTAAATTTAATCCACTATATGTTCATGTTTGACATAGAGAAACAGCAGATATAGCCCAAAGGTCGTCTGAAACATCCGCCAACCCGATAACACACACAACACACCCCACCAACACAACCGACAACCCCGCCATGACCTCACGCACCGCACACTGGCAAGCCGCCCGCCTGCTGCAAGCCGAAGAAACCCACATCCGATCCGAGCACACCGGCCGCAGCTACCGCATCCAAACCGCCGCCATCGGCGACCCGCCCCCACAAGGCTATCCCGTCCTCCATATCCTCGACGGCGACGCCTTCTTTCCCGCCGCCCTCAGCATGGCGCAATCCCTGCTCATCAACCCCATGACCCGAAGCCGCGCCGCCTGCCTCATCGTCAGCATCGGCTACCCCAACGGCGAAGTCCGCGACCTAACACAGCGCGCCCTCGACTACACCCCGCCCCTGCCCGAAACCGCCACCGAAGCAGACCGCCGCCAATACGGACAAGCCGACCGCTTCGCCGCCTTCCTCGACCACGAACTCGCCCCGGCCCTTGCCGCCAAATACCCCGTCAACCCCAAAGAACAAGCCCTGTTCGGACACTCCTTCGGCGCATTGTTCGGACTCTATTCCCTCTTCACCGCCCCCGACCGCTTCAAACACAACCTGCTCGCCTCCCCCTCCGTCTGGTGGCACAACCGCCGCGTCCTCGACTTCCTCCCGTCCGCCCTTCCCGCCGACACCGCCGTCCGCATCAGCGTCGGCGAACACGAAGGCCGCAGCAACCGCCCCGAACAAATCGGCAGAGAAATGGTCGCCCAAGCCAAACTGCTTGCCGGCACCCTCCAACACCTCGGCGCAGACGCACAATTTACCCTCTACCCCAACGCCAACCACGGCAACACGCCCTTCTACGCCCTCCCCGACCACATCGAATACCTCCGCCAAGCGTGGCAGAAGAAATAAACCGGCAGAAACGAAAAGCCGTATGCCCAACAAACAGAAATACGGCTTGAGTGATGGCGGTTGGGGATTTTCAGACGACCTTGGATTCATTTTTTATGCAATCAACGTAGGTTTTATTCAATTATAGTGGATTAAATTTAAATCAGGACAAGGCGACGAAGCCGCAGACAGTACAGATAGTACGGCAAGGCGAGGCAACGCCGTACTGGTTTAAAGTTAATCCACTATAAATTGGAAATCCAACCTGTAGCGTGGGCTTTGCCCACAAAATCTACTATCTAAAAATCCAAATCAGACAACAGCCAAATGGGCATCCATTTTGGCTTTCATCTCGTGGGCAAAGCCCACGCTACTTGTTGCCGCAACGGCAACTTATCCCTTCCCCCATCCGGCGGGGGAAGGTTAGGATGGGGGTGGCTTTATGGGTCTAGGTCAAATAAATTCGTACAACCCGTAGAGCCACCCTCTCCCCAGCCCTCTCCCGCCGGACGGGAGAGGGGGCAGGTTGCAGGTAAAAATAAGGTCGTCTGAAAACTCTGAGAGTTGAGTTTTGGAGAAACAAACTCACTCCCTCCGTTTTCAGACAACCTTTTATTCAATCAATATAGGCTTGAGATAACTCAGGTAGCGTGGGCTTTGTCCACGAAATCTACCACCTGACAATCCAAATCAGACAACAGCCGAATAGGTATCCATTTTGACTTTCATCTCGTGGGCAAAGCCCACGCTACGGATTACTACTCATTGCAGCAACGGCAACCTGTCCCTTCCCCCGCCCGGCGGGGGAAGGTTAGGATGGAGTGGCTTTTGAGGTTTAGGTAAAGCAAATTCGTGCAAACCGTAGGGCCACCCTCTCCCCAGCCCTCTCCCGCCGGACGGGAGAGGGAACGAGTTACCAGTCGAAACGAGGTCGTCTGAAAATTTTGAGATTCGGGTTTTAGAGAAACTCGTTCACTCCCGTTTTCAGACGACCTCGTTTATTCAATCAAAACAGACTTGAGATAACCCAAGTAGCGTGGGCTGCGCCCACGAAATCTGCTATCTAAAAATCCAAATCAAACAACAGCCAAATGAACATCCATTTTGGCATTCGTTTCACGGGCAAAGCCCACGCTACGGGAGACCTTTGCAAAAATCATCGGCAATCCGGATTTATTCTGTCTGAATCTTTTTTCTAAAAATCTTAGTGATTAACCATCCCAGTAAAAACCACCAAATTGCATTCAGAAAGATAAATACCCCATTGGCTAACGGGCCATTTACATAATTGGAAACGAATAAGGACAAAATGGAAAAGGGAAAGGCTAAGACGAAGAGAAGAAAACCTCCCCAGCTCCCCTCTGTACTATCACCCAAAATAACCATTGATGCGATTAGATAGATTAATGCCAGCCAGATACCTAATTTATTTTTAAAGAAAGACATATATCACTTCCTCTTGTTTTCTATAAGTATAAAGCATAAATCAAAACGTTCACCAAATCGGGCGCAGTGTTCCATATGGGCGGATGCTTCCGCGGTATCTCCGGTAAAGGGCTGCAATCGGTTTATGTTCAGGAAAAGCGATATCTGTCCGACGGCAGGCTGCGCATTACCCGCAAACCCCTGATTAACGGCAAACGGAAACCTCAGGAACCACTAATCGACAAGCTCGGAAGAGACCCAGTCCGTAGCGTGGGCTTTGTCCGCGAACCTGCTGTCCGACAATCCGAATCGGGCGGTTGTCTTTATCTTCATTTCGTGGCAAAGCCCACGCTACGGGTCGTCTGAAAACCTGTTTTCAATTTTCAGACGACCTTTTTGCAACGTCCACCTTGCCTGTGCTCAAACCGTCCTAACGCTCGATGCTGCCGCACAACCGTTCGACGATTTCCGCCGCGCTGCCGGGGCGGCACAGTCCTGCGTTTTGTCCTGCCCAAAATGGGGAAAAGTCGTAGCAGCCTTGTTTTTCGGCGGCGGCTTTCAATGCGCCGGCGGCTGCGCCTGCTAAGGGAAACGGAAGCGCTGCGTCATTCATCGGACCGGCTTCGCGTATGAAGCGGTTGTAAAGCCCGCGTGCCGCGCCGCCGCTGAACAAGTTGGTTACCACGGTATCTTCGGGACGGGCAGTTTGGATGGCGGCGCGGTGGGCGGGTTTGGTCAGGGCTTCGTCTGCGAGCAAGAAGGCAGTTCCGACCTGCACTGCGGACGCGCCCAATCCCAAAGCGGCGCGGACGGCGGCGGCATCGGAAACGCCGCCTGCGGCTATAACGGGCAGGCGCACGGCCTTGCGGATGGCGGGCAACAGGGCAAACAAGCCGCTTTGGCCGTCGGGATTGCGGTTTAAAAACCATCCCCGATGACCGCCCGCTTCCCACGCTTGGGCTATCACGGCATCCGCGCCGTTTTGTTCCAGCCAGACGGCTTCTTCGACCGTCGTCGCGCTGCTCCACACTTCCGCGCCCGTCGCTTTGACGCGCTGCAAGTATTCGGGCGCGGGCAAGCCGAAGTGGAAGCTGACCACAGGCGAACGGTAACGTTCCACACATGCCAACGCATCGGCATCAAACGGCTGCCGTCCTCCGCCGCTGGGAATGTCGTTTTCCGTCAACCCGTAAGCCTCGAAATACGGACGCAACACGGCAAACCATACCTCATATTGCGCGCGATCGGCAGACGGCGTGCGGTGGGCGAAAAAGTTAAGGTTGTACGGACGGTCGCCGCCTTCCTGCTTCATCCGTGCCAACGCTTTTTCCAAACCCGCGGCGTCATACATCGCCCCCGCCAACGAACCCAAAGCGCCGGTTTTACTGACAGCCAAAGTCAGCTCTGTGTCATGTGCAAACGCCATCGGCGCTTGAATCAGCGGATAGCGCAGTGAGGATAAAATGCGGCTCATGTCTGTTTCTCCTTTTCATTGGTTTCGTCAGTCGGCTTGAAATTTCTTCAGTTTAAATACGCGGACTGACCATGTGGAACATGGCTGAATTTTGCCACAAAAAATAGTCGGACATGGCTGCAAGGTCGTCTGAAAACAAATCTTGGCGTTTTGTGTCAAGCGAGTGTTTGTGAAACCGAGCATATTGGAAAACCACCCACTCCCATGCAATCCGATATAGAAAAAGGTCGTCTGAAAACCCTGTTTCGGGTTTTCAGACGACCTTTGCTTTGCTTTCAAACAGGCTTTAGATCAGGATTACCATTGATAACCGACACCTGCGGTCGCGCCGTAGTGGCCGCGCGAGTTTCCGGTAGCAGTACCTTTGATGATCCAGTTGCCGCCGTCGGAGATGCTGGAGAAGCCGACTGCGTAGCCGCTTTCACCGCGGTAAACGCCGCCTGCAACCGCCATCATGCTCTTACCCGGCAGGTAGGCTTGCGGCAGACCTGCCACCGCCATGGCTGCTGCGGTACCGGCTTTGGAGTCGCTTTCCACATTGTCGATACGTTGGTTGATTTGGTTGCCCATGTTCACCACGTAATTGCCGATGTTGGTCACGCTTTGGTTAATCGCCTGATTGGTGTAATACAACTGGCTGCCGTTGATCGCATCGGTCGAATCCGCCGATACCACGCCTGCCGCCACACCTTGTACCTGACGGGTCTCGTCCGTGCCGTTGCCGACGGTAACGACGCCGGCGACTTTGTTCGCGGCGGCAGCCGAACCTGCTTTGCCTGCCACGGCTTTGTCGTTCAGGCCGCCGTAGGTGTAGGCTTCGCCTTTGGCCGCATCAGCCGTATGGATGCCTTGGGTTTGGGCGCGGTCGCCGAGGTAGACGGAGTCGTTGACCGTGGCTTTGATGTTGCTGCCCAGTGCGTAGGCGTTGTCGGCGGATACATTGTTGTTGTTACCGATGGAGTAAGAACTGTTGCCGCTTACTACGGTCGGGTCACCGATGGCGCCGGAGTTTTTGCCGCTGACGATGTTGCCGGTACCGATGGCGATGGTGTTCTCGGCGTTGGCTTTGGCGCCTTTACCGATGGCGATGGCGTTGGTGCCTTTGGAGGCGGCTTGGAAGCCGACCGCCGTGGCGTATGCGCCGCTTGCGCTGGAGTCTTCGCTGTTGCGTGCCTGTACGTCGGGGTTCACTTCGCCGTCGTTGGTATGGAAGAACTTGATGCCTTGTTCGTTCATACGGCCTACGGCTTCGATGACGTTGTTGGTCACGTACATGCCTTGGTCTTCGACGTTGTAGGTCACGAGGCTGTAACCGTTGGACTGGGCAATCTTGGTCTCGTTCGTAACGTTGGTCACGTTCGGATTGTTGCTGTTGTCCACCAGGGTAATGTTTTTGATATTACCCAAGCCTGCTTTGCCGTCTGCTTCGACTGACGGCGGTGCAGTGTTGACGTTGCCGCCGTTGCTGCCGATCAGTTCGTAAACTTGGTGCAGTTGTCCGCCGTTGACGGCATCGGTGCTGCCTGCGGCGACGGTGCCTGCGGCGACGCCGGTCACTTTCTTACCGCCTGCGTTGATGCCCTCGGCAGTGATGTTGACATCGCCTGCTTTCAGACCGTCTTTGCCCAGCGCCACTTTGTCGCCGACGTTGACGCCGTTGTTGTTCACAACCGTATCGCCTGCTTTGACGCTGTCTACTTTCAGGTCTTTGTTGAGGCCGACCTGAATGCCGTTCGCGCCTGCGGTGGTGGTGATGTTGGCATCGCCTTTAACAGCGACGGTATCGCCCAGTTTGTTGGCTACGGTCGTACCGCTGTCGCCTGCGAAGCTGATACCTTTGTTGTCTACCGCGTCTTTCGCCGCGACGCCTTTGGCGATGTCGGCTTTGACGGCTTTAGACAGGTCAACCGCGTAGTCGGTTACGTTATTGGCGTCTTTGTTGCCTTTGGTCACGACGATGTTGTCGGAACCTGCGGAGACGCTCGCGCCGTCTGCGTTGACGGTGTAAACGGTTTGACCGTTCGCACCTTGTTTGCCGGTAACGCTGGCGATGTTGGTACCGGCTTCAACTTCGGTCTTGGCGGCGGCAGTCAGACGGTTCAACTGTCCGACGTTGGCGGCATCGGTGTCTTTCACACCGGCGGCAACGTTGCTGATGGCTTTGTTGCCTGCGTTGATGCCGTCGGCGGTGATGTTGACATCGCCTGCTTTCAGACCGTCTTTACCCAATGCCACTTTGTCGCCGACTTTGACGCCGTCGTTGTTCACAACGGTATCGCCTGCGGTGAAGCTGTCGGCTTTGAGGTTAGGTGCGGTCGCCACTTTGTAAGTGGTGCTGCCGTCGGCATTTTGCTCAGGTGTGACGACGATGTTGTCGTTGCCGCTGTCCACTTTGGATGTCGCTTTCGCCGCGGCTGCTTTGAGCTGTGCAACGTTCACTGCGTCGGTGTCGGCTTCGCCTGCGGCGATGTCGGAGATTTTATTGCCGCCGTTGTTCAGACCGTCTTTGGTCAGGCTGACGGGCTTGCCTGCCTTGCCGTTGCCCACAGTCAGTCCGTTGTCGGTCAGAACGCTGTCGCCTACGGTTACTTTGTCGAAGGAGACGTCGTCTGAAGTCGCTACGGTGATGTTCTTACCGTTGCGGCTGACTTTGACGTTTTTGCCTTCTTTGAAGGTTACGGTGTCGCCTGCGCCGATTTTTTCAGACGAGGTTTCGTCGTTGGCGTTCAGGTTCCAGCCTTTGTCGGCAGTTGCTTTGACTGCGGCAATGGCGTCGTGGACGTTGTCTTTGCCGGTACCGCCGATGTCGGTGATGGTCACGTTGCCTTTGTCGTTGGCCGCGTTACCGCCGAGCAGGTTCGCCAGTTTGGCTTGGGCTGCGTTCAACTGCTCTTCGCTTGCGGCTTGGCCTTTAGTGGCAAAGTCCGCACCGCCCAGGGTGGTGTTGCTCAGACCGGAAATCAGACCGGCGGTACCGTCGATTACGAGTGGTTTGTTGCCGTTGCCCGCTTTGCCGACGGTAATCTTGTCGGCCAGCGAGAAGCCGATGCCGTTTTCGTCGGCGCGGGTCAGGATGTTGCCGTCGCCTTTGACGCTCAGGCTGTCACCCAGTTTCTTCGCACCGGTCGTGCCGTTGTCGGCGGCAAAGGTCAGACCTTTGTTGTCCACCGCGTCTTTCGCCGCGACGCCTTTAGCGATGTCGGCTTTGGCTTCATCGGTCAGGTCGAGAGCATAATCGGTAACGCCGTCGGCGTCTTTCGCACCTTCGCTGACTTTAACCGCACCGTTAGCCGCTTGGCTGAGGGTGGTCTTGTCGGCATTGACGGTGTACTCGGTGTTGTTGCCGTCCACTTTTTCGCTGACAGTAACGTTCTTACCGGCGACGACGGTGGTGGTTTTTTCAGTGGCGGCGAGTTGTTCGTTCA
>OCIZ01000064.1_pt1 | contig 28127 bp, 33 predicted proteins | sample 1495841 | NCBI WGS metagenome assembly OCIZ01 (sample SAMN01915229, study PRJEB22387) | human oral metagenome | isolation source: saliva | host: Homo sapiens | place: USA
TTAAATTTGGTGGGTCGTGAGCGATTCGAACGCTCGACCAACGGATTAAAAGTCCAAAAAATAAAATATAACTAATTGTTTCTAAACAGAGTTGAAGCCAGCACCTTCAGTCTGATACAGTCTGATTTTGCTTTATCCCGGCACAAACCGGACACACCCCAAAGAACGAAAATCCAAGCATTTTTACTCAATTTGCTTCGCTTTTCGTTTTTTCAAATGGAATATTGTAAATCATGAAAAATAAATATGATAATGAAGACAACGAAAGCAATTTTATGATTTTAGTAGTAAGCATAACCTATATCTTAGGTATGATTTATTTCATAGTCGTGTTTTACGAATTAATACACAGCATTCACTGGGATAGATAAACATGAAAAATATGTTGAAACTGACTGCCTCACTCTTTGTTATCTGCCATTCATCGGCGTTTGCCGCCGCCCCATACCCTCAATATGAGGCTTTGGTTGAAAAACATGCCGCTTTGCAACGATTAGACAAAAACATTGTATGGGCGGTTATGGGACGGGAAAGCTCAGGTAATCGTTTTGCAATATCTAATAAAAACGCTAGAGGTTTGTTACAGGTTATACCGCCGACGGCTGCAAGAATGGGGGTGAATCCAAAACATCTCTACGATCCGGAACAAAACATCATCGCAGGTACTCGTTACCTGCGTTTTTTATGTAACAAATTTCCGGACAAATCCAGTATTCACGGCTGCAATCTTGATTTGGTGCTTGCCGGCTACAACGCCGGCGAAGGGGCAGTGCGAAAATATGGTGGCATACCGCCTTATCGGGAAACACAACACTACGTCAGAAACGTCAAAGCGCGTTACGCACGTTTGAGCGGCAACCGTACAGTTTTGGCATCAAGTCCTGTTCAACCTTTCAAATTGAAACCTATACCTGCTGTTGCTCGCTCCGACAGCTCGTCTGAAAACATAGTTAAAGTAGCAGCCCAAGCATCCGCCAAGCGATACGCGGAATGGGATGTATTCAAAGAGTTTTAACTGCCTTCGGGCTATTCATTGCCGCTATATGCGGTTTTTTTTGTCTTTGTAAAAAGGAAAAATGATGACTAACAACATCAAAAAAGCAGTAAACAATACCAAAACTATTGCGACAATTGCTTTGTTGACAATGGCTCAACTAAGTTTGGCGGATGGATTTAACGACCTAAATTCTACTGCAACCAAGATTCGTGCCGGTCTTTATACATTTGTCGGAATTTTATTTAGTATTACATTGTTATGGGCATTTTTTGCCGCAAAAAATGGACAGAAGACTTGGTATAACATTTTAGTCGAGTGTTTATATATTGTTGGTGGCGGTGCTTCTATCGGTTTCGTCGCATTCTTGTTTGCTACTGGTGGCAAAATGTCTTTTTAGGCAGAATATTTTATGCAAAAAGAAAATATTGATACCGAACAACCAACATTTAATGGTTTGAGTCGTCAGGCAATGGTTTTAGGTATGCCTGTTTTGGCCATAGCAGCATGTGGTTTCGTTTCAATGATGCTAATGACAGTCTCACTGCCTTTCCTTCAAGGAAAGGCATTATTTTTTCTGCTGCTTCCTATACCGATTTTAGCGTTCATACGCACTATCTGTGTTAACGATGACCAAGCGTTAAGGGTTTATTTCTACGAAACGAAATACTTCCTACGCCGTCGCAATACCAAGCTGTTCAACGGCACCAATACCATTCTCGCCACTAAATTCGGGAGACAACAAAGTGATTATCAGCGATTTTTTGAGCAACGCTCTAAAAGCGCAACCGGCACAGTCGGATTTTCTACCGAAAATCTGCCAACACGTCACAAACAACATCGTTAATTACAAAACGGGACATCTCGCCTTCGTTATCCGCATGGAAGGCCTGCCGTTTGATGGTGTGGACGACAAACACCTGTTCACGCAGTTTGTATCGTTACGCAACCTGCTCGCCGGTATGGGCAAAACCTTGGGCAACCGTTTGGCGGTGTGGGGAACGCTGCAACGCCAAAAGATTGTCTTTGACCGTGAGTACAAGTTTCAGACGAATTTTTGTCAGCAGTTTGCTGACAAGTATCTGAAACGCTTTCAGGAAGCGGATTATTTTGAAAACGTGTTCCATCTGACGGTTTTGATTAAGTTCGACTATTTGGAAGCAGGGATTAAAGAGGCAGAGGAACAGATTCAGATTCTGATGCGTTCACTCGAACCCTATGATCCGTATCTTCTGACTGCCTATCGGAATGAAAACGGTGTTGCCTTTTCGGAGGTGTACTCGTTTTTCGGTAGCCTGATTAACGGAACAAGGGAAGAGATTCCGCTTTCGGTTGTTGATGCCTATCAGACCATTCCCGGGGCTAATCTGCATTTTGGCTCGGATTTGTGCGAAATCCGTTCCCAAAACGGAACCCGCAAGTTCGCGCAGATGTTCGATTTGAAGGACTTCGGTGTCAGCAAGCCCAAAATCCTGACATCCATTTTGAATCTGCCGTGTGAGTTCACTTTCACACAAAGCCTTGTATTTATTAATCCATACGACATGCAGGGCGAAATCAAGAAGCAGCTCAACAACCTGACATCGGTCAACGACAAAGCGACCGCGCAACAGAAGGAGCTGGAAGAGGGGCAGGGCTTGCTGGTATCGGGTGAACTGATGTTCGGCGACTATCATGCGGCGTTGGTCGTGTACGGTAAGACGGCGGAAGAGGCAGCGGCAAACGGTGCGCGTGCCTATTCCACATTCCTGAATGCGGGCGGCTACCGCTTTACCAAGGCGGGACTTTCCGCTCCGGCTACGTTTTTCAGTCAAGTGCCGGGCAGCAAGGAAAAGCCGCGTTCCTTCCCGAAAACGACAACCAACTTTGCGACGACTTTCGGCATACACAACTACTCGCACGGTAAAAAACAGGGTAATCCGATTGGCGACGGTTCGGCAATTATGCCGCTGCAAACCACGTCCAAAACGATTTACGACTTCAACTTCCATTTTTCAAACTTGAAGGAGGACAGCCTCGGCGAAAAAATCGCCGGACACACGCTGATGCTGGGTGCAACCGGTACCGGCAAAACTACGTTGCAAACAGCCATGATGGCGTTTACCGAACGCTTCAACCCTTATATGTTCGTGATGGACTTAGACCGGGGCATGGAGATATTCATCCGTGCCATTGGCGGCTCGTATTTTGCGTTAGAAGCGGGGGTTTCGACCGGGTTAAATCCCTTCCAACTGCCCGATACACCGGCAAACCGTGAATTCCTGTACAGCTTGGTCGGCATGTGCGGCGCAGATGAAAACGGCAAACTGACGGCGACGGAAGAAAAAGAGATTCAGGCGGCCGTCGATACGATGTTCAGCATGGATTACGAACACCGTCGTTTCAGCCATCTGTTACAAAGTATTCCCGTCGTTCCTGATCCCAACTCACTGCGTATGCGCCTGTCCAAATGGTGCGAAAGTGAAGGCGGACGGTTCGCATGGTGCTTGGACAACCCGACGAACCTGTTTGATGCCGAACAGTTTTACCGTGTCGGCTTTGACTTGACCGATATTCTGAAGGACGACTATCCGCCGACCGCTCCGGTTTTAGCGTATATGTTCCACCTGCGAAATATCATGATGGACAAAGTTGCCAAAGAAGACGGCATCCTTGCCTCCATCATTGAAGAATTTTGGTATGCTGCCCGGTTTGAGGCATTGCAGGACATCATGCTCAAAATTCTGAAAACCGACCGCAAACGTGGCGGCTGGCTGATTTTGGTGTCGCAATCGCCGGAAGACGCTATTTCTTGTCCGATATTCCCCGCCATTGTTCAACAGACGCCGACCAAAATCTTCTTGCCAAACCCTGATGCCGAGTATGAAAACAGCTACGAACGTTGCGGCCTGACGGTAAAAGAGTTTGAGGAGTTGTCCAAACTCTCGTTGGAAAGCCGCACATTCTTGGTTAAGCAGTCGAAACAGTCGGCATTCGCCATGTTGGATTTGTACGGTTTTCAGGATGAAATGGCATTTCTATCCGGATCATCTGACAACGTGGAGTTGTTGTATCGGGTGATGAAGGATGTTGGTAGTGAAAATCCGGATGTTTGGTATCGTTCGTTTGTTGAGGCAGTACAGGAACGCCGCGAACGGAAGAGAGCCCATGTCGCATGATGTTCATCTTTATTACGAAGGTCGTCTGAAATTTCAGACGACCTTTTTTGTTTCCGCCTTTAGGCGGTTTTTTAATAGGAGTTCAAAATGAAAATCCATTTGAAAAAAACAGTCTGCTCGGTATTGCTGGCCACAAGTTTGGCTTCGGTGCCATTTATGGTAAATGCTTCCGGAATTCCGGTGTTTGATGGTGGAGCTGCTGCTCAACGTACTCAAAACTTCGTCCAGCAAATGGCAGAAATGGCAAAACAACTTACGCAGTTGAAGCAACAATACGAACAACAGGTCAAACAATTTAAAGCGATGACCGGCTCACGAAATATAGGTAACCTTTTGAAGGATACGGTTAAAGACCAAATCCCGTCAGAGTGGAGTGCTGTTTATGATGGTGCGAAAAACATCGACTATAAGTCGATGATAAATAGCAAGGCCTACAAAGCGGATGGTGCTGATAAGTTGTTGGTGCAAAATCAGGAAATGCTTTCCAAAGTATTTGCAGAAACCAAAAAACAACTGGGAAATATCGAAAATCTGATGAATCAGATTAATACCACTCAAGACATTAAAGCGGCCGCCGATTTGCAAAACCGCATCGCGGCTGAACAGGCAAAAATTGCCAACAATCAGACGAAGTTGGATATGTTTGACCGACTGTTTAAACAACAACAGGTAATCGAACAACGCCGTTATGCTGCGCGAGAGTCTTGCATGGCGAAACATATCCGTGATGGTAACTATTCGGCTTGCAATTAATATCTTCGTGATTAACTAGCACCCGATGTCCTCGGGTGCAATCTGATAAAGATTATATTATGGCTCAAACAACATCTGCTTTTTCTGATATTGCGAATAATCTGTTAAACGGTATGGGAACCGATCTGTTTTCCAAGTCCGGCAACTTAATTAGCGGTATTACCCCAATTTTTCAGATAGGTTTCGGTATCTATATCTTCTTGGTGGCTTTAGATGCCTACAATCGCGGTTTTAACGAAAACGTTATGGATTTGGGCAAGCGCATGTTCGGCTGGTTGCTTATTATTGCTTTTGCTTTCAATTCCAGTCAGTATCAAAAAATCGCAAACATTCTGTGGATGTTACCCGAAAATTTAAGCGGATTACTGGGGACTTCCACCTATACTGCCAGCGCGTTGGATACTCAAAGTAACAACATCTTAACGATGATGGAGAATATTTTTGCTTATGCAGCCGAATTGGATGTCCTCCAAGTATCAGACAAACTGATGCTTTATATCGGAGGTTCGGTTGCAGTACTATTGGCTTATTTGTTCTTTATCATTACTTTTGCTTATTACCTGATTGCCAAATTATCTTTGGCCATGGTTATCCTTATTGGTCCTTTGTTTATTGGTTCCATGTTGTTTCCGGCAACACGCCAGTGGGGCATGAACTGGATCGGGCAAATTCTTAATTATTCTGTAACAGTGGTCTTTTTTGTCATCTTAGGTTCATTGCAAAATGATTTCTTCCAGAAACATTTGCAAAGTGCGGTAGTTGGAGAGATCGCCTCTGTTGCTCAGGTTGTAGGATTGATTCCGCTCTTTTTCCTATCGACCACGATTTTCATTTTAGTTGCATGGAGCATACCTTCAATCGCATCAGCTCTAACCGGCGGGGCATCAGTAAATGGGTTCAGCCGAACTGTTATGTCTGTGGCTAGATGGGCAAAAGGTGTGAACTACCGGGAGGAAATAGTGTCAAACCAAAATGAAAAATATCCTAAAAGGAAAATACCATGACTGTTGTTACTAAAATGCTTTTGTGGATGTTGCTGCTCTCTTTGGGAACATTAGTGTTTATTGGCATGTTCGGCAATTTACAGGATAGCTATTTGGCTAGAATTGCCGGATTGTGTATCGGATTATCGATACTAGGACTAATTTTTAAACTATTTGACCGACCTATTCCGGTTCGTTTTGATAATTAAGGGTTTGAACATGCAGTATCTCCAAATCGGCAAACTTGCCGCTCTAGTAGCTTTTAGCCTTAGTTTGGCCGCTTGCGCTGAACTGACGAACGGTCTTCAGGCAGTTAACACTACTTTGGCAGGAATTAATTCAGGAACAAATTCTTCTTCCGGAACGGCTACAACTACAATTGCCATGCCTGATAAGGTTACTTCCCAATATGAGGTAAGAAATTTGAGGTTGACACAGGAAACTGTGAGTGATCTCACTTCGGTACACTTTAAAGGTCAGGCCTACAACAAAACGAAGAAAAATCTTCGTATATCTATCAAAGTCCCTATTTACGATCAAAAGGGAAATCACGGAGGTTATGTACGTTCTGAATTTACCATTCCGCCAAATGAGAGAATAGGGATTGACACTTCAGACCCTTACTCTATTAATCTATCAAAAGGCGAGAAGCTGAATACTACAAAAGCAACTTATCGTGTAGATGTTTTTTAAAATCAGCATAATAAAAGAACACCCCAAACGGGGTGTTTTTTTATAGCTGATAAATTTAAATTAAAGGAAATTTCTATGAAAACCATCCTTCTACTATCACTTTCAGCCGTCATGCTTTGTGCTTGTGCAGGAAAAAACCCGCCTCAACCGCATGGCTCGCCGTTTCCAATCAATTCAACTTTGCAAACAAGAGGGTAAACGATGTCTGAAAAATCAAAACAAGCTGTCAATAACAAGATGGCTACTGAATTTATCAATGCCGCCAAGGGTTTTGAAAGTGCAGAAATTGTGCGTGTCCATAAAAACGCCAAAATCGCATGGCGCATCAGCGGCGTGTGTCTGTTGATTACCGGACTGGCGGTCGGTGCGGTGGCCGGTCTGACTCCCCTGAAAGAAACACGACCTTATGTAGTCAAAGTGGATAACAACACCGGGAGCACCGAAATCGTTACTATGATGAAAAATCAGGAGCAGTCCTATGGCGAAGTAATGGACAAACACTGGTTGACACGGTATGTCCAACTCCGTGAAAGCTATGACTGGGTAACGATACAAGATAGCTACGATGCAGTCATGTTGATGAGTTCTCCGGAAACACAGGCTGCTTATGCCAAAATTTACAATGACAATCCGCAGGCTCCACATAAGGTTCTGAAAAACCAATATAAAGTTGTCGCAAAAGTGAAAGCCGTGACCTTTATCGGTAACACCGCACAAGTCCGTTTTGAAAAACGTATGGTGCCGGTATCGGGGGATTTAAATCAGGAAATTCCCGTGCAGAACATGATTGCCACTATCGGCTACGAATACGCGAATCAGCCTATGAGTGAAGAAGCCCGACGTATCAATCCGCTGGGCTTTATTGTCAAAAGTTACCGCGTCGATCCGGAAACCGCGCCATAACAGAAAGGGTTAACGATGAATTTAAATATGAAACTGACAGCGTTGTTGTTGATGGGGTTCTTGCCTACGGTATCCGGCGCAGTATCCATCCCAAAAGGGTCTGCTAAAGACGGACGCATTCAAACCGTTATGTACAATCCCGACGACGTCATCCATATTCATGCGCGCATTGGTGAGGCAGTTTTAATCCAACTCGAAGATGGCGAGCTGTTGACCGGCGATCCGACCAGCGGTCTAGGCATGGGCGATGCCGCAGCGTGGAACTTGGCGGCACGAGGCAATAACCTCTACATGAAGCCGGTTGCTTCCGCCCCTGCCACGAATATGTTGATTACCACCAATAAAAAGCGGACATATGCCTTCGATTTGTCACTGACTGGCAAGAAAAACGGCAAATATGTTCAAAAACCAACCTATATATTGCGGTTCGCCTATCCCGACACGGCGGCCTACAAAGCCCGCGCCGAAGCGCAGAAACAGGCAAAGGCTTTGGAAAAACTCAAAGCGGCAGGACACCGCCCCAACGCGCGGCACAATTACAACTATTGGGGTAAAGGCGATAAAGCACTTGCGCCGACAGCGGCCTACGACAACGGCCGCTTTACTTATTTCAGCTTCGATAACGGCCGTGAGCTGCCACTGATTTACAAGGTGATGGACGACGGTTCGGAAATGCTGCTCAACAGCCATGTGGACGGCGATACCGTGGTTATCCATGAAACCGCCAAACGGTTTGTATTCCGTTTGGGCAAATCAGTGTTGGGCTTGGAAAACCGTAGTTTTAACGAACGCGGTACATTCAACCGCACCGGCACAAGTAGTCAAGATGTTGTCCGTATCAACAAATAGAAGGAAGACAGATGAAAATTTTCAACAAATTCAAAGGTAACAAGGATACGGAACAGTCTAATTTGGTAGAAAACGGCGATTACACTAAACCGGAAGCACTGTCCCAATCAGTTAAAAACGAGAAAATTGAACCGGGTATGCCGTTAAATCTGAATACGGCGGCACCTAACAATATGCGTAAGGTGTTATTTGCAGGTGTAGGTATTCTTGCAGCAGGTGTAGTCGTATCGGGCTTAATTGGCATGACCGGCGGCAGCGAAGAGGCGGAGGCCTCGCAACCACAGGCTGCATCCGCTCCAGAAACAGCAAGCAGTAAAAACTTCGATCGTGATAAAGCTGAACTTGCCCTGTTGGAACAACAGGCAGCTTCCGAAGCCGCTCCCGAAGGTGCGGCCTCAGAAGCGAAGACTGAAGCAGCCTCTCAAGTTCAACCGGCAGGCGGTCAACCTGCCGAAAAATCTGTGGAACAACCCGATCTCGGAGCATTGCCTGCTGACGGCCAACCCAAACAAACGCCCCAAGACCGGAAAATGAGTGGCAATGTGATGGCCAACCTGGAAGGCGATATGTCAGAAAATACTCGTCCCGTCTCTTTGGGCAGTCCTTCTTCAGAAGGCGGTCAACTGATGAATGCAAGCGGCTCGGGCTTATTTAGTGATGCGGAAGGTAATAGCACGTTATCAGGTAACAGTGGCAATGGTTTCGGCTCACGCCTGAATGCCACAACGACGGCATCAGTTAAAGCGCAACAGCGCGTCGATTTAACCTACCTGCTGATCAAAGGCACAAACATCCGCTGCGGACTGGATACCAAAATCGTAACGACCCAGCCGGGCTTTGCCCGCTGTATCGTGGCAAAAGATGTATATTCCGCTAACGGGAAAACCCTATTGGTTGAACGTGGCAGCAAAGTCATCGGCGAACAGACATCCGCCCTTTTGCAAGGTCAGGCGCAGGTCTTCGTGCTGTGGAACGAGTTGGAAACGCCGTCGGGCGTGAAAGTACCGTTGGCCAGTCCCGGGGCTGGAGCATTAGGCGAGAGCGGCCATGCTGCTTATGTGAAATATCATTTTTGGCGGCGCTTCGGCGGTGCTCTCATGATCAGCATGATCGGCGACGCCGGCGATGCCTTCAGCAACCGCCAAAACCGCCCCTCCGGCAACAACAATCATATTTCGTATGAAAACACGACCGAAACTGCACAACAGATGGCAACTGAAGCCCTGAAAAACAGTATTAACATTCCGCCAACCGGCACGATTAATCAGGGCACGATGATTAACATCATGGTCGCTCGGGATGTCGATTTCAGTAACGTGTATGAATTGGTCAATCCTTACGGATACTGATTAAGACGACCTGCTCCTTCGGGAGCAGGTTTTTTTATGAAAGCCTAATCCCAAATGACACAAAATCCGAAACCTTTTAACGGACAGGCATCAATCCATTCTGATGCGGTTGTCCGCAACTTGATGGCCAAAACGGGTTTGGACGACTATCTCAACCGCGAAGGCGTAACCGAAGTACTGATTAACCGCGAACGCGAAGTCTTTTTGGAAACATCAGCCGGTTTTGAACGGATAGAAGATGACCGTTTAACATTGCCGATCCTGACTCAGCTTGCTACCGCGTTATGTACCTATAACAGCAAACATATCAGCATGGAGCAGCCCATCCATTCCGTTACGCTCCCCGACGGCGAACGCGGCCACATCATGATACCGCCGTCCTGTGAAGACAAGACCATCGTCTATGCCTTCCGTAAGCCGTCGCAGACACGCTTTTCACTGGACGACTACATACAGACCGATCGTGTTACCCGTTTTCATGACGTGTCCGCCTACGGCGTTTCAGACGACCTCAATCTTGGCGAAATGGAGATGGACAGCAAATATTTTCGGGATATTTCCGACAAGATGAAGCTGCCACACGATGTACAGCTCCAACCTTGGCAGTACGAGATGCTGGAACACAAAGCAAACCGCAATATGAATGCCTTTTTCGCTTTGGCCATCAAACACAAACTCAACATCTGCATGGTCGGCGGCACGGGTTCGGGCAAGACTACGTTTACCAAAGCACTGTCCGACCTCGTTCCTTCAGAAACCCGCATCATCACGCTGGAAGACACGCACGAGCTGGACTTGCCCAAGCATCCCAATCATGCACATCTGTTTTACAAGGGGCACATCACGGCAAAAATGCTGATTGCCGCCTGTATGCGTTTAAAACCCGACCGCGTATTCCTGACCGAGTTGCGTGGCGATGAGGCCTGGGATTACATCTCACTCCTGAACACCGGACACCCGGGCGGCCTGATGTCAGTCCATGCCAACGACGCACGGAGCGTCCACTACCGTATCGCGCAACTGGCGAAAGAGTCGGCAACCGGCAGGACGATGGATTATGACTATATCCTCAATTCCGTCAAATCCAGTATCGATGTCGTCGCCTATTTCGAGAAAACCCACATGACCGAACTCTATTTTGATCCGGTCGAGAAATACTACGCCATGCAGGGACGTAGCTGATTGACAGAAGGATTCATGATGACAGCAATATCAATATATGTTTTCACTATCGTTTTTCTCTCTTTCTATATAGATTTAAAGGGATGTATAAAATACTACCTTAACCTCAAATATCAAATGGCAAGAATCGAATATATGAACCGCGTACTCGGCTGTATGCAAGCAGCGGAATATTTGGACGAACCCATATCCAAAGAACTGTCGGAATGGGCGGAAAAAGAGTTGAAAGGTTTTTTGGAAGAGGAAAAAGCAAAGAAAGAAGAGCAAACGTCAAAGGTCGTCTGACAACGGTTTTCAGACGACCTTTTCATTTTTATGAAAGGACATTGGAAATGTTTGTTTATATAGATGAAGAAGGATTCGATGAAGAACATATCAAAGCCCCTATCCTGCGCCCTTTTTTGATGTATTCGATGTTCTCGGCTACCTTCATGTTATCGGTTCTTTACTTCACTTTCAAAAATGAAGATTTTTCCCTGCTTCATTTGGATGTAGTGATGCAATGCGTGCTGTATGTTGTCTTATGGTTGATCATGCTGATTTACTTTTTATTTACCCTGCCGACGGTTTCGTTTGGCAGAAAGGGATTTATGGTTAAAGACGGCAGCACAAATCTGTACCGGGAGGAAGACCTTGCTTTTCTTGTGTATTCGGAACAGGAAGGCCTTTGGATTAAGACGTTGGGCGGACGGGAATATCGGGACGAAACGATAATTTTTGAACCGCATATTCATCAGATGCTGATACATTTTTTCCCCACATTTTTTAATTTTGAAAATGAAAGGTTTTCGTAATGCCATACCTCAACAGAATCGAAGTCATGGGCAATTTGGGCAAAGACCCCGAATTGCGCTATCTGCCCAACGGCAAACCGACGACGACCGTGTCCATCGCCTATTCCGAAAAATGGCGCGACAGGGAAACGGACGAACAGCGTGAGCGTATCGAATGGTTTAACGCCGTGCTGTACGACAAACAGGCGGAAACGGTTTGCAAGTACATGAAAAAAGGGGACTGTATTTTCGTTATCGGCAAAATGCAGTCCCGTTTTTATAAAGACAGGCAGCAGGTGGAGCGGACGGTGCATGAAATCATCGTTACCGAGATGCAAATCATCCATACCCGCCAGCAGTCAGCCGCCGCCCCGACCGGACTGCCCGACTATTTATAAGGTCATCTGAAAACCTTGCCCGCCATGAGCGGGCTATTTGTTTGAGGTTCGAATATGAAAAAGAAACTGCTGAACCTGATTGCCGTTCTTGCCGTAACCGTCCCTGCTGCATTGGCAGGCGGTCTATATTTGGGCAGTGTCGTATTTTCAGGTTGGATGAATCTGAAGACAGAACCGTCGGTCGGAATGCTTTACCGTTATTGGAAATATTATGACCGCCTCCCTCCCGATTATCTGACAGCGTTTCAGGTGTCTGCCGGTCTTGCCCTATTGATACCGACGGTGGTTTTCTTAATCGTGTGTTTCGGTATGTTGATGAAACCTAAACGCGAGCTGCACGGTTCGGCGCGTTTTGCCAACCGTGCGGAAATCGCCAAACATGGCCTGCTTAAAAAAGCGTTCAACCCTGACGAAGCACCTGACTTGTTAATCGGCAAATACGGCAACAACTACCTGCGTTGGTCAGGCAACGAATTTTTGTATTTGGCCGCGCCGACCCGTTCCGGTAAAGGTGTCGGCATCGTCATTCCGAACTGCCTGCATTACCGCGACAGCATGGTGGTTTTTGATCCCAAATTGGAAAACTTCCTGATTACCGGCGGCTACCGTGCAGCACATGGGCAGGAAGTGTTTTTGTTTAACCCGGGCGGACGTATGCCGGAACACGAACGAAATCCAAATGCACCCTTGGTTTCACATCGTTGGAATCCCTGTACCTACATTCGACGCAATCCCGTCTATACCTACAAAGATGTGAAAAACATCGCTTCCATCATGTATCCGAAGCCTGCCAAGGACAACGGCAGCGCAACCTTCTTCCAAGAATCGGCGCAAAACCTGTTCGCCGGTTTGCTGCTCTACATGGTCGAAACGGAACATGAGCGCGATCTGTCCCTGCCTGAAAACAAAACTACGTTGGCCAACCTGTTCCGTTTGACGACGCCATCCGGAGACCGCACTCTGGCCGAATGGATTAAAGATGAAATAATCTTGCGTGAACAACAGACACATACGCAGTTAAGCCAAAACTGCCGTAGTTTGTTGATGGGCTTTGCCAATGGTAACGCCAAAACAGGCGCGGACATTTTGGCGACACTTATTGCGCCTTTGGGTATTTTCATTGACCCGGTGGTTGAAGCGGCGACCAGTGGCGATGATTTTTACTTGGATGAAGTACGCAAAAAACGGATGACGGTCTATATCGGCATCGTGCCAACCGAAACCGCCGTATTTTCTCGACTGACGAACCTATTTTTCAGCCAACTGATTACGGTAAACGTCGAGCAGGGCTTGCCGTCCAACAATCCCGATGCGTTGAAATACCAATGCTGCCTGCTGATGGACGAATTTACGGCTTTGGGCGTAATTCCCGCCATCCAGCACGGCGTTTCATACATTGCCGGTTACGGGTTAAGGCTTTTGTTGATTATACAAACCCCATCCCAAGTAACTGACCTGTACGGCCGCGACGCAACTCGGACGTTCTTCACAAACTTCGGCTGTCAGATTGTCTATCCGCCGCGCGAGCAGACCGACGCGGAGGAATACAGCAAGCTGGTGGGCTACGAAACATTCAAGGCAAAATCTATTTCCCACTCCTCCGGTAAAGGGAATAGCCACAGTACCAGTACCAGCGATCAACGCCGCGCCGTGATGAATCCTGACGAGATGAAAATGATGCCGAAAAGTGACTGTATCATCAGTTTGGGCAACAGCCGTCCGATCTACGCCAAGAAAATCGTGTACTACACCGATCCTGTATTCGCCAAACGGGCAAATTGGGCATTGCCGGACATTCCCGTTTTGGACATTCATCTTGAAAGGACTGCCCCCGCCGCCGCGCCGAAAGCGGTTTTCGTATCGCCGGAAGAGATGGACAGCTTCCACTGGTCGGATGCGGCCAACGCCGAAGAACTCGCTCGTACCATCCTCTCTTCGATTATTCCGCCGGACAGCCCGCCGGACTACATCAACGAACTGATACCCGCCCTTTTGGAAAACTGGGGCGGAGATTCGCTGCCGTTTATCAAACAGTTCATCGGAGATACCGTCCAAACGGCGGCGTAGGCGTAAAAGCAGCGGTCTGCCAAGTGCAGGCCGCTTTATTTTTATATTTTGATAAGGAAAGGAATGGATATGAGCGACATCGACGACATCCGTAGTGCCTTGAGTTATATCGATTCGCAAGATCGCGATACTTGGTGGCAGGTTGGCGCGGCCGTTAAAGATGAGCTGGGCGAAAACGGTTATGACCTTTGGGACGAATGGTCGCAACGCGCTGACAACTATGACAACCGTGCCGCCAAATCAACGTGGAAAAGCCTTAAACCGGGCAGCTTCACTATCGGAACGGTGTGGAAGCTGGCGCGTCAGAACGGCTGGCAGCCTGCCAAGCCCTACACGCCGCCAAGCGCGGAAGAGCAGGCGCGGCGTAAGGCGGAATCGGAGGCAAGGCGGCAGGCGGCGGAGCAGGAGCGGCAGCAGACGCAACAGAGGGTGAAAGGCACGGCACAAAAGATTTGGAATAGTAGCCGCCCCGCTTCGTTGAGCCATCCCTATCTTGCCGCCAAAGGTATTACCAACCCGGATGCCATCGCCGGTCTGCGTCAAAACGAATATAAGGACAACGACAATCTGATTATCCCCGTCCTGTATGAAAATGAAATCATCAATCTGCAATCCATCAACCAAGACGGCGGCAAACGCTTCTTGGCAGGCGGACAGGTTCAGGGGGCTTATGCCTTTATCGGCAAGGCCGATGATGTGGAAAAAGTTGGTGTCGTCATGGCGGAAGGTTATGCTACGGCGGCAAGCATCTACGAAGCCACGGGCAAGCCCGTCATCATTGCTTTTGATGCAGGCAACATGGTTGCTGTTGCTGAACGTTTGGCACAAAAACTGCCTCAAAACGTCCCTGTTGTGATTGCGGTCGATAACGATGCTTCGCAAACCGGTATCAAAAAAGCACGGCAGGCAGCCGCCTTGTTAGGCGACCGCGCCACGGCAATCCAACCAGAGTTTTCCATGACACTGATACAGCAATATCAGAAAGGCAAAGGCGTTGATGAAAAAGGGCGACCCCCTTTACCGAGCGACTTCAACGACCTACACAAACTGGCTGGACTCGAAGCCGTTCGCCAGTCCTTTGTAGAAGGTGTCAATCTCGTCTTAAACCCCGACAGCAGCCAAGAACAGGCAATCGCCGACGAATTGGAAGCATGGAGCGAAAGGGCTGAGAAAGCCAACAATAGCCGTACTGAACCTGAAAACTTGGAGAACCCCATGAATCCTGAAAACAAAGACAACATTCAGACGACCTCTTCTAATACAACCAACAGTATTGAATACGATGGTCGAACCCAAACAGTCAATGAGCCGGTTTACCGTGAGTCTGACTTTAAACATTACGAGTTGCATGATGCTACAACCGACATCATGTATCTACGCAAAACCCCCGAAGAAATTCAACAAGACTTGGATAAAGAAGGTACGCTTAAATCCTATGAAGGTATTACACATGATGGACAACGTGTAACGTTTTACAAAACGGAACAAGGATGGGAAGCACCCTTAAAAGATGAGCCTGCTCACGAAACGAGCAAAAAAGAACAGAGTTCTACCCGCTCCGAACCGAAATTTACCGCCCCAAAGTTCGATAGGTCGTCTGAAACTGAACCAAACGCCCGTAAGGTCGTTTTAGACCTACAATACCGTATCCCCGACAACATCAAAACACGTTACCACACCGTAGGCGGCAAATTCTATTCCGTTTCAGACTACAAAACAGTGTTGTTTGAAGATAAAGGTAAGCAGCTTAAAACCGCACTTTCCGATCCGCAAACGGTCAGGGATATGCTGGAAGTCGTCAAGGCTAAAGGTTGGGACAGCATCAAGTTGTCAGGCAGTAAAGAATTTCGCCAGGCAATGTTTATTGAAGCCGCCGCCCAAGGTATCCGTACCAGTGGCTACAAACCGACCGCCGCCGATTTGCAGCGTGTGGAGGAATTGCGGGAACGTTACGCACAAAACGGTATTGCGCCAGAGATAACGCAGGAACAGGAAAGAAGGCAAGCGGACGCGGCGCAGAAACCGCCAAAACCGCCAAAGCAGCCTGATACCGAACGAACTCAACAGTCGAACCCGCAACACGAAACCGGCAAGCCTGTCCAAGGGCAGGAACAGTCAAAACCGGATGTTGAACGAGAGGAACGCGTCCATACACAACCTGATGCTGCCATGTTGTCAGCCGCCGACCGCCTGAAGACACAAAATACCTTGCCGTCCGACAGTGCCATCAATGTTTCACCACGAGCCGATACCGACATAGACGTTCCGGTTCACTCCATCGGTCAGGAAGAAATCCCCGCCCAAGTGATACACCAAACCGATAATATGAAAGCGGCCGCACTGGATACCGGTTTAATTGCGGCAAAAGACAACTATATGCAGAAGGCGCAAAAGTTGAGTAAGCCGAATCAGAAGAAACTGGCATTTTACGAACGTGGAGTAATGGATACGTTACGCGGTCTTGAAGGAAATGTTCGCACCCAAGCCCTGCGGAACTACTACGAGCATACTGCCAAACAGATGAGTGGCACCAAGTTGAAAATGCCTGATCCGATTCAGATTCCGTCGCCGGAGCAGGCACGACAGAACGATCGGCAGCATCAGCACAGCCGCTCCCAAGAGCCTGAAGTGGAACTTGGCCGCTGATTTTTCTGACGGTTTATCTTACAGCCTGAAACCCTGCGGTTTCAGGCTGTTTTCTTTCTTGGAGGCAATATGGCAGAGAATGAAAACAAGCAACCTGCGGGCAGTAGGAGAATGAAAATCCTGCAACAATCGCTGGTAAAGAAACAGGCGGCGTTCGACCAACGGCTGCAAAACCATTTCGACGACGTTCGCAGTGCGAACGGACAACCGCTCAACGACAAGCGCAACGGACAGGCAACATTGAACCGCTGGGAACGCCAAAACGACGGTTTGCGGACGGCGCACAAGGAAATTGAGAAGACCCAGCGCGCCATCGAACGTGAACAGGCGGCCATCGACCGCGTGAACAATGCCGACATCCCTGCGTTTTTAAAACCGATGATCGAGTCCGGCGAAATTACCCAATGGCGCAAATTCCCGAACCGCTTTTTCGTCAGCGGCGTAGAGAAAGCACGCATCATATGGGATAAAGACAAGCAGCAGTTCGGCTATGCCTACCTGCAAGGCGTGAAAGGCGAACAGTTCACTAAATTCCGCGACACCTATAACCATATCCTTGCCCTGCACCGTCAAGAACGCGAGAACGAAACCAAACAAGAGGCGGCATCAGAAAAAAACGAAGCCCGGCCGGCACAAGAACCAGCAGAAAAGTTACCTGAAATATCTGTGAAACGTCCTCCCCAGCTACCCACAATGCCTGATTTCGGTCTCAAAGGTGAAGACCTTCGAGCCTTCAATCGCGGCTGGCAGAATGCGGCTGATTCGTTGGATGCGGTCATCGCCAAACAATCCGAAAAAATTGCCGAACGAATAGCTTTATTGGAAAAAGCCGGTATTCCCTATGTTCGTATGGAAGCATTTATGGACAAAATCAATGGTGGTGAAGTCAACGGATACGGGGAGAAACATACGGTGCAACGGTTGACTGAACTGGAACAGTTTACAGAACGGTTGCGCGACAAGACCATGAAACCTTCTAGCTATATTGGCACCGGTTACAAAAATCCCCGTACTACTGCCTTCACAGCCTTGGGTTGCGATATTGCAGATACATACGCCAAACTGGATCCTGCCATTCCTTATTACGAAGATCGCAACATCGTCGCGTGGCTCAGCCATCACCCTGTACCACAGCAGATCCGCCCTGCCCCAACTACCCAAGGTTCAAACACAGCCGTTATACAACAATCCCTTGAGGAACGTTTACAGGCAGTTCAAGGACAGTACGAAAAGCGGTTATCTGATATGAATGCAGACGGGCAGAAAAAGCACCGCATTTTAGAGGCAGGCATGGAAAACCTGATTAAAGGCCTGCCCGAACAAACACAGTTGCAGGCGCGCCTGAATTTCTATCAGACCCAATATGGCCGCCTGACGACACAAAAAGACCTGGAACAGCCTCCTGAGCAACAGGAACTGTTTTACGGACGAGAACGATAAGAAAGGTCGTCTGAAACATGGTTTCAGACGACCTTTCTTATCTATTGATGTTTTCAACCATACTAAGGAAAAAAATATGCGTAAAGTCCTTCTAATCACAGGAGCATCAGAACAGGATAGAGATCGTTTCATCAGATACAGGCAGAATACTGAAACCTGCGAATTGCGCAGCATACTGCCCCTTTGTAACGAATACATACTGAATGACATAGAAAACGGATGGCAATATGATTTGTGTCTCAGTGTACAGGATGACTCCCTACTTTCTCCGGAAGTGATGGACAAAGTTACGGAACGGGTCGTGATTGAGAAAGAAAACGAAAAAATATTTTTTACCGAGTCCGCAGGAAGCGGGCATCGGAGGAAGGAATTACAGGATAAGGAGGTCTTCCCTTCATGGAGTGCCGTCATCAATACCCATATTGTCGTTATCGGTAATACCGATACACCGGGATGCTACATCCCGCCGGAAGTTTCCGGTCTCGAAGATTACGATGCCGCCTTTACCTTCGGCATATTGCTTTCAGCAGGAGAACTGCATAATTTCTGGATGCATACAGATGCCGAAATAGCTTGGAGAGTAGATCAACTTTTTGCGGGGCGTATTGGCAATATATTGTATGATTTCAAAACCCGAACCGGGGTGGCATCCATACGGGGCACACCGCCCGACGTCGGTACAATCCGGTTACTGCCGACATAATGGATTGTAGAGAAACGCTACCCGAATGGACAAAATAGGTCGTCTGAAACATGGTTTCAGACGACCTTGTTTTTTGAAGGAAAAGAACCATGCCTGAAATCAGTGTCTATGGTTTAACCCATGAAGAAATTAGAGAGCTTACGCAACTGGCAAAACAACGGTATGGGAAAGCCAGTGTTTCGTGGATGGCAAAACGGCTTTTGAAGGCGCAGCTTGAAAAGGAAGAACCCGAATTGATCGGACTTCCACCCCCCAAAAGCAGCAAACGCGTTACCGTCCGCCTGCCCGAAAAAGACCGTGCCTACCTCGAAGCCGCCGCCAAACAACATAAAAGCAGTGTGAACGACATCATACGCGATATTGTCCAGTCCCACGTCCGCAACCATCCCATGTTGTCAGCCGCCGAAGTCGAAGTCCTGCACCAATCCAATTACCAGCTTGTTGCCATTGGCCGCAACCTGAACCAAATCGCCCGAAGCCTCAACATGGGCGAAGGCGTTTCACTTACATCTGACCAAATCAATACCCTTTCCCAATTCATCAGACAACATACCCAAAGGGTAGGTGACGTACTACGAACCAACCGTAAACGCTTGTCTGAATAGGAACAAACCTATGTCCCTGTACCGTAAAATAGATGACTGGTTCTTGGGTTACAAAACCCGTTCCGTCCGAGCAAAAGATTCCGGCATTCCCATCCCAAAATCCAAACACCGGACAAATTCCCGCGTTCCGCTCAAACCGGGCAGCGGTTTGGCCAACTTGACAGCCGCTGCAAAAAAACACCCTGAAGTCATGGTTAAAATCCCCAAGCGTCTTAGCCGTAACTCTAACGGTATGCAGGGCATACGCAACCATTTGGACTATATTTCCCGAAATGGTAAAACTACTGTCGAAAATCATTCCGGCGAAAAGTTAAATGGAAAGAAAGCCGTCAAATCGCAACTGGATGACTGGAAAAAACTCAACATACCCGAAAACGGCAAACACCGCGAAGCCCTCAATATTGTCCTGTCCATGCCTGCCGGAACACCGCCGCAGGCCGTCTTGAATGCCGCCCGCAATTTCGCCGCCGAACAGTTTGCCGACCATCAATACGTCTTCGCCCTGCACCACGAATCCGAAAAGGAAGGCGAACCCGAGCATCCACACGTCCACCTGTGCGTTCTGATGCGCAATACCTACGGCCAACGTCTCAATCCGCGCAAAAACGATCTTTTTGAATGGCGAGTGCGGTTTGCTGAAAAACTTCGGGAGGAAGGGGTAGAATGCGCTGCCACTCGACGACAGCACCGGGGAAAAACCGTCAAAGCCGAAAACGGTATAGTACGGTCGATGAAGCAACGCGGCGCAATGCCCCGCATTGAAAAGCAGCGTCTGGAAGAATTGAGCGAAGCCATTAAAAATCTGAACCGCCCGACACATCCCCAGGTTCAAAAAGTCATTCAGACACGCCGCTTCATTTTTTCGGAATACGGTCTAATTGCCAAAGAACTGTATAAGATGGGATACAAAAATGAAGCCCGGCTTATCAGTAAGCTGGCTAAGGATATGGTTGGACAGTCTCTAAGCACCAAAGCTCAACAGGAATACGACCAAAAAGTCAGACCCCAAATGCAACACGAAACTCGCTCTTTCAAGCAATCAAGTGTTGAACAAGACAACGACCTCTCTCGTTAAACGATAAAGCAAAAGCCCTGCGGCCATACAGATGTCTGTATGGCCGCAGGGCTTTTTTTGTTTTTTGATGAGTCAAACTGTGCAAATCATGTTGCCCGTTGGGCAAATAGAATGGACAATTTGGTTATGGACAATTTAAGTCCTGATTATTTTAAATTAGCCAATTTCAAAGGCATTTATTTGATGGGTAATTAGAGCATACTCAAATTACCCATCTTGTCCCGTATTAGGTATCGCCTACTGAGGCCGACCATGAAAGCAGCGAGAATCAACCAACGAGTCAGCACCAAAGAACAAAATCTCGAGCGACAAAACGCCCAAATTGAACAAGCCAAAGCTGAAGGTTACTACATTGCGGGTGTCTATAAAGAAAAGGCCTCCGGCGTCCGTGCAGACCGACCTGTGTTGAATCAACTGATTGCAGACTTGCAAGAAGGCGACGTGATCATCACCGAACATATCGACCGCATCAGCCGTTTGCCTTTGGCAGAAGCGGAAAAACTGGTCGGCCGCATCCGCGAGAAAGGTGCGTTCCTGTCCATTCCCGGCATAATCGACCTGAGCCAAATCCATACCGATTCCGAAATTGCCAAAATCGTTTTGGACAGCATACAAACCATGCTGCTCAAAATTGCCCTACAAACGGCCAGAGACGACTATGAACAACGGCGTAACCGTCAAGCCGCCGGCATTGCTGAGGCAAAAAAACAGGGACTTTACAAAGGCCGCCAGGCAAATATCCAAAAGCATAAACTGATTGTCAGCCTACGCCAAAACCATACCCTTCAAGAAACGGCCGCTCTAGCCGGATGCAGCGTATCGTTAGTCAAAGTGGTAATGCGGCAACACAAACAATCTCAAATCCCAAAAGAGGAATGAAAATTGGCTACGTTAATGCAGAAAGACGCTTTAATAGAACGAGTTGCCAGTGTACAGGCACTTATATCACGCAAAACACCCTATTCGGAGGTGCGCTCGGAAGACCAAAAACGCATTGCTGAGTTGCGTGGTTTCCTATATGACAACCAACTTCAACAGTTGGATAAGCATCCCAAACAAGATAGGGATTTAGATATTGACCGTTAAATTTACTAAACCTCTTGTTCCAAAGGTTAATTCTCTTGGGATTGCTAACGACCTTAATTATTGTGTGAGTTTAGCTATCAACTCAACCCATTTTTTTAATGGCATATCTGTATGGCTTTTGAGATTTATATCAGCCTCCCAGCGTTGGAATGCTGATATATTTACCTCTAACAGATCGGCGGCAGCCTGTTGCGTTAGATCGTGTTTTTGACGCAATGTCTTTAGGTTATTTGGCGTGTAGCCAAACTCGATGTTGTCAATCATCAATAAGCTCCCGTGTGGGTGTTATCAATTCGTCAATCACTCGATGCAATGCCGCGAACTTGGGCTGCTGCAAAGCCCGCAAATCAGCAAATAGGTCGATAAGGTCGTCATCATATCCTTTGCTGATTGCCTGCTTGATTTGAGAGAGTAGGCTTAAATAATCTTGCTCCCATTTGTCCGCCCAATCGTGCGCCATATTGCGGCGCGCCTCTCGTTTTTGGCTCTTTTTAAGCCGCTCTGTAATGCTTGTCCTGCCTTTTGCCATAAAGCCCCCAAAAACAAAAGCCGCTTGATAAATCAGGCGGCTTTTGAAATTCACATCAAAAAAAGATTGATGATATTTAATATAACTTCTTTAGTTTCAACACGCAGCCCCAAAGGGCTGAATAATAGAGTTGACTTTAAGCCTGATTACAAATTTTGTCAATACAACTCGTCAAAATCCACAAAATATTTTTTATATGCTGTCGTGCATTTTTTTACAACTGTCTCCCTCGTGCCATCAAGCGATACTTTTGTAACCGTTACGTCAATCTCTTTTTTGCCGTCCGATATTGTCATTTGCCGCAAAACCTCAAGCGGTATCAGTTTTTGCACATCGGCTCCTACCCAAACACAATCCATGTCGGACATTAAATCGGCTTCTTGTCGGTTTTTTGCGTCGTGGTATCCGATGTTCAATCCTTTAATAATAAAACCTATTTGGGTACTTGTCAGCTTGTCTAAATCCGCTCCTACTTTGCGCAGGTTGTCTAAAATATGGCGTCGTACCATTGGCATATCGGGGATTCCTGCTTTTTCAAAAGCGCGGTCGATTTTAATACTCATTTTTTACTCCTATCCGCCCGTAGGCGGTCAGTTGGTTAATCATATTTTTTGGCGGTCTGTGTTGTTTACCGATATACATATATTACCGCGAAAATCGCGGTAATGCAATATCTATTATGTTGATTTTTCAAATTTTAATAAGATCGTCAGATTTCTGGCTACACCTATGTTTATTGTGTGAGCCTCCCTCAGTGTTACATTGACAAACTGGACTTTATTAAGAATATTTAACTATGGAGAATGTAATTTTAAACGTTCTCTATTTTAGGGTAAAATGATTTTGTTACGAAATCAAATTTCAAAACCTATGAGCGAAATTCCAAATAAGCGCGGTGGCCGTAGAGAAGGTGCAGGACGCAAAAGTAAGTCCGGTGAAGCAACGGCAGTTAAGCGTATCCCAGTATCACTGATACCAACAGTGGATGCCATGATTGCTTCTACTGCCCTGCCTCAAGGCAGCCTTATACTCATCAATCGGACAACACTAAAAGTCCCATATGCACTCGAAAAAATACCCGCCGGTTTCCCCTCTCCGGCGGAGCCGTATGTTGCTGACTATCTTGATTTTAACGAGTACCTTATCACAAACCCGTCTGCTACCTTCGCCGCACGTTCCGGTGGATATTCCATGTTAGATGCTGGGATTGGTAAAGACGATATTATGATCATCGACCGCTCCAAAACTCCGAAACACGGCGATATTGTGATGGCGGATTTAGGTAACGAGTTTACGATCAAACGGCTATACAAAGTTCCCGGTCGTAAGCCTGAGCTGCACTCTGAAAACGCTTCCGGCGAGTACCCTGATTTTGTACCGACCGATGAAGACACATGGTCGGTTGTAGGGGTCGTGACTTTCGTCATCAAAGACGTGCGTCAGGGGGGCTGACATGTACGCACTGATAGACGGCAACAGCTTTTACTGTTCCTGTGAGCGGGTATTCCGGCCGGACTTGAAGAACGTCCCTGTCGTCGTCCTGTCAAACAACGACGGTTGTGTGGTCGCCCGCTCTGCCGAAGCAAAGGCTCTCGGCATCAAGATGGGCGAGCCGTATTTCAAAGTAAGGCACTTAGTAACACAAGGCCGTCTGAAAGCCTTTTCCAGCAACTACGAACTCTATGCCGACCTATCCCGTAGGATGATGGAAACCATCGCCGGTTGTGTACCGGCGGTTGAAGTCTATTCGATAGACGAATGTTTCGCCAGTATGGACGGTATTGATAACCTCGCCGAAGTCGGCGGCCAAATCAGACATCGCGTATTGCAGTGGGTCGGTATTCCGACCTGTGTCGGCATCGCACCCACGAAGACACTGGCCAAGTTTTGCAATCATCTTGCCAAACGTTATCCCGATCACTTTGGGGGAGTGGTGGTTTGGTCAAATTGGAATGAGGCTGTCCGCCTTTGTGCCCTACGCAGCCGGGGTGTTGATGAGATTTGGGGAATCGGGGGGAAAACGGCGGCCAAACTGGCAGCACAGGGAATTTATACCGCATTGGACTTCGTTCGTGCAGATACCGCTACCCTACGCCGGCGATACGGCGTGACGGTCGAACGGACGCAGCGCGAAATGCAGGGTATTGCCTGTGATGGTTTGCACCCCGAACCGCTAACAAGGCAGAATCTTGTCCGCAGCCGCAGTTTTGGAACGTGTATCGAAACGCCGGAGGCGTTGCAAGCGGCGATTACACATCACATCAGCTCGGGGGCGGAGGCCTTGCGTCGTGACGGACTGGCGGCTTCTACCGTTACCGTATTCTTACACACAGATTTTTTTCGGGAAGAAGCCCCTCAATATCATAAGAGCCTGAGTCGTAACCTGGCCGTGCCGACAGCCGATACCGTTATCCTGAACCGCGAGGCGCAAAATCTGTTGGCGGATGTTTATCGAAGCGGCTACCTCTATAAAAAATGCGGGATAGAATTGCATGGGCTGAAACCAGCCAGACAGGTACAGACAGACCTATGGCAGCCGGAAGCCGTCAATCCAGTTATGGAGGCATGGGACAAAATCAATCGCCGGTACGGTAGAGGCTGTCTGAAACTTGCCTCCGAACTGCTTGCGGATGAATGGAAAATGAACAGAGATAGGTTGAGCCAGTGCTATACCACACGTTTTGTTGATTTACCCATAGTTTGACCGAGGATTGTCCCCATAACCTTATGAAATTAAAGATTGGTTGGATGTTTAGTCCCCCTCCATTGGGCGGTGGCATATGGCAATTTCGAATGAAGTGTTACGGCATATTTCATTTATCCGATAAATTTCCTGCCATGCCTTATGCAATAAAATGTTCCGCACAATTGGGATGGCTTTCAATAGCCGGTATCGGTAAAAATAAATATTTCGTCGGTTACACCAAATCCTCAAAAGCTCGTCTTCGTCATTAATCACGATATGCTTCAGAATCAACCCTTTTGAACCCACAGGAAGTAGGTAACGTGGATCAGGGTTATCAAAGTGCCGTCCTGATCCGTTAAAGTCATAAAGAATGTTTGGCTTCATCCCCGCAATATCATGGGTATCTCGTGGTTCAGAAATCTCCCCTTTCCATTCAAAGCACAATGTCGCCGATCGGTTTCCAAGCTCGTGTACCGGAACTTCACCAAACGTGCCTAAAAAATTCATCCCACCATCGTACTCCGTAATTTTAAATGGAGTATCAAACCTGCGGTTTGCTATTAACATATCAAACAACCTATCAATGTGTTCACGCCGTAGTAAAAGCATTAGTTTTCCTTATTTGTTATTTTCCATCCCTGCCCACGTTAAATACCCGTTCAAATTGGCAAAGGAAGATATTTTGTCTAAATAGCTCCAGTTCAAAAGCTGTCAGCTACTTGATTGAATAGTATTAATCTTTCATAAATAAAAAAAGCCCGCCGTAGGGGGCAAGAGAAAAATAGGCGTGGCAATTTTGCAGGCTGCCGAAGGTGCCGGAAAAGTTGCCTAAGTCTGTTTTTCTCTTGGGGGCGTGGGGACGTTTCTGCCGAACCTTGAGAGGCGGTAACGGGGCTGCGGCGGGCGTTTTTTTCTTTCATTTCCCTTCAGCATATAAAGGTCGTCTGAAATCGCCGTTTCAGGCGACCTTTATATCTTAGTCATTGTAAATAACCTGCTCTACCGTCCACCATGTATGCGGATAATTAGCCTTAAAATCTTCAATTTTCCATTGAATATTTTCATCGTCAACCCCTGTATCATAGATAAATTTTTTGTCAGAACCTATAAAATGTGTTGCCCTAATACAACCTTTTCTAATGCTCACTTCAATTTCAGAAACATTATCCAACATCAAAAACTTAATTAGGGCTTCGGTATCCAGTCGCGTTTCAGCGGGAATTTTACCTTTAAGGCATTCAGAAAACATTTTGTCATACGTTTCACGCGGCAATAATGCAAATGTTTCTGTCATCGTTCCAACACTGTAATCATGACAGGTGTCTTTCAGCAAATCATAGGTTAAATCTGAACTGCCTTTTAAAGCGGTCGCAAAAAGTTCGACACAATCGTCAGCCGTTAAGCCGTCATTCAGTGCATCCATATGCCGCCACATCCGCATAAAAATTTCTCGGATTTCCTTTGGGCTTAACGCCGAAATTTCATTTAAAATTCTATCTATCATATTCACTTCTTTCACATCTTGAATCATCACTCTTCTACCTTTCTTCAAAACAAAACCAACTGTTCTTCCAATGTCAATAAAGGGGCGGTTATCTTCGTTTCGTCTTGACTGTGCTGTTTTGCGTCAAAAGCGGCTATTTTGTCAGTGTCAATTTCGGCTTTCATCTCGTCTTCAAATCCTCCACGCAACCAATGCACCGTCCGCCATGCCGTATGAAATTCGTTTTTTAAACTGTCTCCATGTATGATTTTTGCGGGGATACCGTAAAAATGGCATTGCACAAAACACATCCACACACACAACACGTCTATATCCACCGCAACCGCTGCCATATGTAAAGTCGGAACTTTTCCGCTATCGGCGATATGTTCCGCAAAGGCAAGCAGATTCGCACCGCTGCCGCAACATGGTTCAAGCAAAGAAACAAATCTTTGTTTCTCCAGTTTCTCCGCCGCATCGATTCCCGTCAGTCTTGCCATCACTCTTGATACAGCCATCGGCGTAAAATACTGCCCGTTACGCTCGTTTGACGCTCCCAAGTCCATATAAAGCTCACCCAAAAAATCTTCGTAGCTTCCGACGTTCACCGCTCTAATGCAGCCCGAAGCCAAAACGCCCAACAGCTCAGGAAAAATTTTAAAAGCCTCTTCTTTATATTCTCGGCGGATAGTGTGGTATCGCTCCTCGCGTATTTCCCAATCATCATCCCGCATATAACTATTAAAAATCGCAAGGGTTGCCAGCTCTACGAAATCACGAAAAACATCAGACGGTTTATACGTCGCACCGAATGAATAAATGAGTTTTTTCAGCTCTTTAACCGTGTTATCCATTTTTTGCTCCCGAAGGTTTCAGACGACCTTTGCCGCCTGAAACCGTTTAAATGCCATTACCACCAACTGTCATAGAAAACTGCTCGCCCCTCAGCTATTGCTAACCGCGCATTCGCTATAAAGGTTTTGGTTTCTGTAATGTCTTCGGGATAAATTTGCGAATCTCCAAAGAAAAAGCCCGGCGTGTGTTCTAGTTTTTCATCATTTAAATCAGCTTCTAGCCGTTCCAAATCTTCGAGTTCTAGTCGTACAGTGCAACAATTAAATACATCGGCTTTGCCGCCTTTTTGCCGATATAGTTTTTCCATCCAACCATGCAGATGGTTAAATTTCCGCCAGTACGCAAATTGATTCAGTTCTGCTTCATCGCGTTCATCTTCACTCACATTCACATCGGTTTGACGGTCGCCGACAAACTCGGCATTCATGGTGTAGCCGTACATATCAAGTCCCATTTGATAATCCTTTCATAAATGTTCATTCATAAATAAACAACCATCGGGGGCAGCGGCCGCCGTGTTGTGATGTCGTAAAAAATTTCAAAGCGCAAAAAGTCCAGACTGGCTTTGTGCGGCTTTCATCTTTGTCCGGTGCGCCCTCTGTGGCGTGGTGGAAAAGGTGGAAGACGTGCAAAGACACTTGTCTTGGTCTGGACTTTTTGCGCTTTGAAATTTAGACATCAACCAACAACACGGCGGCCGCTGCCCCCGATGGTTGTTTCAAACCTTCAGCCGCTTTGCGGCGTTTCCGCCCTTTTGGGCGGAATCAGGGTGGTAAAACCACCCTGTTTTTGGCACTCGTTGCCTATCCTGCGTTGTAGTTAAATTTGGTGTTGTACTTATGAAATATCCCTTTTTGAAGGGTAGATACGCGCTGATTGAGAAAATATTAGTTCAAATATTAGATATTATTGGATTC
>OCIZ01000065.1_pt1 | contig 28123 bp, 17 predicted proteins | sample 1495841 | NCBI WGS metagenome assembly OCIZ01 (sample SAMN01915229, study PRJEB22387) | human oral metagenome | isolation source: saliva | host: Homo sapiens | place: USA
CCCGCCGTGATGGGCTTCTACACCATGAGCCCCGACGGCGAAGGTACCCTCAACACCGAGTTCTGCACCGAACACAAGACTGAAACCGTCGACGGTGTGCAGACCGCAACCTTCAAGATCAACCCGAAGGCAGCCTTCAACGACGGTACTCCTATGGACGTGAAGGCTGTGCAGGCTTGCTGGAAGGTCTACAGCGCAGTCACCGACAACCCCTACCACATCACCGATAACCAGATGTGGCAGCAGGTGGAAAGCATCGAGGCAGTGGACGGCGACGACCGCCACGTCAAGGTCACCATGAAGACCCCGTACTACCCCTCCGAGGGTCTGTGCGCCTTCGCAATTCACCCCGCTCTGGAAGACGTCAACCTCTTCAACGACGGCTTTGTCGACAAGCCCCTCGACCAGTACTGGGCAGGCCCCTTCAAGATTGGTGAGTGGAACTCCTCCCAGAAGGTGCTCACCCTGGTCAAGAACGACAAGTGGTGGGGCGAGAAGCCGGTGCTGGATCGCATTATCTGGCGCCAGATGGACTCCGATGCAATCCGTGCAAGCTTCAAGAACGGCGAACTGGACGCCTTCACCTTCGTGGGTGCAACCAGCTACAACGCTGTGAAGGGTCAGGCAGGCACCGAGATTCGCCAGAGCCAGAACACCAACGTCAACATTATTCAGCTGAACCCCAAGCGCATCGAGGACCTGGCACTGCGCCGCGCAATCCTCGCAGCTGTGGACCGTGAGCAGATCGCTAAGGCGTACTTCTCGCAGCTCGGCTGGACCGAGCCGCTGCCCGGCTCCATCATCGCAATGCCGTTCCAGAAGGGCTACCAGAACAACTACGAGGGTGAGTCCGGCGCCCAGGCAGCCGCCAAGATTCTGGAGGCCGCAGGCTACTCCAAGTCCGGCGACTACTACGCTAAGGGCGGCAAGACTGCCAGCTTCGCCCTGACCTCCTTCGGTTCCGAGGCTGTCTACCAGGCTGTCTACCAGATCCTGGAGCAGCAGCTGAAGTCCGCAGGTATCCGCCTGACCTCCGACAACCAGCCGCAGTCGAACTCCAACTCCGTGCTCGGCCAGAAGAGCTACGAAGCAATCTTCACCGGTTGGGGCGTTCTGCCCGACCTGGCATCCTCGGCACCCTACTTCTTCACCACCGAGGTGTTCGGAGTCGGTGACCCCGAGGTTGATAAGCTCATCGAGAAGCTGCAGAACACCGAGAACGATGGCGAGCGCATCAAGATCGCCAACGAGGCGGAGAAGCTCTACTACGAGAAGGTCGCTGTGTACCTGCCCTACGGTAACGGCCCGATGTACGCCGCTGTGAAGGCAAAGGTTGCAAACTACGGTCCGTCCCTGTTCAAGCAGAGCTACACCAGCGCTGACTACTGGGTCAACGTCGGCTGGCAGGAGTAGAACAGACGGGAGTAATACCGCTTTCGGTAATGCTCTAGTCATCCTGTAGGACTCAAAATCCCGGGTACTCTCACGAGAGAGTGCCCGGGATTTTTCTGTTCCCCTTGTTCTGCGTCCTTCAGCGGGACACGTTAGCGGGATATGTAATTACAAAAACTAGGGGGGAGGGGAATGCCGCCCTAACCGGTTGCTACCACTCGCCCATGTACAGGGAACGCTCCTGCAGGTACCTCAACAGGTTCGGGTTCTGCCGCAGATAGAAGATGCGGTAAATGCCGCCTCCAGCGACAATAAAGGCCAGCGGGAATCCCAAAATCACGAGGACGCGGCTCATATTAGCTGGCAAATCAAAAGGAGCACCGCTGGTTGCGACCAGCACAATCCACAGAGAATATCCAGCGCAAGCTATCGGGGTACCCCACATTCCGCGCACCAGCCAGCTCACCAGCGTCACCGCAATGACCCACGCGAGTGCCAACGTGAACTGATGCCGCTCCGCGTGAGCCCAGGGGAGAGCCCCCACGAAGATAATTGCGGGGATGCCGAGGTAACCGGGGATATTCAGTGAGGCAAGAATGTTTACGCAAAAGTAGCCCAGGAAAATAGCGCTCAACGACGAAGACAGGAACAGGTGCAGGGGTATCGTGCCGTCGCCGCTATAGGCTGCGGTGGGGCCTGCATACACGGTTTCAAACATGAGGGTTAGCGGAGTCATCATGTATTCAATCCAGACCACCAGCGCAAACGCACCGAAAATGCCGAGAGCCTGCATCAGCGCAATCAGCCGTGAACGCGCATCGTGAGGAATGGTGAAGCTCTGACCCTTCGCCTTGACTCCGCAGACATGAACGACAGCTACCATTGCCGCGATGCACAGTACCCAGCGCAAGAGGACGCCGGGCAGCTCAGGAAGACCGCCGTAAGCCCCCGTGGCGGGGTCACCCCAGGCTCCGGGGAGCAGCGTAATAGCGTGAGCACCCTCGGGGAGATGGGAGGAAGAGGCAAGCCGGTGCGGCTCATAGATAACCCACCACAGAAGGCAGGCTGGAATCAGCGCGGAGAGCTTACGCAACAGAACCGGAAACGGCGCGGCCTCATAGACGAGCGCCTCAAGATTGAGCCGGCGCATCAGCCGTCGAACAGGAGAAAGAGCATGCAACTCTTTTTGCTGCTCTTCCCACACTCCGGTATCCCATGTCCTAGTATCAGAAGACATCATCGTACTCCCTATCACGTGAGAACTTCCTTGTTGAGCTTATTATCACATTAGCAGAAATACCCCCCCCGGCCAGTGCCTAAACCCCAGCAAAACCTGCCCAACAAACCCTGCCCAAAGAATCAGCACATCAGGAAGCAGGGTATAAAGGAAAGGGGCCCCACCACAATGGTGGGGCCCCTTAGAGCCTCAGAAAGCGAACTACTTAGTGGTCACCTTCAGGACGGTGCTCAGGTTCTGGTGAGCAACGCCCGGCAGACCCTTAACCTCAGCAAACTTGCGGGTGTTGGTGACAATCACCGGGGTAATCAGCGGGTAACCCGCATCCTTGATGACCTCGGGATCGAACTCAATCAGAGTGTCGCCGGCGGCAACAACATCGCCCTTGGCAACCTTCACGCTGAAGCCCTTACCGTCAAGGTTCACGGTATCCAGACCAACGTGAATCAGCAGCTCAATGCCGTTCTCCAGCTTCAGGCCCACAGCGTGGCCCGAGGGGTAGGTTGCGGCAACCTTACCGGCTGCGGGAGCAGCAACAGTGGTACCGGTCGGCTCAATCGCCACACCCTCGCCCAGCTTGCCAGCCGCGAAAATCGGGTCCGGAACATCGGCCAGAGCAACGGCGGTACCCTCAATCGGGGCGTGCAGCTCAATGACCTCACCGGCTGCAGCGGGAGCCGCGGCGGCGGCAGCGGCGGCCTCAGCCTTGGGAGCCTCCTCGGCCTTCTTCTCTACCTTCTTCTCGGCGGGAGCAGCGGCAGCCTCTTCCTTCGCACGCTGAGCGGCGTGCTTAGCGGCGTCGTCCTTCGACTCGTAACCGAAGACCAGCACACCGGCCATCGCGCCGAAGAAGGCAATAGCCAGGCCAATCACGTACAGGTACGAGGGCTGCATAGCCGGAATCGACAGCAGCGAGGTGAACGCAAAGGCGTAGGACTTAACGCCCAGCATCGAAATGGTCGCACCACCGATCACGGCGGGAACCAGAATAATCGGAATCACGCGCTTGTAGCGGAGTACCACACCGTACATGGACGGCTCAGAAATACCGCCCAGCAGACCGGACATCGACGCACCGATAGCGGTCTGGCGTAGCTCGCGGTCCTTCTTGGCGCGGATAGCCACACCGGTCACCAGGCCGAACACGGCGAAGTTGTACGCACCCATGGGGGACTGGATGAAGTCGGTACCCATGGTCTGCAGGTTGTTAATCATCACGGCGTTCAGCGGCCAGTGCAGGCCCAGCGGAACCATGAACAGGTACAGGCCGGCAATCAGGGCACCCACAACACCGGGAGCCACATCGTTAATCATCTTCAGGAAGTCAGAGATGCCCATAGCCACACCGATACCGATGGGGCCCACCAGGAACGCGGTCACCGGAACCAGAATCATGACCGAAATCATCGGCACGAACACCATCTGCAGCATCGAAGGAATAACCTTCTTCAGGAAGCGCTCAAGCGGAGCCAGCAGAGCAACAGCTAGCAGCGGGGGGAAGACCTGACCGGTGTAGCTGAACGCGTACAGCGGCAGATCCAGACCGAAGAACGGAACGTTCAGAACCTTGGTTGCGGGATCAGCCAGAGCGGTCAGATCGGTGAAGGTACCGGTCATCAGCGCAGCGGGGATAGCCGCACCAACCCACATGTTCGCGCCCAGACGCTTAGCTGCGGTAGCACCCAGCATGATGGGCATGAAGTTCAGCACCGACAGCGAAGCAGCCTTCAGGATGTACCAGAAAGCAAACTGATGCATCCACTGGTTGTTCAGAGCGGTAGCGGCTTCCTTATCAGCCACGCGAGCACCGTTGACGATGTCCACGTTCACAACCTGACCGGTCAGGTCGGTGTACTGGCCGAAGAAGCCCAGCTGCTGCAGGAACACGATGAGGGTCAGAATCATCGAGGTACCCAGAAGTGCCCACAGCAGCGGACGGAAGGAGTCAGACAGAACGTCGAAGACGTTGGTGAGCCACCCGGCCTTCTTACCGTTAGACTCTGCCGGAGCCTCGCTCTCAGCCTGCTTCGACATGGAGGGCAGCGCGTTAATCTCGTTGTACACGGCTTCAACGCGGTCACCCAGCACCACCTGGGTCTGGCCGGACTGCTCAATCACGGTGAGCACGCCGGGCAGGGACTTAATCTTCTCGTTCTGCACGGCCTCGTTCGACACGGGGGTCACACGCAGGCGGGTCGCGCAGTGCGTCATGTGCGAGATGTTCTCGGGGCCGCCGAGGCCGTCGAGAATCTTCTCGCCAAGTTCGCGGTTGTTCACGATACTTCCTTAGATATGCGGTCAAAGTCTATGCACAGGGTGAAATCTGAACGGTCGGGTGGGGGTGGGAAAACAGCCGCGCTACGCGCAAAAGCTTCCCAAAAACACAAAAGACCCGAGCGCTCTCAACCTACGGTCGGGACGGATGCCCCGTACGGGTACAGCGATACGGCGCGACCACCGGCTACGCGCCGGAAGCTACACTACCGCTATGGTGTTGAGTCACTCAGGTCTTGCCTGCCAATCCAGTAACAATCCTGTTCAAGAGAGGGATACCCCTTCTCAATAGTTCCCTGTAACTTTAAGGGTTTTCCCAGGTCCAGGGCAAGATGGATACAGGAAACTCCCAGAAGCTGTTAAAAATTTCCGCAAATGGATGCGACCCCCGGGCGGGTCATTCGGGCGAGCCAACCGACGGATAAAGGCACAACGCACGGAGGGCCCCGCATCCTCGAAACGAGAATACGGGGCCCTCCAAAAAGTCCCAGCCGGGGCTATCCCGGGTAGGGGCAACGAACTACTTCGCGGTCTTCTTCGGGACGAAGCTCAGCGAGGCCACCTCAAGATCGGGGTAGTGGCGCTTCTGCCAGCGGCGGTTGCGATGCGCATTCACCTCAATCAGAGCCGCACCCAGGGCACCGGCACCAATTGCGGTCCACAGCAGGTGCGGGGCCACCTCGGTGAACTGGTGGTACTCCACTAGGATCGGCACGAAGAGCGCCGCGAAGAACACCGCCAGCAGCGCACCGAAGAGCAGCACACGGGCGCGGTTCAGCGGGCGGGCCACGGCGGCCAGGTTCCACAGGCCCATCATGACCAGGGTAATGAACGAAGCTGTCTGCACCTGGCGGATATCGCCGATGTGCATCCACAGCGAAGTGGCCGTCACCAGTAGTAGCATGGCCACCACAATAATCGAGTTCGGAACCGTGTAGTTCAGCACGCGGCGCAGGAAGCCCGGCACGTAGCGGCGCGAGTTCGGCAGTAGGGTCAACGCGAAGGAGGACGCACCCACAATCAGGAAGTCAGCGGTCGAGTACTGGCGCGGCAGGAAGGGGAACACCCAGCCGAACAGGCCAAACACCACGCCCAGCAGAATCGCGAAACCGGTCTTCGTCAGGAACAGGTTCGCCACCATCTCAATGTTCGTGATGACCTGGCGGCCCTGCTCCAGGGCGGCCGGCAGAGACGAGAACTTACCGTCCAGCAGCACCAGGCGAGAGACAGCCTTCGTCGCCGGGGCAGCGTTACCCATCGCGATACCCAAGCTTGCGTGCTTGAGCGCCAGCGCGTCGTTAATACCGTCACCGGTCATCGCCACCACGTGGCCGCGCTCCTTCAGTGCAATGACCATGTTCTTCTTCTGCTCGGGCGAGACACGACCGAAAATATTGTGGGTCGCGGCAGCCTCGGCAAGCTCCGGGCCGTCCTCGGGCAGGGTAGAGGCATCAACCGCGCCGGCGGAGGTGTCCATACCCGCAGTCTTTGCGGCGGCGGCAACCGTGAACGGGTTATCACCCGAGAAGACCTTCAGCGTCACACCCTGACGGTGGAAGTACTCCACAATCTCCGGGGCGTCCGCGCGCACGTTCTCGCGGAAAATCACGAACAGAACCGGGGTAGCGTCCGCCGGAATCTTCTGGACGGGCTCACCCTTCTCGTTACGCACCACGGCCGCGGCATGGGCCAGCACCATCGTGCGCAGACCCAGAGCCGCTAGCTCGGCGGCGCGCTCGCGCTCGGCGGTGCCCTTAGCGAGCAGCGCCTCCGGGGCGCCCAGCAGCCAGGCCCCCGAATCCTTAAACTCAATCGCGCTAAAACGCAGCGCCGACGAGAACGGCACGATGCCGCTGACGGTAGCCGAGGAAGCCTGCGGGAAGCCGCCGGTCAGCGCTGCGGCGGTCGGATTCGCGTTCTCATCGTGGCCGAACCACGACAGCGCCTCGTTCCAGCCGGTCGGCAGGGAGGCACGCCAGGAAGTATGCTCGGCAGAGTCGGCGTCGGGGCCCTCAGCCACCGCCTCGGTGGTCAGGGGACGCACCGAATCAAAAATCACGCCACCTTCGGTCAGGGTGCCGGTCTTATCGAAGCAGACCACGTCAACGCGAGCCAGCACCTCAACCGCAGGCTGCTCCTGCACCAGGATATTGTGCTTGCGGCCCAGAGCCACGGCTGCCGCGGCGAAGGCCAGGGTGGTCATCAGCGCCAGGCCCTGCGGAATCATCGAAGCCACCGAAGAGACCACGGCGATAGACACCTGCTCCCACATGTGGTTCTGCTCCACGGCCTCCAGGCCACCGGCGGCGCGAATCTGACCCCACAGCACCACCGGAATAATGACGGCCAGACCAATCGTAATCCAGCGGACCACGAGGTTCAGGGCATCGCGCAACTCAGACTGGATACGCGAGAACTGGCGCGCCTCGTCGGAAATCTTGCTGGCTCGCGAGTTCGCACCCACGTGAGAGAGCAACACGCGACCGGTACCACCCAGCACACTCGAGGCCGAGAGCACCATGTCGCCCGGGCGCTTAGCAATCGGGTCGTTCTCACCGGTCAGCAGGGATTCGTCCAGCTCCAAAGAATCGGAGGTGAGCACCACGGCATCGGCGGGCACCTGATCGCCGCGCTTGAGGACCACAACGTCACCCTCAACCAGCTGCTCCATCGGAACCTCAACGCTCTTACCGTCACGCACGGCAGTAGCGGGGGAGCGGTCCAGCAGGGAGATGCGGTCCAGCTCAAGCTTCGCCTTGTACTCCTGCACAAAGCCAATCACCACGTTAGCGATAACAGCCCCCAGGAAGAGCAGATCAGCCCAACGCTGGTACACAATCACCACGGCACCACAGGCGCCCAACACAAAGTTGAAGACCGTGAACAGGTGCGCACGCATAATGCTCCACAGCGTGCGAGAAGACTTCGTGTTCTGGGTATTGATCTTACCCTCAGCCGTCAGGCGTGCAACGTCATCGCTGGTGAGGCCGTGCTGGGCGATATCGAAAGATCCGCTATGCGGTGTTTCAGAATATTCGGGAATGTAGCCGGCAACGGCAGGCGTTGCCGTTTTCTGCTGAGGGTCCATGCAGGGGTCTCTTTCTCGAATGGATGGAATGCTGAACTGAATAGAGTTCAGTATTGCGGACACTACCTTTCAGTGTATCCGTGCAGGAGGGGATAAAGATAATCTCCGCCCTGTAATGAACTGATATTTATAGCCATTCCAGAACGGAGATTTAATATATGCGAATACTGGCATATTTTGAGGTGGAAAGTGTTTGCGGGATGGTTCGCTAACGCCCCGTAAAATCAGCGCGCTAGCAGACTCAGTGCGCTAGCAGACTCAGTGCGCTAGCAGACTCAGCGCTCCGGCAGAATCAACAAACGATTCGTCACCGGATGCCTCAACACCTCAATCGGATGCTGATACACCTCAGACAACAACTCCGCCGAACACACCTGCTCAGGGGCGCCCGAAGCAACCACCTCACCACCACGCAACAACACCATACGGTCAGAATACGCAGCCGCCACATCCAAGTCATGAAGCACCGTCAACACTGCAGCACCCTCAGCAGCCAACTCACGGCTCACCCGCAACGTCTGCTCCTGATGCGTAATATCCAACGCCGCAGTCGGCTCATCCAAAAGAATCAGCGGAGTCTGCTGAGCAAACACACGCGCCAAATGCGCACGGCCACTCTCACCACCGGACAGAGTCGTAATATCGCGATCCGACAAGTGAGTCACCGACGTACGCTCCATCATCGAAGCAACCACGGAGTCATCCTCTTCAGCGCGCTCCGTACCCTTCCACGGGGTGCGGCCCATCTGAACCACCTCATGCACCGTGTACGAAAACGCCACATTCAACTTCTGCAACAGCATCGCACGCTGACGCGCCATCTGACGGGCAGGAATAGAACCCAGCGGGGTGCCATCCAACAGAATCTCACCGCCACTGGGAGCAATATCACCAGCAATCACACCCAATAGAGTTGACTTACCGGCACCATTGGGGCCAATCAGCGACACAACCTCGCCCGCAGCAACAGACAGAGACACATCATTCAAAATCTGACGCCCACCAGCGTTAAAACACACACCGGACAGGCTCAACAACTCACTCACGAAGCACCTCCGCCCTGGCCCAGGGAACGACGCAACAACACGAAGAACGTCGGGCCGCCCACCAAAGCCGTAAAAATACCAATCGGCAAATCAGCAAAAGGCACCAGCGTACGCGCACCCAAATCAGACAGCGCAATCAACAGCGCGCCACCCAATGCCGAAGCCGGCAACAACACACGATTCGACGGACCCAAAATCATGCGCAACAGGTGAGGAATAATCAGACCAATAAACGCAATAATGCCCGCATACGCCACCGCAGCACCCGTCAACAAAGCCGTCGCCGCAATAGACACCGCACGTAGGCGCTCCACGTTCACACCCGAATGCTGCGCTGCACGCTCACCCAACGCCAGAACATCCAGCGAAGAAGCCATCACAAAACACGCCACCAAGCCAATCAGAATAACCGGCCATACGCTCGCCACAGCCTTCCACGTGGAACCGTTCAGCGAACCCATCTGCCAGAACACAATCTGATCGCGGCTCGTCGTATCAGCAATAAACATGAGGAACGCAATAATCGCATTCGCCACCGCGGTCACCGCAATACCCGTCAAAATCATCGACAGGACCTTCGCACGACCCGAAGAACGCGACAGGAAATACACCAGCGCAGTAGCCGCCAACGCACCCACAAACGCGAATGCAGGAGTCGTGAAAATACCGAAGAACTGCAGGTTCAACACAATCGACAAACACGCGCCAACCGCCGCACCCGAGGAAACACCAATCACGCCCGGCTCAGCCAACGGGTTACCAAACACCGACTGCATCACCGCACCGGAAGTACCCAAAGCGGCACCCACCAGCACACCCAACAGCACACGCGGGAAACGGATATTCCACAGAGTGCTATCCGCCAGCTGCATCGCCGGGTTCTCCGGTGCAAGACCCAGGCGGCGGCCCACAGAAGCAACCACCTGATCAGTCGGGATATTGTACTGACCCAAACCCGCAGACAGCACCATCACAGCGCACAGTGCCACCGCCAAAAACGTAAACGTCAGACCGGCACGACGCCGACGCGAAGCACGATAATCCCGCGCACCCGCCGCACTCTTCACGGCAGCCACTACTGGCCCCCCGCAGGAGTCGAGTACGCAGCCTTAGCCAGCGAGAGCAACACCGCCGGAGTATTCGGGCCATAGGACAGAATCTGGCCGTCACCCATATCGATAATGCGCTTATTCTTACCGGCAGTCGTCTCACCCACACCCGGGCGAGCCAAGAAACCATCCAAACCGCCGGTGGACTTAATGCCGCCGCTCATGGTCAGAATGACGTCCGGGTTCAGCTTCACCAGCGCCTCACTGGTCGCCGGAATAATATTCGTCGCGTTCTGCTCAGACGCCACATCCTTGCCGCCAATAGCCTGAATCAAATCGTCAGCGCCCGAACCCTTGCCGAGCACGAAGAACACGCCAGCGGTACCGCGCACGTACAAGAACGCGAACGACACCTGCTGCTCACCCTTCGGGGCAACGTCCTTGAGCACCTGCAGGGCATAATCCAGGTCCTTCTGCACGCGGGCAGCAACCTGCTCGCCCGCCTCCGGAACACCCAGCGCCTGCGCAACAGCCTTGAGCTGCGGAATGATCTTATCCATACGACGCTCATGATCGAAGACCACCACGGTCACGCCCGCTGCGCGCAGCTGATCCACAATCTCAATCGGGCCGTTGCTCTTATCCCACAGCACCAGGTCCGGGGAGGTCGCCAGAATCGCCTCAGCGTTCAAGTCGTGACCGTTCTGAGTCACCAGCGGCAGATGAGCCAGCGACTGCTCAGTCGAGGAGGTGACACGACCGACAAGGCGACCGCCCAGACCCAGCGCAATCATCTGCTGAGCCAGAGTGCCGTACAGGTCCAGTGCCAGCACACGGTCAGCGGACTTAACGGTCACCTCGGTGCCGTTGAAATCCTTGAAGGTCACCGGGAAAGCCGGAGTGGGGGTATCGACCATCGGCTGAATTTCGGGGGTATCCGCGGCGCTATTGGGGCCGCGCAGAGCCTTCTGATCAGGGGCAATAGAAGAACGCAACTGATCGGCAAGGTTCTCCAAAACGGTGCGGGTGCTCTGCTCATCCACCACAGCCTGCGAAGTGCTTGAAGAAGCGGCCGGGTTCTGAGTACCCACACCGCAAGAGCTCAGCAGAAAAGCGGAAGTGATGGAGAACGCTGCATACTTCACTGCATCGCGGCGGTTCAGGACAGAAGAAGAAAGGGAAGAAAACATCGTCGTCTCGCAGAAATTGTAGTCTCGCAGAAAAGGGAAGCTAGAAAAACTGGGGTAGGCGCCGGGGTAAAACCTGGCACCTGAAGCGGGGGTGCAGTGAAAATCTGCACCCCCGCACGGACCGTGTCGGCTCACCGGTGAACCTCATGGTTGAGTCTCACGGGCGAGCCGACAGCGTGGGCATCCTCGTGAGGTGCCGTTATGCCTTCTTGCGGCGGCGAGTGTACACGACGGTACCCGCACCGGCTGCAACAGCGATGAAGCCTGCAACCAGGGTGCCCTCAACACCGGAGGCGCCGGTGGAAGCCAGAGGCTTGCCGGTGACCGGGTCGCAACCCTCACCCTCGTAGACGGTCTCGGACACGGTCTTGGTGGTGGTCTTCGCGCCGTTAATCGCCGCAGAGAAGCTCAGCGGAGCCATGTCCTTACCGGCGTCGTAGAAGCCAGCGAACGCCTTCGCACCCTCAGCGGTCAGGGTGGTTGCTGCACCGTTGACGCTCACAGCGTCAGCGGAGCTCTGCAGACCCGAAAGATCCACCTTCAGCAGTGCCACCTCACCGTAGTTAGTTGCCTTGCCGGAGGGGTCATTGCTGTTCATGGTCGCGTAGAGAGTACCGGAATTGCCGTTAATCTCAAGGCGCGGGTTCGCAATGGTGGTGTCCAGAATGCCGTGGTGACCGGTGAAACGAACCGAACCGCTGAAGGAGATGGACCCCTTACCGCCCTTGAAGGTGCCGGTGCCGTTAGACCAGTTGAACGCATCCGAAGAGTAGGAGGTGCCGTTCAGCTCCCAGCTACCGTTCGCGATGCCGCCGCGCACGTAGTTGCGGAAGGAATCACGTACGCCCCAGCCAAGGTTTGCGCTCTTAATGGTGCCGTCGGATGCGCCCTGCTCCTGCACCTCGCGGGTGCGGGTGACGGGCACGCAGACAGGCTGTGCCGGGTTGTTGCTGACAGAACCGTTCGAGGAGGAACCACCGTTAGAAACGCTGCCGGAGGTGCCTGCCGAACCATTAGAACCGGAGCCGTTAGCGCCAGAGTTACCGGAGGAGTTCGAGGAGCTGTTATCGGAGGAGCCGTTCTCAGAACCCTTGTTATCGGAGGACTTGTTCTCAGAGACGCGGGGAACCTCAACGGTGTTCTCCGCGGTCTGCTCGCTGAGCTTTACGGAGAAGCTCAGCGGTGCCATGGCGTTGTTGGCACCGCGGTACTGGCCGGCGAAGAGCACCTCGGAACCTTCATCGGTGAGCGCGACTGCCGCGTTCTGTGCGGAGAAAATGCCGTCCTTCACGCTCGCGCCGGAGAGGTCCACCTCGGCGATAGCCAGGCCGGTCTTAGAAACGGACTTGCCGTCGCGGGTCAGCGCGTCCACGTCAGCGACCAGGGTACCCTTGCCGTTGACGACGACCAGGCGCATGTTCTTGATGGTGCTCTTGAGCTGACCGTTGTGGCCGGTGAACTCTGCGGTGCCCGCGAAGTTGATCTGACCGGTCTTGGTCTCGGGGTTGTACACGCCGGATGCCTGAGTGTACTTGAAGCCGCCAGCCGCGGTCTTCTCCATGCCCTCAACGTTCACGGAGCCGTGCGCGAAGCCGGTCAGGTACTTCAGGAAGGACTCGCGGATATCCCAGCTGAGGGTGCCGGACTCGACGACGTTGCCGGTGACCTTTTCTTCACGCTTGGGCTCGGTGGTTGCGGCGGGGGAGGAGGGTGCCGCGGAGGTGGGGGCTGCGCTCGGCGCTGCAGAAGTGGGCTCGGCGGGCTTGGGCTCGGCGGGCTTGGGTGCCTCGCTGGTCGGTGCGGAGGAAGGCTCGTTGCTGGGCTCTGCGGTCGGCGCAGCAGTCGGCTCGGCGCTGGGTTCAGTGCTGGGCTCAGGGCTCGGCGCGGGTGCTTCCTTGGTCACGATGGTTGCGGAGAAGCCGAGTGCATCCAGCTCCTGACCTGCCTTGTAGAAGCCCGCGAAGGCGCCGGTTGCCTCTTCGGAAAGCTTGACGCGGGTGCCGTTTTCCTCGTCAACGCTGGGCAGGGTGATGGTGTTACCCTCAACCTTCAGACCGGAGGCGTTGAAAGTACCGATGGTCATGTTCTTGGTTTCGACCAGGTCGTTCGGGGTGGTGTTGCCGTTGTAGGGGCGCGACTGAACGTTGGCGCGCACGGTGCCCACGCCGTCCTTAATGGTGACGGAGAGGTCGGAGATGATGACTTCCAGCAGACCGTGGTGAGCGGTGTAGTGAATCGAGGAGCCGGTGAAGGTGACCGAGTATTCGCCGTTGGCTACGGTGCCTTCGGCAGAGGTGAAGTGGTAGGAGCCGTCTTCGTTGGTGGTGACGCCGGTCAGTTCCTGGGAGCCCTGGGAGAAGGGGCCGTTGATGTAGGAGCGGAAGGACTTCTTCAGGCCCCAGTTGACGGTGACGTCCTGCAGGCTCTGCTCTGAGGCTGCGGTTACCTCACTGGCGCTGACGTGGGAGTTGGTTTCAGCCGCGAAGGCCGCGGGTACGCCAGCGACGCCGCTGAGGCCGATGGTTGCCGAAGCCAAGAACGCCCAAGTGCGCTTGGTGAGAGAGGGGGTAGACATTCGGTGTCTCCTTGGATTCTGTGATTGTGGTGTTCGTATCAAGTCTAGTCCTATTAGCCTATGTTTGTGTAACTTAATGCCTAGGGTGACTTGTGCATAAGGTTTACCTTAGCAAATTTTTTGTGAGAGCTATTGTCAAAACCGGTTTTTGGTGACAATATGTCATTAACAGGTTTTGGTGACATCGTGTCACTAAAATATTTATTGTTCACCCACAAGCCACTTTAGGAACTCACCATGACTATTACCGCCCCCGAAACCACCCAGGAACGCTTCTCCGCACGCCTGAAGGAAAGCACCAAGCACGTCCACGACAACGCCGAACACTCCACCTTCATGGAAGACCTCATGGGCGGCTCCCTCAACACCGAGGCATACCTGCGCCTCATCAACCAGTACGTGCACATCTACGAAGCACTCGAAGCAGTCTCCGAACACTACCGCGCAGAACCCAGCCCCATCACCGAACCCTTCACCCACCCGGGCCTCGACCGCGCAGAATACATCCGTGCAGACATCCGCGCACTCGGCCAGGACGGCGACATCGACGCGCCCCTGCCCGCAACCGCAGAATACGTAGAGCGCATCCGCGCCACCATCAACTCCCCCGAACGCTACCTCGCACACCACTACCTGCGCTACCTCGGCGACCTCTCCGGCGGCCAGGCAGTCGCAGCGCTCGTCAACCGCCACTACGGCATCCCCGCCGAAGCGCTGAGCATGTACCGCTTCACCGAACTGCCCAAGCCTAAGGTCTTCAAGGACGGCTACCGCGAACTGCTCGACAACGCACCCCTGACCGACGAGCAGCGTGAAGCCCTCATCGAAGAGTGCATCGAAGGCTTCCGCATCAACGCCTCCCTGTTCGCGCAGCTGGGCCGCAAGGTCGCCGAGGCATAAACCCAGAACGCGCATCAACAGAACGCCTCAACGCACAACCTCTCACCGCTCAATGCACAAGCCCGCGGGCATAACAAAAGGGGCGGATGCTTTCACAAGCATCCGCCCCTCTCAAGCGTTAACCATCTTGGGTGTTAGCCCTTGGCAACCTCACCGAAGTGGGCGGCCATGGTACCCTCGTGAGCTGCACGCAGCTCATCCAGGTCAATGGAAACCTCATCCTGGAAGTCCAGAGCGTTCGACTCAGCATCCACCACACCAATACGTGCGAAGGGGAACTGGCGAGCGGTGCACATATCCTTGAAGCGCACCTCCTCAGAACGCGGAACCGAAACCACAACGCGGCCCAGGGACTCCGAGAACAGCAGGGTGAACAGGTCCAGACCGTCACGCTCAGCAACCTCACCCAGACCAATGCGGGCACCGGTGTTGAAACGCAGGCAAGCCTCCGACAAAGCAGCAGCCAGACCACCAGCAGACACGTCGTGAGCGGCATCAATCATGCCGTCACGAGACATGTTCACCAGCATGTCACCCAGCTGACGCTCCAGAGCCAGATCAACCTTCGGCGGCTGACCGCCCAAGTGACCCTTGAAACGAGCCCACTCGGAGCCGTCCAGCTCATCGCGGGTGGTGCCCAGCAGGTAAATAGCCTGACCGTCATGCTCAGAAGCCCAACCCGAAGGGGTGCGGCGGGTGACGTCATCCATAACGCCCATCATCGCCACCACGGGGGTCGGGTTAATAGCCTTACCACCGGTCTGGTTGTACAGGGACACGTTACCGCCGGTCACCGGAACACCCAGCTCCATGCAGCCATCAGCCAGGCCGCGAACAGCCTCAGCGAACTGCCACATGACGTCCGGATCCTCGGGAGAACCGAAGTTCAGGCAGTCAGACACAGCCACGGGGCGTGCACCAACGGTCGCAACGTTACGGTACGCCTCAGCCAAGGACGCGCGAGCACCCTCGTACGGATCCAGGTAGGTGAAACGCGGGGAGGCGTCGGTCGCCAGGGCAACACCGAGGTTGGTGTTCTCGTCCACGCGCACCACACCGCCGTCGTCCGGCATGGACAGGGCGGTGTTGCCCTGAACGTAGCGGTCGTACTGGTTGGTGATCCAGGACTTGGAGCACATGTTCGGGGACGCCATGAACGCCTTGATTGCCTCACCCAGCTCCTCACCACGCGGGCGGGAGTCGTCAGCAGCCGAACCGGTGAAGTGGTTAGCCTGGACGTCGTCCTGCCACTCGGGGCGTGCGTAAGGACGCTCGTAGGTCGGGCCGTCGTGTGCGACGGTGCGGGGGTCAACATCCACGATGACCTCGCCGTCCCACTCGATGACCAGGCGGCCGGAGTCGGTCACCTCACCGAGGAAGGAGTACTCCACACCCCACTTGTTCATGATGGCCTCGAAACGCTCCACGTTCTCGGGGGAGACAACGGCCATCATGCGTTCCTGAGACTCGGACATCAGAATCTCGCCCGGGGTCAGGGTGGGGTCACGTAGCAGAACCTTGGTCAGGTCGACGTGCATGCCGCCCTCACCGTTAGAAGCCAGCTCGCTGGTTGCGCAGGAAATACCCGCAGCGCCCAGGTCCTGAATACCCTCAACCACGGAGCCCTTGAACAGCTCCAGGCAGCACTCAATCAGAACCTTCTCAGCGAAGGGGTCGCCCACCTGAACGGCGGGACGCTTCGAGGGCTTGGTGTCATCGAAGGACTCCGAAGCCAGCACCGACGCACCGCCGATGCCGTCGCCACCGGTGCGCGCACCAAAGAGGACAACCTTGTTGCCCACACCCGATGCGTTCGCCAGGCGGATGTCCTCGTGACGCATAATGCCCACAGCCAACGCGTTGACCAGCGGGTTTGCCTGGTAGCAGGCATCGAACTCAACCTCGCCGCCGATGTTCGGCAGGCCCAGGGAGTTACCGTAGCCACCGATACCGGCAACCACGCCGCCAACCACGCGAGCGGTGTCGGGGTGATCAATCGCGCCGAAACGCAACGGATCCATCACCGCAATCGGGCGGGCACCCATCGAAATAATGTCACGCACAATACCGCCCACACCGGTAGCGGCACCCTGGTAGGGCTCCACGTACGAGGGGTGGTTGTGGGACTCAATCTTGAAGGTCACGGCCCAGCCGTCACCAATGTCGGTCACACCGGCGTTCTCACCGATACCGACCATCAGGTCCTTCTTCATCTCATCGGTGACCTTCGCACCGAACTGCTTCAGATGAACCTTAGAAGACTTGTAGGAGCAGTGCTCGGACCACATGACCGAGTACATTGCCAGCTCAGCCGCGGTGGGGCGGCGGCCCAGAATCTCCTTAATGTCCTCGAACTCGTTCTCCTTCAGGCCCAGCTCGGCCCAGGGGAGTTCGGTGTCCGGGGTTGCCGCCGCGTGCTCGACGGTGTCGAGGTTAAACTGCTTTTCGCTCATAACTTCTTAGAATCCTTGTCGTGCGTTAGCGGGCGTTAATCAGGTTGGAAAGAACCGAGGTGAACACGCCGAGACCATCGGCGCCACCGCGCAGGGACACCGAACCGAAACCGGAGGACGAAGGACCGAAGCCCGGCTCCACAGCGTGCTCCGGGTGCGGCATCAGGCCGACTACGTTACCGCGCTCGTTGGTAATACCGGCAATATCGTTACGGGAACCGTTCGGGTTGAAGCCAACGTAGCGGAACACCACGCGCCCCTCAGCCTCCAGGGCCTCCAGGGTCTTCGCGTCAGCAACGTACTGGCCGTCCTGGTTCTTCAGCGGAACAACAATCTCCTGGCCGGCAGCGTAGTTGCTGGTCCAGGAGGTGGTGTTGTTCTCAATACGCAGAACCTGGTCACGGCAAATGAACTTGCGGTGATCGTTCTTAATCATCGAACCGGGCAGCAGGTGAGACTCGGTCAGAATCTGAAAACCATTGCAAATACCCAGAACAGGCAGGGGCGAAGAACCGGAGGTACCGGCAGCGTTAGCGGCATCAATCACCGAACGCATCACGGGAGCCTTCGCAGCAATAGCGCCGGCACGCAGGTAGTCACCGTAGGAGAAACCACCGGGAATAATGACGGCATCAACATTCTTCAGATCAGCGTCGTCGTGCCACAGCTCGACGACGGTACCGCCAGCCAGACGGACAGCACGCGCAGCGTCACGGTCATCCAGGGTGCCGGGGAAAGTCACCACGCCAACGCGTGCATCAGCGAAGGCGGGGTTCGGGGCGGAAGTAGAAAAGTCGCCAACCAGGGGGACTTCAGTAGGTGCGAGGGACTCTGCCATAGGTCTTAGTCCTCCAGAACCGAAACGTTCACGACGTCTTCAATCACGGGGTTGGACAGCAGCTCCTCAGCAGCCTTGCGGGCAGCTGCGAGGTGCTCCTCGGTTGCCTCACCCTCGACGGTCAGCTCGAAGCGCTTGCCCTGGCGAACATCCACGAAGGAATCAACGCCGATACGGGGCAGCTCGTGAGAAATAGCCTTACCCTGCGGGTCAAGAATTTCGGGCTTGAGCATAACATCAACAACAATACGGGCCATGTGTGGGCACTCCTTGGGTGCGTGGGTTCTGTATGAGCCGTATCTCATCTTACCGTACTAACGACCGTAACGGGGGTATGCGTTCGGTTGGTGGATACCCTAAGAGGCTCGAATCACGTCTTTTACGCCTCGAGGGGCGGAAGATAGCGCTCGCACACCTCCAGCAGGCGCTCGCGCAGACCAATCGAACGCTCCGACAGCTCACGCTGAATACGCACGTACTCCGCCTTACCCTCGGCAGTCTCCACGGGAATCGGCTCGTAGCCCCACGCACGAATCTCGTAGGGGGCCGCGCGCATGTCCAGCTCACGCGCATCCCAGGCCAGGTCGAAGCAATCCATGACCAGGGTCGAATCAACCAGCGGCAGCAGCTTGTACGCCCACTTGTACACGTCCATGTTCGCGTGCAGGCACGCCGGCTGCTCCAGCACGCGCTGCGTCTCACGGGTGGGCTGCAGCTCGTTCATCGGCGCCGCCTGCGGCATGAAGAAACGGAACGCGTCAAAGTGCGAGCAGCGGATGCGATGGCTCTCCACCACCCGGTCCGTGCCCTCCGCGCCCAGGCGCAATTCCAGGTAGTCGTGGCGGATATTGTTCTCCACCGACTTGTACGCCATCGCCCACTCGTGCATGCCGAAGCAACCGAACTGGCCCTTCTTCGCGGCCGTATTGCGCAGAATCTCGTGGGTGAAGGCGAGGGCGGTGGCGCGGCGCTCCACGAAGTCGGTGACGTCCACGGTGACGGCGGAAGCCGCCTCCGCCTGGGTGCGTGCCACCTCGGGGGTGCAACCCGCCTTGAGGAGTTCCTGCTCGGTGGCGGGTCGGTAGAAGCGCCAGGAGGCGCGCTCGGGGGCGTCCAGCAGAATGACGCCGGCGCCGGGGTGCCAGCGCTTGAACTGGCCGGGCTTGAGCGTGTAGTAGGTGAAGAGGAAGTCCTCCACGGGGTGCACCTCGTGGCGGGCGCGACGCTGTGCAAAGGGGTCGGCGTAGCGGCCGGCGCGCACCTCGTGGGCGGCCGCGGCGGCACGCCATTGACGGGCATCCATCACTCGAAGCGTCGTCTGAAGAGTAGTCATTCTTCTAGCCTAAACGATGCCGCATACGACGGCAGGCAGAGTCGCCGCTTATCGGACGCACGAAAGGGGCGGCGCCGGATCAAACCGGCACCGCCCCCTCCCGAAGCGTGCAACTCGCGAACGAGCTAACCCTCTCAACCCTAGCGGCCGGTACCACCGTACACGGTAGCCTCGCCCTCGGTGTCCAGACCAAACGCGGTGTGCACCGCGCGAACGGCCTCATCCAGCTTGCTCAGCTCGGTAATCACCGAAATACGAATCTCAGAGGTCGAAATCATGTCGATGTTCACGCCCGCCGAGGACAGAGCCTCGAAGAAGGTGAACGAAACGCCGGGGTTGGTCTTCATGCCCGCGCCAACCAGCGACAGCTTGCCGACCGACTCGTTGTAGATAACCTCCTGGAAGCCCAGCTCGGCCTTGGCATCCTCCAGCGCCTTCAGCGCGGTGGGGCCCTGCGCCTGGTTCAGGGTGAAGGAAATATCGGTCACGCCGGGGCGGTCGGTGGGAACGTTCTGAACAATCATGTCCAGGTTTACCTTCGCCTCGTTAATCAGGCCGAACACCTTAGCGGCCGAACCGGGAACGTCCGGAACGCCAACAACGGTAATTTTTGCGCGGGTGCGATCGTGCGCGACACCGGAAATCAGGGGCTGCTCCAAGGGAATCTCCTTCAGATGAATGGGGGTCAGTTCCGCGGACTCCTCCGGAACCACGATAGTGCCTTCAAGGTCCGAGAACGAAGAACGCACGTGAAGCTTCAAGTTAAAGCGACGAGCATACTCGACGCTACGCAGGTGCAGAATCTTTGCACCGTTCGCCGCCATCTCCAGCATTTCCTCGCTGGTGATGGTATCCAGCTTGTGCGCGGTCGGCACGATGCGCGGGTCGGCGGTGAACACGCCGTCCACGTCCGAGTAAATCTCGCACACATCGGCGTTCAGCGCGGCGGCCAGCGCAACGGCGGTCGTATCGGAACCGCCGCGGCCCAGGGTCGTAATGTCGCCACTCTGACGGTTCATGCCCTGGAAACCGGCCACAATCGCGATATTTCCGGCCTCGACGGACTCACGGATGCGATCGGGGCGAACCTCCACGAGGCGCGCCGAACCGTGCACGCCGTCGGTAATCATGCCAGCCTGCGAACCGGTGAAGGACTGCGCCTTAGCGCCCAGGTCGTTAATGGCCATCGACAGGACGGCGGTCGAAATGCGTTCACCGGCGGTCAGCAGCATGTCCAGCTCACGCGAGGGAACGACATTGCTGGTGACCTCTGCGGCAAGGTCGAGCAGCTCATCGGTGGTGTCGCCCATAGCGGACACCACGACGACCACATCGTTACCTGCCTTCTGAGTGTCCACGACGCGGCGGGCTACGCGCTTGACGCCCTCCGCATCCGCTACGGAGGAACCGCCGAACTTTTGGACGATCAGGCTCATAGAATTCTCCAGGTCTGTTATATCTGTGCCGCCGGCAGAGCGCCGGCTCCTCACCTATAGTAGACGGCGTTCAGGCCGGGCGGCTAACTTGCCAGTCGTGTGTATTGACTTGTGGAATATTACCGAATGTTACGCGGGCCGTGGCGGGCCCGGGAGCGCGAACCCTACCGCGCACGTACTAGTGGTGGAAGGCTAGGTCCACGGGTTCACGTAAGTCACGCCCGGCAGCGGCGGAACGTCCGGCTTCGGGGTGCGTAACGGGGCGTTCTGAATCGAGCGGATGCGCTCCTCGTAGTCGGCGCTGCGGAACACCTCGTGAGCCTCCTCGGGCTCTTCGGGGTTCTCGGAGGCAACGGAGCCCTGGGAAACGGTGAGGTCCTCGGAAGCAGTGGAGTCCTCGGGGCTTTCGGACGTCTCAGGGTTTTCGGGTGTTTCGGCGTTCTCCGCTGCGGGTTCCTTGGCGGCGGGTTCGGCCTCGGGGATCTCAGCCTCGCCGTTTTCGGCGGCCGAAGCCTCCCCGCCGTCCTGCAGGACCCGTTCGATGAGCTGCTCATCTACCGTGGCCTGCACGCTGGCGGGCGCGGGAGCCTCACCGGCGGGAGTGCCCGGTGCCTCCAGATCGTCGAACATGCTGGAGTTCCAGCGGCGGCGGCTCTGCTTCGCCTCCTCGGCACGCACCGCGGCGGCCTGCTCGCGCTCCTGTTCTTCCTCGCGGTTAGCCCGCTCAAAATCCTCGGCGGCGGTGTGAACCGCGGCGGTGCCCTCGCTGATCACGCGGCGACCCTCCAGCGCGCGACCCAGGGTGATTTCGTCGGCATACTCCAGATCGCCGCCCACCGGCAGGCCCGAGGCCAGGCGCGACAGGCGCACACCCAGCGGCACGAGCATGCGCGAGAGGTAGGTTGCGGTCGCCTCACCCTCAAGGTTCGGGTCCATCGCCAGAATAATCTCCTGGATGCGCTCATCCGCCAGGCGGGATACCAGCTCGCGGATGCGCAACTGCTCCGGGCCCACGCCCGCCAGCGGGTTAATGGCGCCGCCGAGTACGTGGTAGCGGCCGGTGAAGGAACGGGTGCGCTCAATCGCCACGACGTCCTTGGACTCTTCAACCACGCACAGCACCGACGGGTCGCGGCGCTCGTCGCGGCAGATGGGGCACAGCTTCGTCTCGGAGACGTTGCCGCACTCCTCGCAGAAGCTCACGCTGGTCTTCACCGTGGAAATCGCGTTGGCCAGGCGCGCCATATCGGCGGCGTCAGCGTTCAGGATGTGAAAAGCGATGCGCTGAGCCGACTTGGGGCCCACGCCGGGGAGGCGTCCGAGCTCGTCAATGAGGTTTTGTACTGCACCCTCGTACATGCTTCTCCAATCTGCCGTGGTCCGCGGTGAGTGTCTAGGATACTCCGCGTGGGGGCCGCTTCGGTACCAGTGTGGCCCAACCCCCTGACAGCTTAACGGGGATTCGGGCAGAAAAATGCCCGCAGGCGCCGAAAATTCCTGTCATTCTCGGCGCCGGCGGGTGCGTTGGACGCGTTGGACGGCTCATCGGAACGACCGGCCGAAACGCGTGCCCTTGGGTGTCTAGCCCTGGTGCAGGGGGCGCTCGTCGATGACGGTGCCGCCGATGATCTTCTCGATGGCCCGCAGGCCGATGAAGGTGCTGTTTTCGACCTTCTCGTCGTCCTCCGAGATGTAGTCCTCCTCGGTCACGACGTGCACGGGCTTTGTGGGCACCACCTCGGATGAGGCGGGCTCGGCGGGAGGCTCGGGCTCGGTAACCGGTTCAGAAGCCGACTCATTGGCCGGCGCCGGGGCCAAAGGTCCTGCCGCCAGAGGGCCTGCGGGCGCAATCGGCTCAGCCGCGGGAGCCGCCGCCTCGGGGGCCTCGGGCATTGCTTCGGCCGGTTCGTAGTAAGAGGGCTCCGCATCATAGGGCGGCTCGTCCTCGAACGGGGGCTCCTGCGCATCGCTACGACCGGGGGCCTCCTGCGGAACCCCGCTGCCGGAGGCCGCGAAGGAATCGCGCTCGCCAAAGCCGCCGGCCGGAGCATCCGTGCCGGGCTGAGAGAGCGGTCCTGCGTGGGGGCTCGGCTCAGGCTGGGTCGGGGGCACCCGCGCGGGGAAAGGCTCTGCAGGGGAGGGCTCCACGGCGGCCGCGGGCGCAGCCTCCTCGCTCTGCGGGATGGGTGCCACGTCCCAGGCGCCCAGGGGCGCATCCACGCTGGTGGCTGCCGGAGCCGCGGCGTCGTTCACCGGCTGACCGTGGCGACGCCACGCATCCTCACCGCCGCGGGGGCCTTCCGCCAGGGGTGCGGTGGGCTGCTGAGGAGTCGGCGCGGCGGGCTGAGCCTCCCGCTGGGGTACAGGGGCGCCCGGCTTGAGGGGCTCGCCGGGCTTGACGACCTCGGCGTGAATCGTCACGGGGCCGCGCAGGAACTCGCTCACGCGGGCGGTCAGCTCGGGGACGTAGCCTTTGACCGCGCGCAGGGTTGCGATGTCGGCGCGCACGTAGAGCACGGTGCCCTCCATGCGGGCGGGGTAAACCTTCGCCAGCTGCTCCGCGGAACCCGGAACGCTCATTCGGTTAAGGATGGCACGCCAATTGCCCTGGACCGCCGCCAGCGGGTCATTCGGATTAAGCTTCAAAGGCGCTGAGGGCGTACCCTCCGGAGCGGCATCAGCTGCAGGGGAAGCCGGAGCATTAGGCGCCGTCGGGGTGGTACCCGCCAGGGGCGCACCGACCGGAGCGGCAGGAGCCCGAGTCGAAGGTGCCTGCGCTGCCGGGGCCAGGGGCGCAGAGCTAAGCGGCCCACCGGCCAGGGGGGGAGCACCCGCCCCAGCCTGCTGAGAGCCGCCCTGCTGAGGGGCTACCTGCTGCGCGGGCTGAGCCGCCTCCTGAACCGGGGCGCTAGGAGCCTGCGCGTTAGGCGCCTGAGTCTTAGGGCTCAGGCCTGCCGCAGCCATGCCCGCCGCACGCGCGGCCGACATACCTGCCGGGGCCTGAGAACCAGCCTGAGAACCGGTCTGCACGCTTGCCGGGGCGGAACCACCGGCGGCCACGCGACGCTCCAACACCTGCAGGCGCGAGGCCAGCGCCGCAACCTCCGCGCCGTTCGCCGAGCCCTCCTCCACCGGCAGAAGCAGGCGGGCGCACAGCAACTCCAGCTGAAGCTGCGGGTTAGCGGTGCCCGTCATACCGTTCAGTGCATCGTTGACGGTTCCCGCCGCCAGGGTCAGTTCGCGCTCGGTCAGCGCCTGAGCCTGAGCGGCCAGGCGCTCCAGCTGATCCTGCGGAACGCCCTGCAGAATCTGCGCGGCCGATTGCGGAACGGCCTTCACCACAATCAAATCGCGCAGACGCTCCAGCAAATCCTCCACAAAACGGCGAGGATCCTGACCGGTTGCCACCACGCGAGACACCGCGCCAAACAGCGTTGACGCCTCCCTGGCGCCCAGCGCCTCTACGACCTCATCCAGTAACTGGGCGTGCGTGTAGCCCAGCAGGGCCACCGCAAGGTCGTACTCAATACCCTTCTCGGAGGATGCACCAGCCATCAGCTGATCAAGAATCGACAGCGAATCACGCACCGAGCCACCGCCGGCACGAATCACCAGCTGCAGCACGCCCGGCTCCACCGCCACCTGCTCCTGGTCGCACAGGGACTGCAGATACGGCAAAAGAACCTCCGGCGGCACCAGGCGGAACGGGTAGTGGTGGGTACGCGAACGAATCGTGCCCAGCACCTTATTCGGCTCGGTCGTCGCGAAGATGAACTTCACGTGCTCCGGCGGCTCCTCCACAATCTTCAGCAGGGCGTTAAAGCCCTCGCGGGTGACCATGTGGGCCTCGTCAATAATGAAAATCTTGTAGCGGTCACGCACCGGCGCCAGGGTCGCGCGCTCGCGCAGGTCACGGGCGTGGTCCACACCGCCGTGGCTCGCCGCGTCCATCTCAATCACGTCGAGGGAACCGCCGCCGTCACGCGAAAGCTCACGGCACGAATCGCACACACCACACGGGGTGGGGGTCGGGCCCTGCGCGCAGTTCAGGCAGCGCGCCAGAATACGGGCCGAGGTAGTCTTACCGCAGCCGCGCGGTCCGGAAAAAAGGTAGGCGTGGTTGACGCGGTTTTTCTCCAGGGCCGTCATGAGGGGCACGGTAACCTGCTCCTGCCCGATGACCTCGGCGAAGGTCTCGGGGCGGTAACGACGATAAAGGGCAGTGCTCACGGCAACCTCTTAAGCTTGGGGATGCGGATAGGACAGTCCCTACCATTTTAGACGCTTTACCCCGCGCCCGAGCGGCCCGCCGTCACCACCCGGCGAACCCCCGCCGGAGGTTCGGGTGCGGTGTTTGCACGGGCTCTGTTCAAGGGTGCGCGACCGGGTGCCGCGAGGATGCGCCGGCCCGCAACCACCGCGCGTTCGCCCCGAGTTCCCAACGCGCCAAAAATCCGGTACACTGGTTCTTGCCTCTTACGTGGCGTTATCTTGGAAAACTCCCCCAGGACCGGAAGGTAGCAAGGGTATTCGAGCTATGACGGGTGCGTAAGAGGTTTTTCTATGCCCAAAAACGGGTACTTGGATAGTTCGCACCCGTCATATGCACTACGTGCCCGCTCCGCTGGCGCTTCGCGGCTTCGAATCCGGATTTGATTCTTCGCGCGCTCAGAATCCGGATTCTCAGCGGTTGCGTAAGAGGTTTTTCTATGCCCGAAAACAAGCCTTTCTCCTGAGAATGTGCACCCGTCATATGCACTACGTGCCCGCTCCGCTGGCGCTTCGCGGCTTCGAATCCGGATTTGATTCTTCGCGCGCTCAGAATCCGGATTCTCAGCGGTTGCGTAAGAGGTTTTTTCATGCCCAAAAACGGGTGCGTAGGCAGTCGGATACCTGCCACACTCAGCAGTAATGTGCTTTCTATTACTTTTCCCTCATAAGGCTTGCGTGGCATCGCAAACCTGTAGTAAAGTCTTATTCGTTGCCTACGCAATGCGCAGGGAACATAGCTGGAGGATTCGCCTAGCGGCCTATGGCGCACGCCTGGAACGCGTGTTGGGTTAACAGCCCTCGGGGGTTCAAATCCCCCATCCTCCGCCACCGATCCCCGGTCTTAGACTCTAAGGCCGGGGATTTTTTGCGCCCTTGCTACTATTTCCTCAGAGCCCCTCGGGGTCCGTGCCGCCGGGCGTCCGAAAACCTGCAGAAAGCATCACCATGATCTTCAAAAAAGTAGGCGACAGCCGCCCCTACCCCCAGCACGGCATGACCCACGCCGACTGGGGAGGAATCCCGCCGCAGCAGGTGCGTCTCGACACCCTCATCACCACCCAGAAGACCCTCAACCTTGAAACGCTCCTGGCCGAGGACTCCACCTTTTACGGCGACCTCTTCCCGCACGTGGTCAAATGGGGCGGCGAACTCTACCTGGAGGACGGTGTGCACCGCGCGCTCCGCAACGCCCTGCACCGCCGCGCCGTCATGTACGCGCGGGTGCTCGACCTGGACTCCATCTCCCCGGCGCTGTTGCCCGGGGCCCGCAACTAGGCGACGCCGGGCGGCTTTCCGAGCCCGGACCGCGCGGTTGCCCGCAGAACCGTACAACGCAGGTGCCGAGCCATTCTATGAACGGCTCGGCACCTGCGTTTTAAAGTTTCTACGTATGTCTGCGCGACGGAACTCCGTCGAACACGCCACCGCGGTAGAAAGGGGCCTACGCGGCATCCTTCTGACCGGAGTCGTCCTGCGCGAGGGTCAACTGGGGCGCGAGTTCCTCGGAGTCCAGGCGTACCGGGTTGCCCTCGGTATCGAAGCGAGCGCCCAGACCCATCTGAATAAAGCGAATCGTGTTGAGAATCTGGTGCTCTCGGGTCTGCTCGTCCGGCGCGTCCTCGGTGCGTCCCGCGCTCGAAGAAAGCGAGCCGTGCACCAGCATCGCCAGCTCGCGGATATCGTTCTGCGGAATGTACTTCTCGGCGATGGCCGCCGAAAGGATGTTCGCCAGGACCAGCTGCAACTCCTGCACGTGCTTGCCGAGCTTCGCGTAGGACTCGGGGGAGAGCATGGAGCGCATGGCCGGGCCCGGGGGCAGGTGGCGGCGCGCCAGGTCGTTGATCTGCAGGCGGATGTACACGGCTAGTTGGTCTATGGGGTTCTCGATGCCCTCCAGACCTTCGCGTAGCTCCTTGAGGAAGCGTCCGGTCTCGTCCAGGGCGTAGGCGACCAGCAGTTCACCCATGTCGGCGAAGTAGTTGTACACGGCGGTGCGGCCGATGCCCGCGTTCTTGGCGACGTCGGTCATGGTCAGGCCGGGCAGGCCTCGGGTGTAAAGAATCTCGCCAAAGGAGTTAAGGATGGCGCGCTTGGTGTTCTCGCGCTGGGCGGCGTTGGTGGCTGCAGAAATACGTGGCATAGTGACACCTTACCGCAGAATGTCAGCAAATGACGAATATATCGAATGTGTCACCAAGAAATTTGCATACTTTATGCGAATTTTACGCCGGGAGGCGGTAAAACCCCTCGAAAACCCCTCGAAAACCCCTCGAACAGCCCGGATACCTCGCACCGCGCGGGCCGAGGGAGGCAGAAGCTAGCTCAGAGGTACCCCAGGCGTGTAGCTGCAGAGAGATCCGCGGCCACCAGCGCGGGAATGGGGTAGCCCGTGTGCCCGCGCCCAGGAATAACCTGCAGGGCCGTGCGCGCGCCGAGCGCCTCGTAGAAGGCGATACCCTCCTGCGCCGCAACCTGCGCGGACCAGACGGCCCCGCCGCGTGGAGCCCCCCGCCGGGTGAGCCTCCGCGCCCGCAACCGCAAGCCGGAGGGCGAATGCCCATCCCGCAACCCCACGTGCCAGCTCATCAGGAAACCCCGGTGCGAGGTTGGGGTCTCCAGGGCACGCCGCCGCACCCTGGCCGGGATGCCGTCAGCCCCGCCTCCGGCGATAAGGGACGCGCCCGCGCCGGTGACCTCACCGAGCTCGTGGGTGAGCAGCTCGTAGCTGAGGAACTCGGCGCCGCCGGAGTAGCCGGCGAACCAGACGCGGCTCATATCCAGACCGTAGGCCAGCGAAAGCTTCTTGATGAGCGCCCGAACCGCCCGGCCGTGCGAACGCGCCCGCACCCACCAGTTGATGGTGAGCGAGGAAGAGGAGGGGGCAGTGCCGTCGCCGAGGCTTCCGGGGGCCAGAACGGGCACGCTGAGCATATTGAAATCTTCGGCAACGCGCGCCAGTTCGGCGCGCAGGGAAGAACGGCGGCGAAGCAGGCGGCTTCCGGCGCGTGAGATGTGGTCGCCGTCGAAGTAGAGGAGCAGC
>OCIZ01000074.1_pt1 | contig 27167 bp, 24 predicted proteins | sample 1495841 | NCBI WGS metagenome assembly OCIZ01 (sample SAMN01915229, study PRJEB22387) | human oral metagenome | isolation source: saliva | host: Homo sapiens | place: USA
CGGGCAGAATCCAAATGATAGTAATCGACATAATCCTGATGCGTAATCGGGTCAGCCGCTACCGCCGCCCCCGGGGACGCCACCAAAGCCCCCACAGCCAAGGCCACACACGACACACCAACACCCACCACACGCGCCACACGCCCACGAACAGACGCCAACACATGGGAGGAGACACAACGCGACATACTCACCACTGACGCTCATCCCATCCATCATCAACACGCCGAACCGAAACCAGGTCCTGATCTGACCCATATGTCTGCGACAGGGGGTTCACGTACCCTGCGCGCGCGTCGTCCTCGTCGTCGGTGACGACAAAGGGCACATACTTGCGTTTGCGGGACTTCTTGTCCCCCTTACCGGTCGCGCCCGCCCCGGCACCCGCGCCGCCCATGAGGCCGCCCGCAGGAGCGCCGCGACCCGGGGCACCTGCGACCGCCCCGCCCGCCTCCGATGCACCCGGGGCACCAACCGCGCCCGGGGTACCAGTCACGCCCGCGGTGCTCGTGGCGGCAGGCGGAGTGTAGGAGCCAAAACCCGAACCAGAATAGGAACCGGTCCTCAAGGCGGAGGCCCCCGCGCCAGCCCCGCCGACACCCGGGGTACCCAAGCGGGCCGCGCCGCGCAGGCCCAACGCCCCCGCGCTCAGCACGCCCGCGCCCCCCATACGCCCCGCCGATGAGGCGTCGGAGGCCGGCCCGCCGTTGAGACGCCACAGGGGGTGATGCGCATCCGCCGCCGGGGCCGGCGTGTGACCGCCGATGATACCGTTGCGGTAGGTCGTGCCGTTCACGCGCGTGTGCAGCAGGTCCGTGTCCATAAGGTCCTGCGGGTCCGTGATCGGATTCGTGCGCGACCCCGGCTCGCCGTAGGCCGGCTCCTGGGTAGGCACAGCCCCCGAAGAAATAATGCGGTTGTGCGCCGCAGCCGCGTCCGCCTCACTCCACCACGGCTGATCAAAACCACCCGGATACTCGCCCGACGAACTGTCGCGCCCGGTCCCACGACCATAACCGTCCGCAGCGGAACGGCTCCATGGCAACCCGGTCCCGTTATCGCCTGTGGTATTGGATCCAGGTTCTTCGTTGAGGAAGCCACGTTGTGGGTCTCTTGCGCTCAGCGCGGTCCCGTCTTTCATGTCCTTGTTGATAGAAGTCGTATGGGCGTTCAGCTCATCCAAGATGCGCTGGGCCGCAGCTTCACGTTGAGCATTCGCCTGAGCCTCTACCGCCTCAACGTATGCCTCCCCGCTCGTGAAACGCTGGCCCAGGCCGGTAAAGCCGCCGCCTGGTTCGGACTCGGGGACCACCACGACCCAGTCGTCGCGCATCGCCGCAGTCTTCTCATCCAACAAATTCGGAGAGAGCGTCTCGGCCTCCGCCAACGCCGCCTGCATCACCTGTCGACCCGTGTCATACGCGCTGTAGCCGTTCTCGTAGCTGGCCTTATACGCCTGAATGCGGCTGATCGAGGAATCCACCCATGTATTCATCGCGGTGGCCGCCTCGCCTGTGAACCCATGACCATCTCGAAAACTGGTTAAACGCGCGATAGCGTCGTCGAAGCCGTCGAGCGTCGTCTGGTGGTCTTTCTCCCAGGCATCCAGCCCTTGGTTGTTGCGTGCTGCGGCCATGAAGGTGAGCAAACGCAGGTAGTTTGGTGAGAATATCATCGCGATTCTCCTCTACACAAAAATTGCATATGTCTCAAATTAAAATGCGTGCGTTGTGTCGGCTTCGGGGGCAGCCTGCGTTCCCTCCGACGTTCCTCCGGACGAACCACCCGTCTCTGCGCCGGAGGCGCCTTCCTGCGGCTTCATGTAGCCATTCTGAACCAGGTCATCCAGCAGGGCCTGCGCCTGTGGCGACTTGGCCACGTTGTCCAGGGCACTGGTCACCTGCGCCAGAGCCTGCTGGTTATCCCACTCGTTCTGCTTGACGCTCTCCGACGCCAGCTTCACGTTCGTCTCGAACACAGAGATCAGGTCGTTTTCCTTGGCGAGCAGGTCCGATACCGATGAAAACAAGGCTCCCGCGCTGCTACCCAGAGCGGAAGGACCCTCCTCGAATCCCCACGCGGCCGCGGTCTGAGCGGAACTGAGCGAGGCACTGGACAGCGACGAGGTCGTCATCGCGTCCATGGTCTCTTGCATATACGGGTCCGCTTGCTGCTGCTTCGCGTCGTCATACGCTTGATCAACCATCAGGTTCTCCTTACGGGAAATTCTCGCAGAATAGTCGTCGCTGGCCGGGCGCTCAGTTGGCGACCTTGAAGCGGCGCACCAGCGGCTGAGGCGGCTGCTCGGGTCCGTCGATCTTCATGGTCCACACGTACGTGACGTTCTTGCCGCTGCCCTCCACGTCGACCGTCCACGAGGAGTAGTACTGGCAGTCCTGCTCCACGCACAGGTCGTACGTGTCCTGGCCCAGGCGCCAAAAGTCCGTGGCCGACATGAGGGGGTAGATTTTCTGTTCCTTGTCCACCCCAATCGTTCCCTCGGGATTGAGTGTGAACTGTTGATCCGCAATCGAGTAGGGATCGGTGCCCACCAGCTGGGTCCCCACCATGTTGTTCAGGGCCGCGGCCTTCGCGCCGATCGCTTTCTTCTCCTTGCCGGAGGCGGCGTTCTGCTGGTTGATGAGGTCCTGCTTGATGCCCTCCGGAATGTTCTGCATCGAGGAAATATCGGCGTTAGAGCCTGACGCATCCTTGCGATCCCCCTTCCAGGAGAAAACTGGAGAACACGCGGTCAGCGTTGTCGCGATAACGAGAAGCGACACCGCCGCCAGGGCGGGACGAGAAACAATAGGGGGCATGAATATCTCCTACTTTCAGACTGGTCAATCATAGGCAACGAACGGCCTGGCATGTCAAGGCATTGCTAGAACGGTGGAGGTGTCCACGTCATCTGCGCGCCCACAACTCCCAGCTCGCGGTGCACGACCTGCGCGCGGCCGGGGATCGATCGCTTCGGTTTGACGCCGTTGATGACCGCGCCCTCGCGTGGGTTACCGGACAAGAGGATGCCCGTCACCGCGAGGTCGTTCATCATTTGCAGGACCTTCTCGTAGGTCGCGCGCGACGCACCGCCCATGCGGCGCGTGATGATGACGTGCAGGCCGATGTCGCCCGCCTGCGGCAGCAGGTCCAACAGATCCATCAGCGGGTTACCCGACGATGTTGCCACCAGGTCATAATCGTCCACCAGGACCCACAGCTCGGGACCCGACCACCAGTTTCTGTTGCGAATCTGCTCCGGCGTCACATCCGAACCCGGCAGACGCGTGCGCATGAACTGCGCGACCTCACGCATCTGCTTCATCGCATCCTGATGATTCGTCACGTAGCGCAGCGTGTACTCTTCCGGGACCGCGCCCAGCAGGGAACGGCGCATGTCGATCGCCATGATCTTTGCCTCGCGCGGCGTATACAGGCGCGTGATCTCCGAAATGATCGAGCGAAGGAACGACGTCTTGCCCGTCTTCGCATCCCCGAAGAGATACAGGTGCGAGTCCGTGCGCGTGTTGAACAGGAGCGGCCCCAGGCGTGATTCCTCCAGACCCAGGATCATGTCGCCGCCGCCGCGCGGCAGGATGTGCTGCTTAGGCAGCTGAGACAGGATGTCCTCGAGCGTAATCTGCTCGGGCAGCAGGCGCAGCTTTGGCCCCTCGCCAGCCACCAGGTGCTCACGAATCTTGTTGACCGTGTAGGCCACGCCCTGCGACACGGTTGTCGGATCCGGCTCCTCATCGGCGCGCGGCAGGCCAATCATCATCTCGTGTCCCGCCATGTCGATACCGCGACCGGGGCGTCCCTTCGGGATACGCGCAGCTCCCTGACGGTTGATGATCGACTCCTTCGGATTCGCCGTGTGCAGTTCTAACCGAGAACCGAAAATATCCTGCGCGTCCGCGCGGATATCCATCCATCGGTTCGCAGCGATGATGAGGTGAACACCCAGCGATAGGCCGCGGCTCATCATCGTCGTCACATGGCGGTCCAGGCTATCGAACTCGGAGCGCAGCGCGCCCCAGCCGTCGATCACCAGGAACACGTCGCCGTAGCCGTCGTCGTAGCGGCCCGCGGCACGCCCACGCCGGTAGGTATCCATCGAATCGATGCCACGCTGGCGGAAGTAACGCTCGCGATCATCCAGGATCGCTGCAAGCTCGGCGAGCATACGCGTGCGCACCTCCTCGGTGTCGCGCGTCGCGATGCCCGCCACGTGCGGGGCACCCGCAAAGCCTGCGAAGGTGCCGCCGCCGAAGTCCATCACGTAGAACTGGACCTCCTGGGGCGTGTAGGTCAGTGACAGGGCCTGCACGATCGTGCGCAGTGCCGTTGACTTGCCCGTCTGCGGTCCGCCGACCAGCGCGAAGTTACCGCCCGCCCCCGACAGGTCCAGGACCAGGGTCTCGCGGCGCTGCTCAAGCGGCAGGTCGACCGTGCCCAGGGGGACACGCAGTGTGCCCGCCTCGCGCCACGCGCGCGACACGTAGCCGAACTCGGGGTCGGGCCCCAAGTCCGGCATGAGGGTCGCGAAGGTATCCGGAGTTTCCAAGGGCGGCAGCCACACCTGGTGGGCCGGGTATCCCTTGCCCTTCATCTTCGCCACGGCAATGTCCATCTCGGACATGTCGTCCCAGACCTCGTCGCCCGCCAGGACCACTTCCTGGTTCTGGTCGACTTCCTCCGTGTCGCCGCGGTCCTCGCGCGTGATGACGGGTGCGACCGTGAACGGCAGGATCTCGATGGGAGCGCTCGGCGCGCCAGCCGTCGAGGCCTCGGCCAGGGAAGCGAGCGTGCGCGGCGGCGGGGGAGCGGCCACGTAGGACGCGCGGAAACGAACGAGGCCGTCCCCGCCCGCCTTCAGGAAGCCCGAACCGGGCAGCGGGGGTAGCTTCGCGGCGTCCGTGATGCCCAGAACCTCGCGCGAATCGCCCTCCGTGAAAGTTTTGAGCGCGATGCGGTAGGACAGGTGCGACTCCAGGCCGCGCGCCTTGCCCAAGTCCATCTTCTGCGAGGCCAGCAGCAAGTGCACCGACAGGGAACGGCCCAGACGACCGATCATGATGAAGACCTCGCCGAACTCCGGCTTGGCCATGAGCATTTCCGTGAACTCGTCCAGGACGATGAACAGGGCGGGCAACGGCGGGTACCCGTGTTTGCCTGCCAGGCGGTCCGCCTCGTAATCGGACACGTTCGCGTAGTTACCCGCCATGCGCAGCATTTCCTGGCGGCGCACCATCTCGCCCTGGAGGGCGTCCTGCATACGGTCGACGAGGGTGAGCTCTGACTCCAGGTTCGAAATCATGGCCGACACGTGCGGCAGATCCGCCATACCCGCGAAAGTCGCGCCACCCTTAAAGTCGACGAGAACCAGGTTCAGCTGCTCCGGAGAGTGAGTGAGTGCCAGGGCCAGCACGAGGGTGCGTAACACCTCGGACTTACCCGAACCGGTCGCGCCGATCAGCAAGCCGTGCGGACCCATACCCTGCTGGGCGGATTCCTTAATATCCAGGACCACGGGCTTACCCTCCGGCGTCACCGCGAAGGGGGCCGCGAGGCGCGCACGCCCCTCGCGGCGGACCCACTGCTTCTCCGGGTCGAAGTCGCGGATGTCGCCGATGCCCACCAGCTCCATGAGGTCCTTCTGGCGCGACACATCCGAGCGGCCCACGGGTTCCTCGGTGTCCTCCAGACTCTGCTGCGACGTAAAGCGCGTCATGCGCCGGGCGATAGCCTCCGCCTGAATCGCCGTCAAGCGGTCGGCGCGGGCCGTCTCGGGAAGCGAATCCATCGTCACCACGTCGACGACGTTCCCGCCGTCATGTTCTTGCCCGGGGCGGACGACGAGGCGCAGGGCCGTGTGCGATGTCATCGGCGTCCACTCGCGGACCCGGCTCATGATGGTCACGCCGCGAACCCCGGCCGCCGAGCCGAAGGGTGAGGAAGACGGGAATTCAGCGCCGTCACACACGAGAAGGAGGTGGGGCCACTCAGCGATGTCCTCGCCTCGGCGGTACGCTCCGCGCATCGCGATGTCCGGACCGATCATCTCGGCCAGTTCGGTTGAATCCGTAGAAATCATGCGACCGGGACCAACCGCGTCGGCGACGACCGATGAACGGGCGTGCGGCATCCACTTGACCCACTCCCAGTCGCCCAGCCGATCCGCGGAACACAGGACCGCGATCTTGAGCTTTGACGGCTCGATGAAGCACGCCAGATGCATCATAATGGCGCGCATCTCGTCGTAGGCGTTCTCGCCCGCGCCGATGACCGCGATATGGCTGTAATCGCCTAAGTACAAGAACTTGCCGACGTTATCCGTGTGGTCGTGGACAGCCACAAAACGTTCCAGCGCAGCCAGGCACACGACGTCCAACTCCGTCAGCGGATCGATGGGAGGACGTTTCAACACCAACCCGAGGGGCTGCGTGCCACTTCCATAACGGAACGCCAACACGTTGACGGTGCTGCCCTCACGCGACCACAGGCGCGATCCATTCGATGCCAGCGTCACCAGCGCGTCGGGGGAGGGATACACCCAGCTGTAGTAGGCGCGCTGCTTCTTCGCGACCTTACGTACGGACTCGCGAGTCTCCGCCAGGTACGACAGGTACTCGTGGCGCTGATTCTTGACGGTGTTGCGATGCTGATTAAGCTGGCGAAAGATGTTAAAGCCGACCATGCCCAGCATGGCGACGAGCATGCCGCCGCCCATCATCATGGAGCGCGTCCCGCCGTTCTGCACCGCCATGAACACCATGACGCCCGTCGAACCCAGCATGGGGATGATCATCATGAGGACGTTGCCCACGGATGCAGGCTCTGCCTTCTCCGGCGGCATCTGCAGGTCAAGGACGCCGGAGGGGTGCTCCGGAATCTTGGTAGTGCGCCAATTCTTGCGTGTCACCATCAACTCTCCTCGCGCCGCGCGCGTCAGTGTTCGATACGGCTGCTGCCAGTCTAGCCGAGCACCCTCACAATTTTGAACCTTCGGTTAGCGTTGGTGCACTACACTGGGCACTGCTGTGTTCTCAACGATCGGAGGTTTCATGAGCACCACCATGGTGTCCGTGACCGTCATTGACTCCGATGGCGCCTCCGATATCGCTGCCCCCGCGGGGACCACCGTCGCCGGGCTGTGCGCGATGCTCGCCATCGACTTGACGGAACCCTCCGTGCGCCTCTCCTACGCCGACGGGCGCCCCCTCAGCGGCGGCGCTGTCCTCGGACGTGACCTCGCCGCCGGATCCGTGATCGCGCTGTCCAGCCGTGTCCTATCCGCGCAGCAGGTGAACGAGGCCTCGGCGCGCCAGGAGAATCAGTGGCTCTCCCCGGTCCTGGCCCTGGTCGGCTTCAGTTTCCTGCTCCTCGCGGCTGCTAGCGCCCTGTGCCTGCTGCCTACGCTGGGCGACGCCGCCCTCCGGGAACTCACCTACGCGGAGGACGGACCCGCCTGGGCTCGCGCGGCCTCGTCCATCCCGGTGTGGGCACGCGGCCTGTGCGCGCTCGTCTGCATGATCGGTGCCACCACCCCGCTGTTTCGCTCACGCCGTGTGCGAAGCCACCCCATCATGCTCCTCCTCCTGCCCGCACTGGTCGGCTACTCGATGATCGGCCTCGTCCCACTGGCTGGTATTCATGCGCTGTCCGTCGCCCCCGTCGTTGGCGTCTGGAGTGCGCTCATCGTCACCCTCGCCGTCGCTTCTCTCACGGGAGCCCCCTCCGCGCTCAGCGCGATCATCGCGTGGGGCGCGGCGACCCTGCTCGTCACGATCCACGCTTATCCGCTTTTCGCCCTCATCGACATCGCGCCCCTTGCTGTCATGATCGGCGTCCTCCTGTTCCTCATGTCCCCACGCCTGGCGCTGCGCGTGCCCGACAATCAGCTCATCGACTCCACCAGCCTCCAGACCATCGCCTCGCGCATTCGTCAGCCCCCCGCGTCAGCCCCCAGCACCCTGACCGGCGAGCGCATCGCCACCGTTCTGAGTTACACCAGCGCCCGCAACACCGTGCTGCTCGTCGCCGCCTCCCTCTTCGTCCTCGTCGGGGGCATCCCCCTGGCCCACACGGTCACCCCCGCGATGAGCATGGGCCGAGGGCTGCCCGGTTTCATTCTCGTCATCGCGGCCATCACTGCCCTGCTGACGGTTCCGCGCGCCACCCGCAGCCACGCCGGACGTATCCTCCCCCGACTCTGCGCGGCCAGCCTCGCGTGCGCCTTCCTTTTTGGCGCGTGGGTCCAATCCTGGAGCGGCCCCGTCGGCCTGTATCCCATGGTCCCCGTTGCGATCCTGGTCCTCGTCGGCGTCGCGATAGCCGCTTGGGCGAACCTGTATGTGTCCAAGGGGTACGCCGCCCTCGTCGGCACCATCCTCGATGCCGTCCAAAACTTCAGTATCTTCACACTTCCCCCCGCGGCAGTCGTGGCCTCGGGACTATTCGCGTTCGCTTGGAGGGCGGTCCTGTAATGCCAGACACCACAACGACTCGGTTCGCCCCCGCCCCCGCTTCACGCCTCATCGCTGCCTACATCATTGACCTGCTCATCCTCGGCACACTCATGGGAGCCACCTGGTTCGTGTACTTCACGCCCCTGACGATCACTCTCATCAGCGCCGAGGCAGTGGTTGCTTCCGCTATCATGCTCGGTGCGAGCGGGCGCACCCCCGGCATGGCTGCCATGCGCGTCTGTCTCATCCGCGACAGCGACGATGCACAGACGCCCTCCCTCGGTGCGGCGGCGGGCTACACCGCGCTCACCGCGCTGCTCCAGGTGACGCTTATCGGACCCCTCGCCGCCCTGACCATGGTCCGCGACGGGCGGACCTGGCTCACCGGCCCGACCGGTACTCGCCTGGTCGATCTGCGCGCGCATGCGGCGCTCGCGCTCACTCACTCTGATCAGGCCAGCGAGAGCCTCGAACGCGCCCGTTCCGCCCACGCCTCCAGCGGTTTTGAAAGCGTCCAGTCTAGCCTGCCCGGGGAACTCCCGGAGCCGACCGCTCCTCTTCCGACGCCCCCCGAGGTTTCGCTCTCCGCTGCGCCCTCCTTCACTTCGGTCGGCCCAGCTATTCCTCCACCCATGACGGCTCCCAGGCCTCACCTGGCCCCGTTGCCTTCGGCGATGCCCAGCCGCGCACCTGCACCGCCGCCGAATCCCGCGCTGCGGAACACGGGCCTCCCGGATCCCACGGCTGTCGGTGCAGCCCCGCCCACGCGAGCGCGTTCTGGTGGCCTCCCGAATCCCACGGCTGTCGGCGTAGCCCCGCGTCGCCCCGCACCGGCCTCGTCGAGTCCCGTGCTGTGGATCATCTTCGACTCCGGCCAGTGCGAACTGATCGACGCGCCCCTGGCGATCGGGCGCTCTCCCGCATCCGACGACGGCTCGCGCGCTGTCCACGTCCCCGACACGACCCTGTCCCTCTCGCGCACGCACATGCGCCTGGGACCCACCGCCAACGGCGTGTGGCTCGAGGACCTGTTTTCCGCGAACGGGACGCAGATCCGCACCCCCGACGGGCGCATCACCACGCTGGCTGGTGGCAAGGCCGTCGAAGTGCCTGTGGGCACCGAAATCATCCTGGGCGAGCGGCGCGCCACCATCGTCCACGCCGACGCAGACAACATGTGAGGCCCAAGCCACAACTCATACAACACTCCCCGGAAGAAGGAACTGAATGTCAGCCCAACTTCCGGGGAGTAAGTCACCGGGCACGCGGCACCGGCGTGTTAGAAATCAGAAACGGTTGGCGTTGGCCTGGTCCGTCTGCTGATAGTTGGAGTTCGCAGTATCGACAGCGTTGGAAGTCCTATCGAGGACGTCCTTCAGACCATCCAGACCCTCGTTCCACTTCACCTGAGCAGCATCGTAGGCTTCCTGCGCTGCGCCTTCCCAGCTTGCACGCAGCCGGTTCAGTGTGGACTCAAGGTCATCGATGCAGCTCTGCAGGTTCGACGAACCGCTCCTGATGTCTGCTGCAGCCGCGTCAAGTGCGCTGTAATTTACCTGCTGATCGGCCATGTCTATCTCCTACCTTCCTCAATCACATTCCGGCGAGGATCGCCGAGATCGAACTCTGCGCGTCGGACTCGGTGTGCGCCATCGACGCGTCGGTGCCCCTCAGGTTGTCAGCGAGGTCCTGGAGCGCGTTGTTGAGCTTGTCAGCGTTCTCGTGCCACTGAGTCATCAGCTGCTGGAACTGTGCGGCTGCATCGCCCTTCCAGTTATCGCCGATGGTTGACAGGTCACCCTCAAGGCGGGCGATGTGGCCATCGATGTCAGCCTTGATAGATTCGACCTTGTCGTATCCCTCCTTGAGGGCGCCGTCATCAAGCCTCTGGTCTGCCATGTGAACCTCCATTTGTTCAAGCGGGTTCTCGTGCGGGTGCACGAGAGTATGAGAATAAATGAATACTAACCGCGTTTTGACTGAAAATGTTAGTGTTCTTCAAAAATTAGGACAGAGTCTGACCGGAAAGATAGACTCATGTGGGTTATGGTACTGAGCCGCTGAGCCTGTCAAATGTCGCCGGGAGGAACTGCTATGGCAACGAAAACAGTTCGTGGAGTGGCGTTAATTCCGCTGACGATTACCTACGGTATGGAGCGTCGCGACGTCACAGTTCCACAGTCCGTTCCCCTCGTGGAACTGCTGCCGGGGTTGGTTGACGTGATCGGTGCCCGTGCCGATACGGGCACAAATGACGGCTTCGCAGTCCGAACCGCATCGGGGCGTCCACTCGACCAGTCGGCATCCCTATCTGCTCAGGGTGTCCGCGCCGGTGCTTCGCTCCTGCTCGAACCCCTCGGTGAAGGCGTGGCCGACATGGTCTACGACGACCTCACGGAAGCAGTCGGGCAGGTAGTTGAGCAGGTGTCCACCCCTTGGACCTCAAGCGACGCGCGGACACTTGCATGCCTGTCTGCGGCGGCTCTTGTATTTGTCGCCGCGATCCTCCTGGCGACGACACCCCCGGACGCTATCGCCGCCCTACAGCCCGGGCGTGTCGCCCTCCTCAACTACATCAACGGCGCAATCGGCGTGATGTCCGCGCTGCTCGTCATAGGCACCTCCGCCGTGGTGACGCGCAAGAACCCGGGGCCGAGCGGCATCGCCCTGGCACACACGGTGCCCGTCCTGACTGCCGCCGCCGCCCTGCGCTTCACACAGACCCAGTGGGACGGTGCCGGATGGATCGCGATCGGCGTCGGCATTCTCGTTGGATCGGTCGCGGCCCTGACCTTGCCGGGGCGCTACCGTATCTCGGTCGCCGCGCCCCTCGTGGTCGGATCAGTTGTCACCGCGACGGGCCTGCTGGTTCGCTTCGGTAACCTGTCCCAGGTCGGCGTGTCCGCGCTCCTCTTCGCCCTGATCGTCGTCCTCCTCCAGCTGGCACCGTGGGTGGCGTTGGCCCACATCCCGGTGCGCATCCTGGACGCGAAGACAACCGAACAGATCCCGGCCCAAGGAATCATGGACCAGGTCAGCACCTCCTTTGTCTTCGTCGTATCCCTGCGCGTCGGCGGCGCGCTCGCCGCGATCTTCCTGACGGTCTCGATGATGACGGCCACGGGGACGAAGTCCATCGTCCTCCCCCTCATCCTCATCCTTCTGGGATCAGTGTCCCTGGTCCTTCAGACTCGCTCGATCCGCGCCCGCGTCGAGGTGCTCATCGGTGCCCTCACGGGCCTGATCACGATCCTCATAGCAGCGGTCCTGGCCACCCGTGCGGACGCGACGATCCTGTCGTGGATCACAGTCATCGCGGTCGGTACCGCCCTGGTCCTGGTCATCACAAACGTCGTGGGGCCTCGTGCGCGCCCCCACATGACACGCCTCGCGGACACCCTATCGGTCCTGTCGCTCTTCGTCCTCATTCCCCTGGCCGTCTACCTCTGGGGCTGACCCATGCCATCAAGCAAAGACATCCTCGAAGCGCAGCGCTTTAACCGCGTTCGCCTGATCACCGCCTTCACCTCGGGAACCCCAGGCGGTCGTGAAGTCGACACGCCCTCGCCCGTGCGTCCACTCCTGTTCGGCGCAGTCGTCGCCGTCATCATGTGCGTCGTTGGTGTCGGTATTCGCTTTTTCAACCCCAATCCCGACCTGACTGCGTCCAACTACGTGCTCGTCGACGTCACATCCACGGGATCCCGCTACTTTTGGGCCAACGGCGTCCTGCACCCGATCTCGAACGTGACGACGGCCAGGCTCCTCGCGCAAGAATCCGGCCTGACGGTCATCTCAGCCAGTGCCTCGTCCCTGATGAATCTTCCGCGCGGTGCCCAAATCGGCCTGGCACAGGTCCCCGACGACGTGCCGGCTACCGCGCAGCTGGCGACCACGTGGCTCTCGTGCGACCTCGACGACACCTACCACACGTGGGTCGCCCAGTCCCTTCCCGCCGACAGCTTTCCGCTGCAAAACGTCACGTCCGCGCTGGTCAGCCCCGATCACGGCACCACCACCTACTATGTGGACGCGACCACCCACAAGAAATACCTCATTGACGAAACCGACAGTCGCCTCGGCGACTGGGCGCTCTCCTTCCAAAACCGGATCGGATACCCCGTCGAAGTCGAACCGCAGTGGGCCGAACTCTTTCCCGCGGGCACGCCCCTCAAGCCGTGGAGCTACTACGACATCCCCGGCCACGGGCAGCCGGCGACTGACCTGCCCGGTCCTCTCAAAAACGAGAACCTGACGGTCGGAACCGTCATCCAACAGATGAACTCCAGCGGAGAGGTCCTTAACTCTTACCTGGTTATCTCCTCCTCCCAACTCGCAGTCTTCAACTCCACGGCCTCGCGCCTCTACCAGGACGCGCCGCCCACCAAGTCCTTCTCGACGGACATGTTCAAGGACGTCACACCCGTCCACGCCGACTTCATCGGCGAGGACTGGCCTCCCTACGAGAACTTCGCGAACGTCGAATGGGCCGACCCGAAGGCGGATGCGCAGACCCGCACCTCGCTGTGCGCGCGCATGTCCACCGTCGACCGCGCCTCCCCGACAATCACGCTCGGCGTCATGCCCAAGCAACGCGCCGTCCAGGCAGCCTATGACGCCGAGTCAGTGTCCTCCCCGTCCGGCCCCACCACGACGCGCGCCGCGACCGTTGCGGGCGGCTCCGGGGCGCTCGTCGCCATCACGTCCGGCGGCGGACAGGCGGCGGCCTACGCCTTCGTGTCCGACATGGGCTACATCCACTCACTCGGGACAGTGCCAAGCGCATCCATCAACGCCCTGGGCTGGGCTCAGTCCGATGCCGTCGTCATCCCCGAGGCTTGGGCGCTCCTCATCCCGAGCGGCACAGACATGACCCCCCAGGCCGCCGCCGAGTCCGTCGGACTGTCGTGATGAGCACGCGTTCCCGTTCCCGGAGGATGCGCCGGTGCATCGCCGGTGGAGTCCTCGCAGCGGGCCTGGCCCTGGCTCCCGTCGTTACTCCGGTGGTCTCCTCCACGGACGAGGCCGGGGCGGGCATAGCGCTGGCACCCTCAGCCGCGCACGCGGACCCGTCGCCGACGCCAAGCGTGCGCCCCACGCCAAGCGGTCCTCCCACGGATACCCCGTCGCCTGCACCGACGGCGACGTCGGCGGACCAGACCTGCCCGGAGAACTCGCCCATCTATATCAAGGCACCCCCTGAGATCCTCGATCAGGTCGGCGTGCGCCGCGCATGGGACATCTCGCGTGGTGCGGGCGTGACCGTCGCCGTTGTCGACTCAGGGGTCGCCGCCGACAACGAACATTTCAACTTCGGTGATCCTACCGTCGTGCTGCCCGGAACTGATATGAGCGGCGAAGGGACCGACGGGCGCGTCGACAAGGGCGAACACGGCACGGCCATCGCTGGCGCGATAGCCGCCCGTGAACTGCCCTCCGCGAAGGGGTCCGGCCTGGTCGGCGTGGCCCCCGAATCCCTCGTCTTGCCCGTGCGCGTCGAGACGGGCCTTGATCCAGCCCCCGGGGCACATCAGCGACAGGGTGAGGAAAGCTCCGTGCAGCGCCTGGCGCGCGGAATCCGGTGGGCTGCCGACAACGGTGCCCAGATCATCGTCGTCGCCCAGTCCACCCCCGAAGACGACCCGGACCTGCGAGCTGCCGTCGAGTCGGTACGCGGACGCTCGCTGATCGTTGCATCAACCGGCAACACGTACCAGGAACAGACCACCGGTCAGGTCGTCTACCCTGCGGCATACGACGGGGTTCTCGGCGTGACAGCAACGAATGCCGACGGCTCTGCTTCAGACGAGCAGGTGCACGGCTCGCACGTGTCTCTAGCCGTGCCCGCATCCGTCATCCACACGACCTGGTTCGACCAAGCAGATTGCCTGGTCGGCGGGTATGCGGGGACAACACCACAGCCCTCGTCCTCCTACGCGGCCGCGTACGCGGGTGGCTTCGCAGCCCTCGTCGCCTCCCGGTACCCCGATGAGGGCCCCGACATGTGGAAGTACCGCCTGGAGGTGACCGCTCTGCGAGGTGCCGCCGACACGCGTACCGACGAACTCGGATGGGGGATCGCAGCCCCGTACGACGCGCTCACTTTCGATGACATCGGCACGAGGTTTGGCCCCGCCCATCCCGACACCGCAGCCCATCCGCTGCCTCGGCGTGCCGCCGACACCTCAGTGAACCTATTCAATCGCGACAATAACCTCACGATCCGCGCCTCCATCGTGTCGGGGATCGTCGTCCTCAGCGCGGCCTCAATGGGAGGACTTATCATCCTGTCCCACCTGCGCAGACATCCCGCGCGGAGGGAATCCGACTCTGACGACCTCTGAGGAATGCGGAGAAGCGCGCGTGAACCCGGCACTCGCCGCGCATCCTCATCGGACCAATTGTGAACGAGTCGATAAGTCCTGTTATCCGCACGAACGACATACTTATCGCGAAATAGGAAGGGGCATACGCGAGGGCGTCGAGTTGGCTAGGATGACCATATGGTAAATGTGATGGGGCAGACGCCCGAAGATGCAATGCGAATCCTCCAGGAACGAATCGACGAGGCCCAGCGTCAAGCTCAGGGTGCGCGTGACTTCGTAGAAGCCTTGCAGAAGGCTCGCATCACGGGTCATGATTCGCGCAGCGAGATCGAGGTCGAGGTTAATTCCGACGGTCGCATGGTGAACATCGAGATCGATGAGCAAGCGCTCGAAGGGTCAGCCAGCGACCTTGAGCAGGCAATTATGGAAGCCTATGCTGATGCGGGCAACAACATGCGCGAATTCGTGCGTCAGCGAGCCACAGAATGCTACGGCGACAAGGTTGGTCTCATGCGTGGTTACCTTGATAACCTCGACGCCACCCTCGGTTCGTTGGGGCGCTGATCGACATGGCCAGTGCCGACCTCAAAGTAGATACCAGCCGTATCCGTTCTCATTCAACGGAGATCAGCAGCTCCGCATCAACGATTGACGAGAGTGTGTCCGTTGCGGATACCACCAAGGGGCAAGTAACCGGCGGTGCCTTTGGCTTCCTGTGTTCCTTTTTCGAGGCTCCCGTCAACAAACAGATTGACAATTTGCGCGAGATGATCAGCGACCTCGCTGGTGCTGAGCATCGTTTGGTTACCTGTCTCCAGCAGTGGGCATACGAGATGGACCAGACCGAAAGCACCAATAAGAGCGAGCTGAGTGCTATCGATCCGGAAGGCAATACACCGGGTCCCGGAGGCTATGGCTCCGGCGGATCCGACTCTGGTGGTTATTCCCCCGGTGGTGGATCCGGGACTGTCGGAGGTGGGTCTGGGACTGGCGGTGGATCCGGGACTGGCGGAGGTGGGTCCGGGACTGGTGGCTCGGCACCGAGTGTTGATCCGTCGAAGGCTCCGGCAACAGAGCCGAACGATGCCGACAAGCCCACGGATGATGACAAGTCCAAGGGAGAACACAAGGTACCTGAGACCGAACTCAACGACGACGATAAGTCTAAGGGTAAGGACAAGGGCGACGACAAGTCCAAGGGTGGCGATAAATCTGAGGATGATGACAAGTCTAAGGGCGATGATAAATCCGAGGATGATGGCAAGTCCAAGGGCGACGATAAGTCTAAGGACGATGACAAATCTAAGAGCGACGATAAGTCCAAGGATGACGGTAAATCAGAGGATGATGACAAGTCCAAGGACGATGATAAGCGCGGTGACAAGGGGAGCGACGGCAAGGACGGTTCCGACGGCAAGGATGGATCGGATGGTTCCGACGGCAAGGACGGGGTCGGCAGCCTAGGCAGCATCCTTGGCGGCGGAGACAAGATGATTGTCGACGATGATCAGCTTCAGGCATTCCTCGACAAGCAGCGCAACGAGGAGAACGCTGATCTTGCGACGTTCTACGAACGGCAGAAAGCTGATCAGGTCGAAGCGCTCGAGCGCTATGCCGAACTACATCCCGACCAAGATATAACCGATATCAAAGCCCTGATCGAAACGAATCAGCAGGAACAGCAAGATGCAATGAGTGACTTCCTGACGCGACAGCGTGCAGACGAAGAAGCTCAGATTCGACAGTTCGTTCGGGAACATCCGCAAGCGACGACCCGAGAGTTTGACACCTTCATGGCCGAGCAACGCACAACTCAGGAGACAAGTTACCGGTCCTTTGTCAATGATCAGCAGAAGGCTCAGACAATGAGGATCGACGAATTCACGAAGACACAGTCCGATTCTGCCGCGGAAGACGTTCGTTCCCTCTTTGAGAAACAGGATAGCAACAGCGACAAGGACATCGAGACATTCCTTACTCGACAGCGTCAAGATGAGGAGCGTTCCCTGCGACGCTTCGTGTTTGAAGGAGTAGAGAAATGACGGCGCAGTCGCCAGTGCATACCTCCAGCCGGAGTAACTCAACCGCAACAGAAGGACTCGGGGTTGTCGATGACATCTATCGCAATGCCGTCGACATTTCCAACGGCGATTTTGCTTCGGTCCAAGCAATGATTGATAATGCTCGTTCCGGAATGATGTGCCTGGCGGCAGACCCTGTCGATTTCTTTGGACAGATGGCAGTCAGCTTCATCCTCGAGCACGTGGACCCGCTCAACAATATGCTCAACGACTTCACAGGTGATTCCGCCGAGGTCTTTGGCATGAGTGATAGTTGGCAGTCCATCGCAGACTCGCTGGCATCGGTCGCTGACGAGATCGACACCACCTCAAGTAGTGCGATGTCTGACATGGCTGGTCAAGCCGTAGATGCCTACCTTCATCGGCAGGAAGTGGTCTCCTCCGCTATGCGCGCGGTGAGCGAGAATGCCTCTTCTTTCAGCACCACACTCAATGATGCAGCAAACATCGTCGATGCGATTCACGATATCGTTCGCGATGCGATTGCCGACGTAGTCGCGACGTGCATCAGCGGCGTATTTTGGTCCTGCGTGACCGCCGGTGTTGCTAGTCCCGTAGAGGGGGCGAAGGTCAGTGGTAAGGTTACGAGCTGGGTGGTGACGATTGCACAGATCGGACAAGCATTGGTCCAGCTGCTGCAGTCCATCCAGCGTGTGTTTGATAATCTGGACTCGATTCAGACTGGACTGACTAACGAGGTCAAGGTCATCGGCGCGAATTGCACGATGCCTGCGGGTGGCTGCTGCGGCGCGACTGCCTCCACCGCCGATCTCTCGTCGCCCCTGACCGGTAACAGTGGTATGACCAGCAACGGTCAGACTGGTGGCACCAACGTGTACGCAAACAATGGCGGAACCGCCGTCGGTGGAGACAATAATGGCGTCATCAATAACGGTGGCACCATCAACAATGACAACTCAACGACAACCGTCGATGTTGACGTCAACCCGACATTCACCCATCAGGGCGATGGTTCCAGCGACTCGAAGACCGACGACAAGAGCGGTTCGCAGCACGGCCACAGCGACACCAAGCCTGATAAGAGCGGTTCGCAGCACGGCCACAGCGACACCAAGCCTGATAAGAGCGGTTCGCAGCACGGCCATAGTGACGCCAAACCTGATAAGAGCGGTTCGCAGCACGGCCATAGTGACGCCAAACCTGATAAGAGCGGTTCGCAGCACGGCCACAGTGACGCCAAGCCTGATAAGAGCGGTTCGCAGCACGGCCACAGCGACGCCAAACCTGATAAGAGCGGTTCACAGCACGGCCACAACGACGCCAAACCCGACAAGAGCGGTTCACAGCACGGCCACAGTGACGCCAAACCCGACAAGAATGAACAAGGACACTCTGGAAACGGCACCGGCCATCACGAGAAGACGAATCCGGGGCATTCGAGCACTTCGGGCAACCAGGGGAACAAGACGAATCCAGTGACTACGGGCACCTCGGGGACGACACATAAACGTACTGAGCCTCCGATTCCTCAGCCTCCGAAGCCTGAGCCTCCGATTCCTCAGCCTCCGAAGGCTACACCGAATACTCACCCCTCGAACCCCGGCGGTTTTGGCGGTAGCCGATCTCACAGCAAGACTCCCAAGATCAGAGTCAGGTAGGACGATCTGCCGGGAACTGGGGCTGGGCGCTCTCGCTCGGCCCAGCCCCGGCCTCGTTCCAGAACGGCGCGAGCCCCCCCGCACACGGCTACGTGCGGGGATGCTCGCCTCAGCGCAACTACGGGCGGTTCGCGAAGTACTCGAGCAGGCGAGAGTCGCCCGAAACGATGATCTCGTCGTCGGAGTTGATGCGCGTCGACGAATTCGCGTACTCGAAACGCTGCTTGGGGTGGCGAATCGCCAGGACGTTGACGCCGTAGCGGCCGCGCAGGTCAAGCTCCTCCAGCGAAAAGCCGTGCACCTCCGTGGGCGGGCGCAGCTTCATGATGGAAAAGCCGTCCTTCTCCATCTCGATGTAGTCCACCATACGGCCGCCCACCAGGTGCGCCGTGCGCTTGCCCGCATCCAGGTCGGGGTAGACCACGTGGTGGGCACCCACACGGCGCAGGATACGCCCGTGCTGGGAGGACGTCGCCTTCACCCATATCGACGAGATTCCCATGTCGACCAGGTTCGCGGTGATCAGTACGGCCGCCTCCAAGGAGGAACCCACGCCGACGACGGCGCTGCGGAACTCGCGTGCGCCCAGCTGCTCCAGCGCATCCTTGGACGTCGCGTCGGCCTCGACCAGGGGGAAACGGCCCGCGAAAGCCTGCACGCGCGAGGGGTTCTTTTCGACCGCGAGGATCTCGTACCCCAGCTGGTCCTGCGTCACCGCGACGGCTGAGCCAAAACGGCCCAATCCGATGACCAGCGTGCCTGACTGAAGGTCCTTTGAGTCACGTTCTTCTGCCATGACTCTATTCTTCCCTCCCCGTCCCGCGCACGCGAACGGTGCCCAGCCACGGCCTCGTCGAACAAGTCGCCACTGCGCTGTCAACCGATGATCGGCTGCTCCTCGGGCATACGGATCACGCGGGAACGCTCACGCAACGCGAGTGCAGCGGCCACCGTCATCGAGCCCGTGCGGCCCGCGAACATGAGGGCGATAAGGACATACTTCGCGGCCACCGGCAGGTTAGGCGTGATACCCGTAGACAGGCCCACGGGGGCGAATGCGGACACGGTCTCGAACAGGATGATGTCCAACGAGTGATCCGTCATGGTCAGCAGCGCGACGACGGAGATGGCGACCAGGGCCAGGCCGAGCAAGGACACGGCGACCGCCAGGCGCACGGTCGACGTAGGGATACGCCGGCCGAAGGTCTCGATGTCGCGGTCACCTCGGGCCTCGGCGATGACGGCCAGAACCAGCACCGCGAACGTCGTCACCTTCACGCCGCCCGCCGTGGACGCCGAGCCGCCGCCGATCATCATCAGGATGTCCTGCACAAAGTGCGTCTGCGAACGCATCGAACCCACGTTGAGCGCCGAAATACCCGAGGACCGCGAGTTGACGCCCGCGAGCATCGCGTTGAGGATCTTCGAGGGAGTGTCCACGGCCCCCAGCGTCGCCGGATTGTGCCACTCCGTCAGCGCTAGGGCGAGAGCGCCGATGAACGCCAGGATCAGATAGGTCGACAGCGTCAGCTTCGTATGCAGGCGCCAGCGGCGCGGAGTCCACATGTTTTTCGCGACGTCCATGATGACGGGGAAACCGATAGCGCCCACGGTCGTCCCCAAGATGATGGGGATCAGCATCCACCAGTCGGTGACGTGCGGTTCGAGGCCGCCGGGAAGAATCACGAAGCCCGCGTTGTTGAACACGGAGATCGCCATGAACACGGCGTCCCACACGGCGTGCGCGGGGTCGATACCCATGGTGAGGAAACGGGGCAGGAACATGATTGCCAGGAACGCCTGCATGCTCAGCGAGGTCGCGATGACGGCCTTGAGCAGCGTGGAAATTTGGCCCATCGCTCCCGTCCCGGTCTCCTGGGTGGCCAGCATGCGCTGGGTGAGTCCCAGGTGTCGGGACACCGCGAAGCCGAGGATCGACGCCAGCGTCATGACGCCCAGGCCGCCGACGACGATGCCCGCCGCGATGACAGCCTGCCCGAAGGGGGACCAATACGAGGCCGTGTCCACCGTCGTGAGACCTGTCACGCACACAGCTGATACGGCGGTAAAGAGCACGTCGACGAAGGGAGCTGACTCGTCAGAGGCGGAAGCGATGGGCAACATGAGCAGCACGGTGATAACCCCGATGATGAGGGCGAACGTGCTGAGGGCCAGCCTGGCAGGGGAGTAGCGGGCCTGCCGGGACAGCCACGCGCGCACACGCTGAGCGTAGGACGTGGGCACCTGGGGATGTGGGCCGCGGGGTCCTCCCGGCACCTGGCGGACGACAGGGGAGGGCTGTGGAGTCAAGGCTTCCGCTGAAATGGCGTGGGACGAGGCCGTGGCTCGCCCGCGCATCAGGGACCGTGTAGCACCGGGATTAGTGCGCAGCCGAGGGGGCTGAGGTCGAGGCGTGCGTCCCTTGCGTGCCGCTCCCATCGAACCTCCTTAACGACTCTGCAACAAAAGTGGATAAAGTTGCAGTTTTCATGTGGATGGGCAGTAGTATATTTCGTGAGGCTACGTAAGCGATGAACGAACGGGTTTAACGCGCCTCGCGAGCACACTGGGAGTCATTAATGGAACAGCAGTCGGCGCCGCGCTTTATGACCGTCACGGAAGTGGCGGACATCATGCGCGTCTCTAAGATGACTGTGTACCGATTGATTCACAGCGGTGAAATGCCCGCGATTCGCGTCGGAAAGAGCTTCCGAGTCCCGGAGGCCGCGGTCGCCCAGATGATCCAGGCCGGTATGTCGGATCACTCCGGTGGCCAGGCTCGCGTCATTGGCGGGTAGTATAGGCACGATGTGCTCGTTCCGGGCACCCATCATCAACCAGCGGTAGTACCTCTGCCGCCCACACTACGAGGGAGGAACCCCATGGGCTCCGTCATCAAGAAGCGCCGCAAGCGCATGGCGAAGAAGAAGCACCGCAAGCTCCTGCGCAAGACGCGTCACCAGCGTCGCAACAAGAAGTGAGCGAGCGGAGGCCCGGCCTGTTGGCCGGGCCTCACGTGTATCCGGGGCCCTATACTTGGGCGTTATGGACCGCACCATCATTCACGTCATGCGCCACGGAGAAGTGGAGAATCCCAACGGTGTTTTGTACGGGCGTCTGCCTGGTTTCGGTCTGACGGAGCTGGGGCATCAGATGGCGGCGCGCGCCGCGCAGTATCTGGTGGATTCGGGTGCGGATATCGCTCGCGTCATCTCGTCGCCGCTGCTGCGCGCCCAGCTGACGGCCGCGCCAACCGCCGCCGCCTACGGCCTGAGCATTGCCTCCGATCCTCGCCTCATCGAGTCGGACAACGTCTTCGAAGGTCTGCCCGTGAACTCCAATCGCGCGATGCTGGCTAACCCGAAGTATTACAAGTACTACTGCAACCCGCTGCGCCCCTCGTGGGGCGAACCCTACCGTGACGTCGCCTCCCGGATGAGCGCGGCCCTCTCCTCGGCCCTGCGCGAAGCACGCGGCCGCGAGGCCCTGGTCGTCTCCCACCAAAACCCTATCGTCACGCTCACCCGATTCATCAACGGCCAGCCGCTGGCGCACTCGCCCAAGTCGCGTCACTGCTCCCTGGCGTCCATCACGTCCTTCATCTTTTCGGGCGCGACGCTCGTGGGCACCTCCTACGCGGAACCCGCGGCAGACCTCGTCGCCCTCGCCAAGGACATGACCCCCGGAGACTCCGCCGCCGACCTGCGTCGCTGACGCACAGTGCCACAGTGTCTGTGAGCGGCGCGCAGGCATGCAAGACGGGCGGCCCCATGCGGGACCGCCCGTTGCTGTTCCGCACGTAAACCCCCTGTTTCGCATGTTAACCCGCTGTTCCGCATGTGGGCGAGGTTGCCCAGGCTCGGAATAGCGGGTTCACGTGCGGATGAGGAGGCCCGGGTTCGGAATAGCGGGTTCGCGTGTGATGTAGTGGGTCTGGTGTACGGCTGTGCCCCCTGTTCCGCGCGTAGACCCTCTGTTCCGCATGTTAACCCGCTGTTCTGCATGTGGGCGGTGTTGCCCAGGCTCGGAATAGCGGGTTCACGTGCGGATGAGGAGGCCCGGGTTCGGAATAGCGGGTTCGCGTGTGATGTAGCGGGTCTGGTGTACGGCTGTGCCCCCTGTTCCGCACGTAAACCCCCTGTTCCGCATGTTAACCCGCTGTTCCACACGTGGGCGGGGTCGCCCAGGCTCGGAATAGCGGGTCCACGTGCGGATGAGATGGCCCGGGTTCGGAATAGCGGGTCCACGTGTGATGTAGTGGGTCTGGTGTACGGCTGTGCCCCCTGTTCCGCGCGTAAACCCCCTGTTCCGCATGTTAACCCGCTGTTCCGCATGTGGGCGGGGTCGCCCAGGCTCGGAATAGCGGGTCTACGTGCGGATGAGGAGGCCCGCGTGCGTATCAAGGGGAGTCAGGTGCATGGTGCGGGGTGGCGTGTCGCGCCAACACGACGCGTCCCATACGCCTTACTGCATGTGAGGTCGAGTCTTAGGATGCCTCGTTCTCCGTGCCGTCGCCGTCCTTGCCCTGTTGGCCCTGCGCGCGCCTGCGGCGTTCCTCCTCGTGGCGCTTACGCTGAATGTCGCGTTCGAGGCGGAACAGGAACTCGGGATCGTCGTCCGGAGCGGTGGGACGCTGAGGGGCCTTGGGCGCACGTGTCTGCTTCTTTTCCGCGCGGGATACCCATCGCAGCGCCAGCCACACAATCGGGCCAATCGCGGCGATCGTCGCTGTGAAGAGGATGATGAGCAGCCAGATCGCCTTGGGGAGCTTGCCGGGCATCTCGTCTTCGGGCGTGCGATGCCAGTCCGCAGCCGCGTAAATGGTGAGCGCGATCATCGCGACGAAGAAGAGGATTCTGACCATGCCCCTAGTCTAGGGGCGTGCGCTGGCCCACGCCGCCCCGTTCACTCCCGGGGCAATCCGCCTCCGCTCAGTCGCTCGTGACCGTCGGCAGCGCCCCGTAGGAGGACGCAGCTCCCGGCGACAGGATCGCCGTGGCTCCCGCCCGCATGCCGTCCGACACGGCATCGACGAAGGGCTTGCCGAGCGCCAGGGCCGCCGCCAGCGCACCCACGCACGCGTCGCCCGCGCCCGTGGTGTCCACGGCCTTGCCGAGGTTGACAGCGGGACAGTGACCCACCTCGGTGCCCGACGCCCACGCCGCCCCCTGTGCCCCCAGCGTGACGACGACGTGGCGCGGCCCCATGCCGCGTAGCGCGCGTGCCACCCCAATCGCCTCTGTCGGCGTCGCGGGAGCGGGCAGGCCCAGGGTCAGCCCGGCCTCGGTCTCGTTGACGACAAGGATGTCGATGTGCGACATCGCTGCCGGATCCGTGTCGCGCGCGGGTGCAAGGTTGAGCAGGACGCGCGCGCCGAAGGAGTGCGCCCACGCGAGGACCTCGGTGTTCGTGTGGGAGGGAACCTCGGCCTGCAGGACCACGATGTCGGAGGGGGCCGGGAACAACGAGGCCTTGGCGGGCTCGATCGTCACCGCGCGGTTCGCGCCCGCGTCCACGATGATCGTGTTCTCGCCGGAGGCTGCGACAGTGATGAGCGCTGTTCCCGTGGACCCGTCGACCTCGCGCACGTGCGTGACGTCCACGCCGTGGGCAGCCAAGTCAGCGCGCAGACGTTGGCCCGACAAGTCCGTCCCGACTGCGCCGACGAAGAGCGTCTCTGCTCCCGAGTGCGCGGCAGCCGCCGCCTGATTCGCCCCCTTTCCGCCCAGGCCGTAGGTGAGGGAGGAACCCGACAAGGTCTCGCCGGGGGAGGGGAAACGGTCAACGGTGACCGTAATGTCTTGGTTAATGGAACCGACAACAATGACGCGTGCCATGACATCTCCTATGTGACGGATGCTCTATTGTGCCACGTCACAGTCGGTATTTGAAAGCACCTCGGGGCGATTTCGGCATTATTTCAACGATTAAGTGATGCTTAAGTCGTATGCCAGTTTCCTGTGATACTACTAAAGTGACGCTTTATGGTGAACTATCCGCCGTGCGCAATTTCCGATACCTCGTTTCGACACGCCCGGCAGCCCCATCCTGCCGCGTCACCACCATCCCCTCCCAGGTGATCCGGGAAGGGGCCACGGCCTCGTCCCCCACGCGCACCACCACACCCGGCGCGGCCGGGATGGACCACCCCGCGCGCGTCCTCCTGCCCCTCCTCGGCATCTACGCGCTCGGCACCGTCTCCCTCCAAGGCTTCAACCTGGTCTACCTGCGAGTCGCCGCCGACATCGGTGCCGGCGACTCCTCCGGCCTCATCACCGCGATCCCCGGCATCGTCCTGGGCGTCGCCTGCTTCCTGTACGGCACCCTCGGCGACTTCGTCCCGCTGCGCCGCATCGTCGACGTCGGCGTCGCACTCATCGTCGCCGGATCACTGCTCGGCTTTGCCTTCTCCTCCTCCCTGACCGGCATCATCATCGCCCGCGCGCTCCAGACCCTGGGCTACCAGGCCTCCGCCTCCGCCTACATGATCCTGGCCACCGGCATCGCCGACCCCAAACGCCGCAGCCTCTACGTCGGCCTCATGTGCGCCGCCTTCCAAGGCGGAACCGCCATCGGCATGCTGTCGGGCGGCCTCCTCGCCGACATCAACTGGGCGATCCTACTGCTCATCCCCCTCGGCGGCCTCGCCGTCCTGCCCATCATGGGACGCCGCGTGCCCGCCCGCGCCCACACCGGACGCGTCGACGTCGTCGGTCTCGCCATCTTCTCCTCCCTGGCTCTCCTCCTCACCCTGGCGGCCTCCAACCCCCGCTGGTGGCTCATCGGCGGCCTCATCCTCGGCGGCGTTATCTTCTGGCGCTACATCGGCTGCGCCCGCGCCCCCTTCATCACCCGCTCCTTCTTCACCAACGTGCCCTGGGCGCGCTCCGTCAGCCTCATCGTCATCATCTACTGCATGAACTTCACGGTCGCCCCCCTCATGAACGGCATCGGCGCCGCCCACTACGGACTCACCCCCGCGCAGGTCTCCGTGCGCCTCCTGCCCGCCTACTGCGTCGCCCTGACCGCCGCCATGAGCTCCGGGGCCGTCATGGCTCGCATCGGGCGCGGCGCCACCGTGCGCGGCTGCGTCAGCCTCATCCTGTCCGGAACCGCCCTGCTTGCCCTCTTCATGAGTTCCGGCCCGTGGGTCATCACCGCCGCCATGTGCCTCATCTACGCCGGCTTCGGCGCACTCTTCACCCCCATCTACGACACCGTCTTCGCCACCGTCGCCCCCGGCCAGAACGGCCGCGCCGTCGCCATGAACGACCTGGCCATGCAGGGCAGCGCCGCCATCGGCATCGGCGTGTTCACCCCCTGGCTGGCCTCCGGCTCCTTCGAATCCATCGCCGTCGTTTGCGTCGGAGCCGCAGCCATCGGCATCCTCGGCGACTGGGCACACGAGGCCCTCTACCGCAGGGGACGCTGAGCCGCGTCGGGTCCGCGTGGCTACCCCGGCCTCGTGAAAGTGCCGATAGCGTAGCCGCGCGCCGACCCGCGTCAACGCGCCCCGTCCTCGTCTTTCCTAGGACAGAACCAGCGCCAACCCGGCGAGAACCGCCCACGCCAGCGTGAAGAAGCCCGTGTTGCGCAACACGACGATGAGCGCTCGGCCCGACGCGCCGGTCAGCACCGGCAGGCTCACGCCGACCGCCGGGGCCGCCGTGCCCACGCCCAGCGCGCACGTCGCCAGCGGATGCAAGCCCAGGGCAACGCCGAGCGCCACGATCATGCCCACCGGCACCCACGCGCAGGCCGCGAACACCCAGCGCGACGCCCGGTCACCCAGGCGCACGGCGGCCGTCATCTTGCCCGACTCGCGATCCGTCGGAATATCACGAATGTTATTCGCCATGAGCAGCGCCACCGACAGTAAACCCAGCGCCGACGCACACATCCACAGCCACCACGGGGCCACCTGCACCTGCGTCCAAGCCGTGCCCACGCACGCGAGCAGGCCGAAGAACACGAAGACCATCAGCTCGGACAGGCCAACGCCCATGTAGGCGTACGGGTGCTTGCCGCCCGTGTAGAACCACGCGGCCACGACAGCCGCCGCGCCCGCCACGATCAGCCACCACGTGCCCGACAGCGCCACCAGTGCAAGGCCCGCAACGCCGGCCAGCGCAAAGCAGCCCAGCGCCGCAGCCAGCACCGTCTTCGGCGTAGCGAGGCCGCCACCCGTCAGACGCGCCGGACCCTTACGATTGTCATCCGTGCCGCGAATCCCATCCGAATAATCATTCGCGTAATTGACACCCACCTGCAGTGCCAACGCCACCACGAGCGCCAAGGAAGCCCGCACCGCGTCAAACCCGCCCAGATGATGCGCGGCCGCCGACCCGACAATCACGGGTGCAGCGGCAGCGGGCAGGGTACGCAGACGAGCGCCTTCAATCCAATCCGTCACGGTAGCCATAGCCACCAGTGTAGTTGGAGCCAGCGCCCGCCCGTCGGACGGGCCAGGAGGGTTAGGTCGGGCCGGGTCGGGCCAGGTTGGGCCAGGTCGGGCCAGGTCGGGTTAGCGCACCCAGTTCCTCTCAGTGGCTGTTGCGGCGTTCGCAGTCGCCATAGCGGCACCGCGGTCAATCTTGTCGAATCCCAGGTACGGCAGCTCCGTCACCGCGACCACGCGGCGCGGTGCCTGCGCGCGCCCATTACGAGCGGCGG
>OCIZ01000077.1_pt1 | contig 26718 bp, 18 predicted proteins | sample 1495841 | NCBI WGS metagenome assembly OCIZ01 (sample SAMN01915229, study PRJEB22387) | human oral metagenome | isolation source: saliva | host: Homo sapiens | place: USA
AATCATTTTCACACCCTTTCGTCTATTAGTATAGAAGAAAGCTCTCAGCACACGTAGCGGTGCCTCTTTTTCAGACCTATATTGCTTAGAAAATTTATTGAATTTTTACATTCCTTTTCTTTTTAAAGGGTTTAATTCCAACAGTGTTTTGATATCTTTTCTGTTCAGCAGCAAAGAAAATAAAATATAGCAGCTTGCTCCCAGGGGGATGAGGACTGTAAGTTGCCATAGTTCTGTCATTCCTCTTTTTTCTAAGAATCCTTGCACAAGGTAAACGATTCCCCCCATTAGGAAAGATGCGGTAAAGGAAGCAAGGCAGTCCTTCAGCTGAGAGAGTAAGCCATATTGTATCAGCTTTTCATTGGGTTTGGCGTTTAAATACAGGCAGAGGACTTCTCCTACATTTTTCCCAAAGAGCATGACGAAGATCCCAAAGGGGAAGGTGAGGAGGAGAATGCCTATGCCTAAAATCTTCTTGATAATCTCCAGCTTCAAAAATAAATCCGAGCGTCCCTGACTGTTCATGAGCTGGAGATTACACATGTGAAGGGGCAGGAATAGATAAGTCACGGAAAGAAAGCGAAGATATGGAAGCATGCCTATCCATTTCTTTGTGAGCAGCAAGATAATAAAGGGCTTTGCCACTGCCATCAGGCCAAAGAGTATGGGAAACAAGAGGAAGGCGGAAAAACGAATGGTTTTCCTGGCCATTTCCTGTAAGGCTTCCTTTTCCTCCTGCAACTTGGAAAAGGCGGGAAACATTACTCCTGAAATCATGGTAGAAAGGGTGGAAGACAGAAGTTTTGGAAACATTTCTCCTCGATTGTAAAGTGCCAGCTCCTCTACCTTGTAGCGTTTTCCGATGACAAGGCCATAGATATTTTGCCAAATCTGATCCAAGAGTCCGGAAAAAAGGATTTTCCAACCAAAATGAAAAAGGCTTGATAAAGAGGAAAGCCGGAACAAAAGCTTCGGTCTCCAAGGAAGGCATAAAAATAGAATCAGCATGGTAAAAAAGTAGTAGGAAATCTGCTGATAAGCCATAGCAAAGGAGCCATAGCCCCGATAAGCTAAAAATACTGCCAGCACTCCGGAAAAGAGGGAGGAAAAAAAGCTGGCGAAAAAAATGGGGCGAAATTGCAAAGCCCTACCGGCATAAGCCATTTGGATGGAAATGACTGCACCGGGAAAGAGCAAAATGCTCATTTGTCGTAAAAGAGGCTTCAAAATCGGAAGATGATAAAACGCTGCCACAAAGGGACTAATGCCATAGAACAAAAGATAGATTCCTCCGGATAAGGCCAAGGTCAGATAAAACACCGAGGAATAATCTTCCTCTTTGATTTCTTTTTTCTGCATCAGCGCCTGAGAAAAACCGGATTGAATAAAGGTATTGGCAATGGTAATAAAGATACTGATAACACTTACCGCCCCTACTTCTTCCGTATCCAAAATCCGAAGGAGAAACAGGGAGAAAATCAGTTGTATGCCCTGGTAAGAAATCTGCTCCAAGAAACGCCAAAAAAGGCCGGAAATAATTTTCCCCTTCCACCCCTCTTTGTTTTGCGTGATTTCTCCCATAGTTGCCCTCCTTTAAGTTCTTGCTTATTTTTCCCAATATACATACAAGGCAATTCTACTCTATACCACTCCCGCTCCATGCTGAACAGATTCTTCTTATTAACGCTTCCACCCTATATCGAACAGACTCTCCTTTTTAACGCTTCCGCTCTATGCGAAACGAATTCTTCTTTTTAATGCTTCCACGCTATACCGAACAGACTCTCCTTTTTAACGCTTCCGCTCCATACCGAAGCTTTTCTGTAGAAAATGATAAAGCTTAGGACAAAACTGTTCCAATCGAAGCAGAGCTCTCTCCGGAAAAGGCATTTCTTGTAAATAGGCTCGATAGTCCTTCCGATATATTTCAGAAAAATCCCTAAGGTTAAGCGCTATAGAAAAGCTGAGTCTCTTGACAGCCTCTTCTACTTCCAAGCGATATTTTCCCCGGGACTCCTCTAAGAAAAGCTTATAGCAATGCTTCATTTCCGAAAGATATTTTTCCTGCTGCTGCCGTCCTTTTTCCCTTTCCGTCCAGGAGCTTTGCAAATGAAAGCGATAGGCAGTGTATTCCTCCGGCAAGTATACGGCATTCCCTGCCAATGTAGCCATCAATTCTATGGGTCTGTCCCCCACCGGACAGGCATAGTAAAAGTCCGGAAGCTTTTCAATTAAACATCTTCTAAAAAACATAGAGGAAAAGGCAATCCCCTTAGGATGATTGATAAGTTCTTTGCCCTCCAGAATTTTCTCCTCCGAATAGGGACGAAGTAAATCCTTAGGGCCTTCACTACCATCGGAGAGCAAAACCTTTGCCGGATGGAAGCAAAGAACAGCCTCTTCCTCTCTTTGCAAGGCTTCCATCTGCTTTTCCAGTTTATCTTCTCGAAGGTAAAAATCATCCCCGTCAATCACGGTAATAAATTCTCCCTTGGCTCTGGGAAAATTAAAAATTCCGGTAATATTTCTTTTTCCCCGGGAATACTGATTTTCTGTCTGTAAGATAGGAAAAAGTATCTCCGGATACTTCTCCTGATAAGAACGGATAATCTCCTGACTTCCGTCTGTGGAGGCATCATCATGGAGAAGGATTTCCAAAGAAAAATTCCCTTTTTGAGAAAGAATACTGTCTAAACACTTTCCGATATAGTCCTTATGTCTGTAAGTCACGATACATACGGAAATTAACGGTTTTTTCTCCATTACCCCTCCTTTCTCCATAATCTAAGCCATTTAATTTATTGATTTCTCTGTTTCCTGATTTACCAATTTACTAATTTAACAATTAAGCGATTTGCTGATTTAACGATCAACTGATTTACTGATTTATGCAATCATAAATCCTATTGTTTTATACGTCTCTAAGCTTTTAACTATCCAAAAACAACATTGCCCCAATTCCTCTATATAGCGGATAGGGGTAAATGCCGAAAAGTGCCATGGTAGTAATTTTCCCCAGTCGACTTTTCCCCCCTAAGGATAAGAACGCCTCTAAAACCTTCCTTTTGATTTCCGGAAGCCGGTCTCCGAATAAGCGCTTCAATTCCCTTCCCTGGGCAAACAATGCCCGGTAAGAAGAATGAATGGTATCTTCCTTATCCTTTTCTTTAGAAGCGGCCAGCCTTTCTTCACATTCCCTCAACACACTTGCTTTTTTCGCCCCTAAGACATTTTCTCCATGCTGCCGGTAGGCATAGCTGGCATAGGGCAAATATTGAATTTCCCCAAAGCAGTTTGCCAACAAGGCCAGCCAATGGTCATGCATCTTTACTTCCGCAGGAATTTCCTTGCAATATTGCAGCAAAGCTTTGTTGATTCCCACAGAGGCTCCTGTCACATGGTTTTGCAAAAGCAGGCGAGAAAAACGGTAGGAAGCACCCGGTAATTTCTGATACCTTCTATAGGACTTGGCAAGAAGCTCCCCTCTTGAATTCACCAAAGAGCAGTCTGTGTGACAAAGGATAGGAAGGCTTTCCCCAAACTTTCTTTCTTCCTCCTTTATGACGGAAATCGTCTTGGAGAGCTTGTCCGGAAACCATTCATCGTCCTGATCCGCAAGGAAAATATATTCTAAATTTTCTGTCTCCACCTCCCCCTTAGCCAAGGCGGAGAGAATAGAGAGAAAATGCTTTGCCGGACTTCCACTATGCATAGGTCTCGGGAAAGCCCTCATCCTCCTTCCATACTTTTCCTGCAAGCTTTGCAGAATTGCTTTTGTACTATCGGTGGAGCCGTCATCAGAATAAAGGAGGCAAAAATCCTCCCTATCCTGCTCCATAATGGATTTAATCTGCTTTTCCAGATATTTCTCCCCATTATAAGTACATAAAATAACACAATGCATTTCAGCAATTCCTCTCTTTGACTAAGGAATTCCTCTCTTTGACTAAGGAATTCCGGCTCCGCATAAGTTTTTTTCTACACAAGTTCCACCCATAAAATAGGACTTTAGCATTCTTGATTTCGGCTTATTTAGAAAACAAAAGAGAATAAAAAAGGGTTTCTCCCAAAATCACTGCCTGCACAAGCCTTAAGAAAAGCATTTGTAAGAAATTGGCATGAAGATATTTTCGGGCATACAATGCCTCGGACTGCTGCCGAAGCTTTTGTCTTTGCACCAAGGATTTCAAGGATTTCTTGGTGCTACCGCTGTCCTCATGAAGGTAAGAACAAATCGTACAAAGATAGGATTTGTAGCCTGCCCTTCTCAGCTTTTGACCAATTACCTTTTCCTCCTCATAAAGGAAGAACTCCTCGTCATAACCCCCGGTCTTTTGGAATGCCTCTTTAGAAATACAAAGGGAGGAGCCATGCAACACATCCACCTCCACATAGGGCTTTTGTTCCAAATAGGCTTTAGGATAAAAGAGTAGGGAAGAAAAAATTCTCTTGCTAAAGGGTCCCATGCTCAGAAGATTTTTAGAAAAGCTTTGTAAAGGCCAAGCTGTAGCCTGTTTTCCGTAAGGGTCCTTCATTCTGCCGGAGACTAATCCCACCTGCTTCTCCTTTGCAAAAACAGACAGAACATTTTCAAAGTAAGCTTCCTGAAAACGGGTGTCGGGATTGGCCAAAAAGCAGTAGTCCATCCCTTCCGAAAAGGCGGCCCGAAATCCCAGATTGTTTCCTGCCCCATATCCCTTATTTTCCTTGGCAAAAATCAGTTTACACTTATGGTCTTGAAGCTTCTCTAAAGTCTGCCTGCTACTATCCGTGGAGGCATTATCCACGATATAAATTCTCGTTAACACGGAAAAATCCTTCAGCTCTTTATATAGCCGAAGGGTATTTTCCAAATCATTATAATTTAAAATCACTATAGCACAGGACATTAGTTTTCCTTCCCCATAGAACGATAATAAAGCTCTCCCACCTTCTCCCGAAGCTTAGGGAATACAAAAGTCAGGAGATTTAGGACATGGTAGCAAAATAAATAGCCCTGCTTTCCCTTTTCCTTTTCCAACGGAAGGGGACTTTCTTCCGCATAATAGTCAAAGGCTCTGCGATAATAATTGTGATTGCCTTCTCTCCAAGGTCTTTCATCTCCGGCAAAATGGACAATCACCGGATGGGCCTTTGCCTGAGAATAGCTCTTTTGGCTTTCCAGCTCCTGATACCAGGGAGAAAAACGACACAAGGCACTATACCTTGCATAAGCATAGTTGGAAAAGAAATTAAAACGCTGGGGCAAGGAGCGAATCCGTCCCTTGCACACCATATTCAAAATGTCCTGGTCATTAAAAGGAAGCTGACCTTCCTTCATTTGATAATAGCGAAGACATTTTTCTTCCATCCCTTCCTCCCGAAGCAATGAAAGATTCATAAGCATCACTCCCGCATTATAGTAGGGACTTTCCTCTGCTAAGGATAAAAATTCCTTATGCTTTTTATAAATACTGGGCTCCGGAGCCATGCCCAAAAGCTTATCTCCAAGCTTTAAATGATAAAGGGGCAAAATGGATTGGAGCACCACTGTATCCGCATCCAAGTATAAAGCCTTGGTAATGGTTTCCGGAAGTGTGGAAGGGATAAAGAGTCGAAGCAGGGTAGCTTTGGAAAATTTTCCGGTGAAAAGGGCGGGAAGCTTTTCCTTCCATTCGGATAATTTCTCTTCCAAATCATAAAAGCTAATTTTCTGTCCTTCCGTCTCTACATATTGCCGAAGTTTTTCCTTACTTTCCTCTTCTATTCCCAAAGATAAGATATGAAAATGAAGAGCTTCTCCCTCCGCATGCAAAAGAAGAGAGGAAAGTGATACCGCAAGAATCGGCATAAAGGCCTCATTGACTCCGTAAACGATGTGCATACTTTTCTCCCTTCTGTATTCTACTTAGTTTCGCTTTAAGCTGTATTCTACTTAGCCTTGCTTTAAGAGCTTCTTTCTTCCGCTACTCTACGCTTTCCTTCCGCCTCAGCCTCTTCCGGGAAAAGCAGACGATTCATCGCACTGAAAATCGCTCTAACGGAGGAACGGGTAATGTTGGAGGAAACTCCCACACCGAAGCCGGATTTCCCGCTATTCTCCTCCACAAGTTGAATATAGGATACCGCCTTTGCAGAGGAACCTGCACTAAGAGCGTGTTCTGTATAATCCACAACCTTTAAAGCCAGCTTGAATTCCTTATTCAAGGCACTGATTACCGCCTCGATAGGACCGGATCCTTGACCGGAAACCTCTCGCAGTACACCGCGATTTTCAAAGGTCAGGTTAATAAAGCTGATGTAGGAATCTCCCTCTCCTTCCACATCGGTGGTACGAAGATTCTTGAAGAATAACGGAGCCTTGGCTTCCACATATTCCTCCCGGAATACCTCTAAAATTCTCTTCGGATTTACCTCGCCCTCCTGCTCGGAAATCTTCTGAATATAATCCGCAAATTCTCTCTGCATTGCCTTAGGCAGCTTATAGCCGTAATCAAAGTCCAGAATAAAGGCAACTCCGCCCTTACCGGACTGGGAATTGATTCTAACCACAGGCTCATACTGTCTTCCGATATCTGCAGGGTCAATGGGAAGATAAGGCACCTCCCAGAAGGGGTTCTTTCGTTCCCGCATGGCTAATACACCCTTATTGATGGCATCCTGATGGGAGCCGGAAAAGGCGGTAAATACCAGCTTTCCCGCATAGGGATGACGGTCCGGCACACTCATCTTGGTGCAACGCTCATAAACCTCCTGAATTTCCCGAACATTTTCCAGATTCAACTTGGGGTCGATGCCGTGGGAGAAAAGGTTATAAGCCAGGGTTAAAATGTCGACATTTCCGGTTCTTTCTCCATTTCCGAAAAGGGTTCCTTCTACTCTTTGTGCTCCGGCAAGAAGGGCCAGCTCTGCAGAGGCAATCCCCTCTCCTCTATCATTATGGGGATGCACGGAAAGAATCACATGCTCTCTTTCCTTCATATTTTTGGACATAAACTCAATCTGATCCGCATAGACATTGGGGCTATGCATCTCTACGGTATTAGGCAGGTTAATGATAATCTCCCGCCCCGCCTTGGTTCCCCATGCGGAAATCACCGCATTACAGATTTCCAAAGCATAATCCATCTCTGTTCCGGTAAAGCTTTCCGGAGAATATTCCAGACGAAGCTCTCCGGAAAAATCCTTTTCATGCCGCTTCACCATCTCTACAGCAGAAAGGGCAATGGCGGTAATCTCCTCTCTGGACTTTCCGAAAACCACATCTCTTTGCAATACGGAGGTAGAATTATAAATATGGACAATGGCCTTCTTTACTCCTTGGAGAGCCTGGAAGCTTCTTTCCAAAAGCTCTTCTCTACACTGTACCAAAACCTGAACCGTAACATCCTCCGGAATCAGATTCTTCTCCACCAAAGTTCGTAAATAATCAAATTCAATCTGAGAAGCCGCAGGAAAACCGACTTCAATCTCCTTAAAACCAAGCTTACATAGGAGTTGGAAAAATTCCACCTTTTCTTCTACGGTCATGGGATCCACAAGGGCCTGGTTTCCATCCCTTAAATCCACAGAACACCAAATCGGTGCTTTTGTGATTTCCTGATCCATCCAAGTTCTTTCCGGATAACGGAAAATCGGAAATTTTCTGTAACGTTTTACCTGATCCATTCTTACCTCCTATTGTATTTTTCCACTACTACTCTTACTTACTTCTTATTTTGAGTCTACCCTGTACTGCCAAACAAGCTTTTCCAAGCTCTGCAGGGATTCCTTTTACTCTATCAATAAACTTAGGAAAGGACTAGTCCTTCCTTTTTCATAACAGCTATAACTTCCTCTACATATTTCTCACAAAGCTCTTCCTTGGAGGCCTCCACCATAACACGAATCAGAGGCTCTGTTCCGGAAGCACGAAGGAGAATTCTTCCATCCTCTCCCAAGCTTTCCTCCACCTTCTTCACCGCCTCCTGTACGGTTTCATTCTGCTCCACCAAAAGCTTATCTTTCACCCGAACATTCTTTAGTACCTGTGGAAAACGCTGATACTCTGCCAAAGCCTCCTTAAGACTCTTCTTTTCCTCTAAAAGCACTTCCATCAGCTTAATACTGGTGAGAATTCCGTCCCCGGTAGTGGCATGCCGCATAAAGATGATATGTCCGGACTGCTCACCTCCCAAGGAATATCCATTCTCTGCCATATTTTCATAAACATAGCGGTCCCCTACTTTGGTCTTTTCATAGGAAAGGCCTGCCACATCCAAGGCCTTGTATAAGCCAAAGTTGGACATAATGGTAGTTACAATTTTATTGTCCTTTAACTGCCCCTTATCCCGCATATTTTTTCCGCAAAGGTAGAGAATTTGATCTCCGTCCACCAGTTCTCCGTCACTGTCTACACAGAGACAACGATCCGCATCTCCGTCATAGGCAAAGCCGATTTCGCAATCCCCATTCTTCACATACTCCTGCAAGGCTTCTATATGGGTAGAACCGCAGTTGGCATTAATGTTGTAGCCGTTAGGATCATTGGAAAGTACATGGGTATCCGCTCCCAGGGCATCAAATACCGCCTTGGCACAGGAGGATGCGGAACCGTTGGCACAGTCCAAAGCAATCTTCTTTCCCTTAAAGGAACGGGTAGCCAAAGAAATCAGATAGCCGATATAACGGTTTCTTCCTGCGGCAAAGTCTACGGTTCTTCCGATTTTATCTCCGGTGGCTAAAGGAACTTCCCCGGTTTCTCCATCCAGATAGGCCTCAATCTCCGCAATAAAATCATCGGAAACCTTTTCTCCGTTTTCATTGATGACCTTAAGACCATTGTCATAGAAAGGATTATGGGAGGCGGAAATCATTACTCCGCAGGAAAAGTCTTCGGAACGAACAATATAGCTAACGGAAGGCGTGGTGGTAACGTGCATAAGATACGCATCTGCTCCCGCAGCGGTAATTCCTGCGGAAAGAGCATATTCAAACATATAGCTGGAGCGTCTGGTATCCTTACCGATAACAATACGGCACTCCTTTGTGCCTTTGTTCGAAAAATAATAGGCCAAGAACTTTCCCACCTTAAAGGCGGTATCCGCTGTCAAATCCACGTTAGCCTCTCCACGATAACCGTCTGTTCCAAAATATTTTCCCATCTTTTCTCCTTAACTTTTTTGCAAATTGAGCCAGTACATTTTTTCATTCCGGTTTGAAATATATTGCTATCCCCTTCTACCGGGTTCTTCTATCCCTTATTTTTGGAAAGGGACCTGTCTGCTGAATCTGCAAACAGGTCCTCTCTCCTTTCTATAAAAAGAAAGCTTCTTTATTCCGCTTCTAACGCCTGTAAATAACGCTTTAAAGCATCCTTCCAATGAGGAAGGCCCTGAAATCCCTCTCTCTTAAGCTTTTCTTTACTCAGTCTTGAGTTAAAGGGACGTCTTGCTCTACTTAAACCGTACTCCTCCGTAGTAACGGGAATCACCTCCGTGGAAAGTCCCGCCTCTTCGTAAATGGCCTTGGTAAAGTCATACCAGGAAATGTACTCTCCTTCATTGGTGGCATGATAAGTACCGTACTTTTCCGTCTCCACCATATCCACCAAAAGCCTTGCCAAATCCAAGGTATAGGTGGGACTTCCCACCTGGTCGGAAACCACTCGCACACTGGGATGCTTCTTACCCACCTGTAACATGGTCTTAATAAAGTTCTTTCCGTTTAAGCCGAAAACCCAGGCAATACGAACAATAAAATGCTCCGGTAAAACCTTTCGAATCGCCTCTTCTCCCGCAAGCTTGGAAGCTCCATACACATTGATGGGATGGAAATCTCTTTCCTCCTCTTCCCAGGGCTTTGTTCCCTCACCGGAGAAAACATAGTCTGTGGAAAGATAGAGCATCTTCCCCTTTAAGTCCTTCATGACTTTTGCAAGACTTCCGGGAACCTCTCCGTTAATACGAAAAACAAAATCTCTTTTCTCCGGATCCTCCGCATCATCCACCGCAGTCCATGCAGCACAATGAATCAGACAGTCAATCTTCTCTTCGGTAAGAATTCTTCTGGCTTCCTCTTCATTGGTCAGATCCAGTCCCACATAGGGCATCGTGCAAACCGGACTTCCGTCCATAATTCCCACATACTCCGGCTCAATCCCGGAGCCTACCGCCTCTATGCCTCTTCGAGCCAGCTCATTCATCACATCATGACCTAACTGCCCATTAACGCCGGTAACGAAAACTCTCATGCTTATTCTCCATACTGCTTCTTATAATAATCCTGATACTCTCCGGAAATGATATGCTCCCACCAATCCTTGTGATCCAGATACCACTGAATAGTTACGGGAATACCGGTATCAAAGGTATATTCCGGCTTCCAGCCAAGTTCAGTCTCCAACTTCGTGGGGTCGATGGCATAACGCATATCGTGTCCGGGACGGTCTGTCACATAATGAATCAGGGATTCCGGCTTGTCTAAAGCCCTTAAAATCGTCTTCACAACCTCAAGATTGGTTCTTTCATTGTGTCCGCCAACATTGTAGACCTCTCCCACTCTTCCTTTACGGACAATGAGGTCAATAGCCTTGCAATGGTCGGTTACATAGAGCCAGTCACGAACATTCTCCCCCTTACCGTAAACAGGAATGCTTTCGTTATTTAAGGCTCTGGAAATTACCAGCGGAATCAACTTCTCCGGAAAATGATAGGGACCGTAGTTGTTGGAACAACGGGAAATGGTCACCGGCAGTCCAAAGGTTCTGTGATATGCCAGGACAAAAAGATCCGCACTTCCCTTGGAGGATGAATAGGGAGAAGAGGTTTTAATAGGAGTATCCTCTGTAAAGAAAAGGTCTGTTCTTTCTAAAGGAAGGTCTCCGTATACCTCATCGGTGGATACCTGATGATAACGCTTTATACCGTACTCTCTGCAGGCATCCATCAGGCAAACCGTGCCCAAAACATTGGTCTTTAAAAAGATTTCCGGATCCTTTAAGGAACGATCCACATGGGACTCTGCCGCAAAGTTAATCACCACATCCGGCTTTTCCTTTGCAAATAAATCAAAGATAAAAGCTCTGTCTGTAATATCTCCCTTGATAAAGCGATAATTTTTCTTTCCCTCTAAGGGAGCCAAGGTTTCCAAATTTCCTGCATAGGTCAGGCTGTCCAGGCAAATCCACTCCTCATCGGGATAGGCATTTACCACAAAATGCATGAAGTTTCCTCCAATGAAGCCTGCGCCTCCGGTTACGATTGTTTTCATCTTCTCCTCCTACTGCTCCTCGATATATTTTCCGTCTAAAACATCCTTTAAGTACTTGCCATATTCGTTTTTCTTTAAAAGCTCATAGGCTTCCAAAACCTTTTCCTTGCTAATCCAGCCATTACGATAGGCAATTTCTTCAAGACAGGCAATCTTTCTGTGCTCATGGGTCTCAATGGTACAAACGAAATTGGTAGCATCCACTAAGGACTCATGGGTTCCGGTATCCAGCCAGGTAAAGCCCTGTCCCAAAAGCGCTACATCCAGCTCTCCCTTTTCCAGATAGATACGGTTCAGGTCGGTGATTTCCAGCTCCCCTCTCTTGGAAGGTTTTAAGCTTTTCGCATAGTCCACAACCTTATTATCATAAAAATAGAGACCGGTTACACAGTAGTTGGACTTGGGCTTCTCCGGCTTTTCCTCAATAGAAATCGCCTTTCCGGCCCCGTCAAACTCCACGATACCGAAACGTTCCGGATCATCCACATAGTAGCCAAATACGGTGGCACCATGCTCCTTTGCCACAGCCTTCTTTAAGATTTCTCTAAAGCCTCTTCCGGAGAAAATGTTATCTCCCAAAATCATGGCTACCGGCTCTCCTCCGATAAAATCTTCCCCAATTAAAAAGGCTTGCGCCAATCCGTCCGGAGAGGGCTGTACCGCATACTGTAAGTTTAAACCGAAAGCCTCTCCATTGCCTAAAAGCTCCTGAAATCTTGGCGTGTCTGTAGGTGTGGAAATAATCAAAATATCCCGAATCCCCGCATCCATCAAAACGGACAAAGGATAGTAAATCATCGGCTTGTCATATATCGGAAGCAATTGCTTAGAAGTCACCCTTGTCAGCGGATATAATCTGGTGCCGGAACCTCCTGCAAGAATAATACCTTTCATGGTTTTTCTCCCCTCTTAAAATAATGCATACTGCTGTAAATTTTAGCATAGGCAAAGCAGATATACAAAGGCTTTTTCCGTTAAATTAGCTTAATTTTTATAGGAGTTTTTTTAAGAATTTTTATAAGCCTGTATCCATCATAGACTGTTTTTCAAAAATTCGCTTAATACCTATCTCTAGCTCTTATTTTTTCATAAACTCTTTTCCCTAGCTTTGCAAGGCATTTTCTCCTATGTTACACTAATAAAACATAATACTTTGCAAAAGGAGTTTAGCATGGAAAAAGCTTTAATCGCCATGAGTGGCGGTGTGGACAGCTCTGTTGCCGCAGCGCTTATGCAGGAAAGAGGATATGATTGTATCGGCATCACCATGAAATTATACGATAGTGAAACCGGACAGGCCTGCCGCAGCAGAACCTGTTGTACCTTAGAAGACGTGGAGGACGCAAGACAGGTGGCCTCTACCCTTTCCATGCCCTTTTATGTTTTGAATTTCAAGGACGATTTTCAAAAGAAAGTCATTCTTCCCTTTGTGGAGACCTATGAAAATGGCGGAACCCCCAACCCCTGTATTCGATGCAATCGTTTTATGAAGCACGATAAGCTTTACCAAAGGGCGGAGGAACTCTCCTGCTCTTATATTGTTACCGGTCACTATGCAAGAATCGAAAAGGATGAAAGCAGCGGACGCTATCTTTTAAAGAAGGCAAAAGACGAGAAAAAGGATCAAAGCTATGTACTCTATTTCTTAAGTCAGGAACAGCTGGCCCATACCCTCTTCCCCTTGGGAGAATACTCCTCTAAAGAAGAAGTCCGGGAAATTGCGGACAAATACGGCTTTATCAATTCCGACAAACCGGATTCTCAGGATATTTGCTTTGTGACCAATGGAGATTATGGAGATTTTCTGGAAAAGTTCCGGGGGAAGCCTTACCCCAGCGGAGACTTTGTGGATGAAAACGGAAAAAAGCTGGGAGAACATAGAGGTACTGTCCGTTACACTATCGGTCAAAGAAAGGGCTTGGGGCTTTCCTTGAAAAAGCCCATGTATGTTTCCGGAAAAAACATCGAAAAAAATCAAGTGATTCTCTCTGACAAAGAAGGGATTTACTTTGAAGGCCTATTGGCCAATGATTTTAACTGGATCAGCCTTCCCCCAACGGGAGAAAGGACAGTAGAAGCCAAAACCCGCTATAACGGAAAGGCTGTTCCCGCAATCGTCTCTGTCCGGGAAAACGGCGACGTCTTCCTACGCTTTCCGGAAAAAGAAAGAGCCGTAACCAAAGGCCAGGCCGTGGTGCTTTATGACGGAGACCTGGTTCTCGGGGGCGGAACGATCGTGGAAGGCTATAAGAAACTGTAAAAAATCAAAAAAAAGATTTTCTAAGCAATATAGGTCTGAATTGGGGCACGCACCCGCTAGCTTAATCCAATGTATTGAAGAACTGTATTTATTATAAAAATACGCTCAAACGCAGTATAGGTCTATAATCGGGGTACGCTCCCGCTAACCTCGCCTTCGCAGCGGTACTAACTTCAAGCTTCGCTTTGCTTGCTTTCAGTAAGTACCGGCGGGCTCAGATTACCCCTCTTACAGACCTATACTGCATTATTCGCTTCATTTATTGTTTTTTACAGTTCTTCACTTTGTCGGATTTCGCAAGTATCGGGCTCAGACTCCCCCATATTCAGACCTATATCACCAAAAATCCTTTATTATTTTGATTTCTTACATTCCCTTTACATAGGAGTTGAACAATCGCCCTGCTTTCCAATCGCACTAGACATACAAAGCTTCATCCGAAAGCTTTGCCTTATGAATCAGCAGAATTCCTCCCCTTTCTTTTCCCTTTACGTTATAAAGGGCGGTATCTGCCGCAAAGGTATAGTCCCAAACCCTGTTCTTCTTCAGTGGAACGGAATTTCGGATTCCTTGGGAAATGGTCACAACTCCTCCTCCCACTTCTTCTGAATGCTGCAGGTTCAAGGCTTTCACCGAGTCTCCCAATTCCTTGGCATAGCTTAAAAGCTCTTCATCCTGCATATTCTCATAAATCAGAACAAATTCATCCCCGCCGTAACGGGCAGCGTAGATGCCGGGATGCTTTGCACAGAGCTTCTTGATTTCCCCGGCTACCAACCGAAGACATTCATCCCCGGCCTGATGACCGTAGCGATCATTGTACTGCTTAAAATAGTCTAAATCCACCATTTCAAAGCCCACAGGGGTTCTGGAATTATATGCTCTCTCAAAGGCGGCATCCGCAAAGGTACTCAAATGATAACGGTTGGGAAGGCCGGTTAATTCATCATGATCCGCTTTCTGGGTGAGGCGAACATTTTCCTCCTCCATAAAGGCATTCTGCTCCTTTAAATCCTCCAAATCCTTCCGAATCTTTAAGGCAAATAAAAAGGCATTGACCTTTTCCACCTCCTGCTGCTTCACCATCTCATAGTAGTGATATGCAGACTCATTCCTGGATTTCTCATCGGAGATCTTGTCAAAGTACCGTAGCTTGGATTCTAAAAAGCGTTTCTGCAATTCCGGAAGATTGATTTCCGAAAGCTTTCCCTCCAGAAGATGCAAAACCTTATGACATTCCTTAAGCTTATCAATTTCCAAAAAGAAATCCGCCAAATCACACACATCCTCTATCATGTGGGTCCGAAGAGCCGTCATTACCGCCCGATTCACAAAACGTCGAATCAAAAGATCTCGCTCCGATAGTTTGTCCTCAAAATGAGCAAGACGAATAGAAAAGCTTAAAATGTCGATCCCGGACAGCAACTCTCCGGGATAGGGGGAATTCTTTGCCAGAGTCAGGACAGATTCCAGGCAAGCTCTTGCCGCCTGCACATCCCGACTTCTGCTTAAATAGATATTTCCCAGGAAAATATAAATGCTCATCATATTGGAAACATACGCACTGTCTACGGTAGTTCCACTAATGTCATAGAGGGCTTCTTCAGCGTAATAGCGACCATGATCGTAGTCATTTAAGCTAAAATAGAGTCTTGCAATATTGGATTTCACAATACCGCTGAGGCTATTATCCGCTTCTTCCATCTGCTCATAATACTTTAAGGCCGTCATATAATAATCTAGTGCCAGAGCGAAGTTTCCTCGTAAAAACTCCGTGATACCCAGGAGATTATGAGAACGGGTCAAAAGAGAAAAATCCTGTACCTCCTGCTGGGATTTAATGGCTTTGGAAAGATAAAGCTGCATTTGATCCACGTCAAAATGAAAGCTATAGTATGCATCAGCCAACTGATAATACACATAGCCCTTCAAAGATTCATCATCTAGTTTTTCCGCCATTCCAAGAAGGTATCCTAAGCTGTGAAAAATCCCCTCATCAAATAAGGTATATTGTTTTTCTATTAGTAGGGATAGATCTTGTATTTCCTTTTCATATCCGCTAAAATCCATAAAATTTTCCTTTTGAACGAGCTGCCTCAGCATCAACCGTAGCAACCGTTTAAACGAGATATCGCACGCTTTGCGAGCGATACTCGTTATGAATAATAATCCGACCTATTATAACAAAAAACCCTCTTATACAAAAGAGGGTTTTTCTAAAATAATTATTATCGCCTTGAATCTCTCTACTAATGAGGATCCTCCGCATCTATCGCTCCGTTAAAATTTGCCGGAGCAAGGGCTGAAGTTTCCGGTGCTGCTGTTGCGGGATTTTTTTCCGCCGTTGTCTGGGCAGTCGTAGCACTTGTACTTTCCTTTGTGGATTTCGTATTTTCCTTTGTGGATTTTGTGCTCTCCTTCGTAGAGCTGGTGTTATTTTTCTTTGTAGAAGAACTGCTTTCGCTGCTACTCTTCTTGCTCTTAGTACTCTCCGTGCTACTTTTCGCCTTTGACTCAGCGGACTTCGCAGCGGAAGCGATGGTTTGGGTACTTGCCGAGCTTTGTACTACGGAAACGGTGCTTTCCGTACTTGCAGCCTGTGTTTCCGTCGCCACAGGAGGGAAATGCTTATACTGTATGCCGTTTCCACCGGCAACATCCTGACCTCGGAAGCGAATCATCTCCGACACGGTAACCAACTGATACCCTCTGGCTGTCAATTCCGGAATAATGGCCTTGCAGGCCTCTGCCGTAGAAAGGTACAGAGCATGCATCAACACAATGTCTCCATCCTTTACCTGACTCAAAACAATCTGCTTGGTTTTTTCCGCATCCCGAGAACGCCAGTCCTCCGTATCAATAGACCAAAAAATCAGAGGTTTACTTACTGCTGTTTTCACATCCGCCGTGTAATTACCCCCGGGAAGACGTACCAATGCAGGAGCAACGCCGGAAGCATTTTGAACCGCCTGATCCGTCTTATCAAACTCATTTCGAATATAGTCCACACCTTTTTTACTCAAATGAATATCATGATCATAGGAGTGATTTCCCACCTCATGGCCACGCTCCACAGTGTTTTTAATATCCTCCGGGAACTTTTCCACTCGCTGTCCCACAACAAAGAAGGTAGATCTTCCATTCACCTTCTCCAGCTCATCCATCAAAATGCTGTCCACCTGCACATCCGGTCCGTCATCAAAGGTCAAAGCCACCATGGGTTTGCTGGGGTCGATATATCGTCCGCCGGATAGCACAAGACCATTGTCTTCACTGGCACTTTCTGCGGTTTCAGAAGCACTTTCCTGTCCTTCTCCGCTTTCTTCCGAAAGCTCATCCGAAATGGAGCTCTCCACCACCGTCTCAATAGCTCCTTTTTGCTCCGTTCTGCTCTTCTCAATAAAATGTACAATTCCTGCAAAGGCCTTAAACACCAAGAACATAAACACCAAGGCTACACAAGCGAAAAGTATCCGAACATTTCTTACCGCTTCTCTTCTCTTCTTGATTCTTGCCTTTCTTCTTCTATATTCCCGTCTCTCCTCTTCCGTTAAGCTTCGAGGAATTCTATTTCCTCCGGTACTGCTCCTTCTCTTTGCACTGCTGTTAAGCTTGCTCTGTCGTTCTGCTCTATATTTATCGCTTCGATTACGAAATTTTCTCTCTCCGCTGTCTATATTTCTCTTGTCCGCCATGATTAACCCTTCTTTTTTAATTCTGCCATTTCCTTCTTACTATACCACAGTTTTTTCCAAAAAAAAGGAAGAGTTTTTTAAGACTTGTTAATCCGAAGCATTTTTATTAGAATACTAGCCGAGAAGAAAAAGGAGTATAGCATGGATAAAAAAGGAATTGCGGAAGTTAAAAAGTGTTTCAAAAAAGAAGATTGTCGTATTGACCGTATGGTCAGTTGCTTTGTAAATGAAGAGGGAGAAGTTATTTCTCGTTTCTCCGACTCCTTCTATGCTTTGGAGGATAAGGAATTGTTTAAATATTGCGAGCTTTTCAAGCAATCTCTTTCCGGTAAGCTTGGAAGAAATCTCTATACCCTGGCTTTCCCACTCGAGGAAGAAAAAGAAGGGGGAAAGCAACAGGAGCTCTATCAGCTTTTGCAGTCCGAGCTGAAGGAGGAGGCTCTTTATGATGCTTTTTTTGAAAAGATTCGAAAGGACTATCCTATTCCCGGAAAGCATCTGCTGCTTCTGGCCCATGGGGTTTATGACGTACCGAAAAAGACCACCGACGGTTTAGTTCTGGAGGATGCTTCGGAAAATGTTTACTCCTTCCTCCTTTTCGCTCTTTGTCCGGTGAGTCTTCTGAAGGAAGGTCTTTGCTTTGATCAGCAGAGTGATTCCTTTATCAGCCGTTCCGAAGACTTCGTTGTCCAAAAACCGGAGATTTCCTTCCTCTATCCTGCCTTTCATGATCGAAACAGTGATATTCATGAATTATTGTATCGCTGCAAAAAAAGAGAGGATAGTCTGGACGCAGTTCCTGAAAGCCTCTTCGGCACTCCCCTGCCCATGGGCGAAAAGCAACAAAAGCATTGTTTTTCCAAGCTGGTGGAGGAAATTTTACAGGAGGACTGCACCTTTGAAAATGTTCGACTACTCCAAGAAGAGCTTGCCGAATTACAGAATAAGGAAAATGAAGAAGAGCGGGAACAAAGCCTTCCGAAAAACCAGGTGAAGGCTCTTTTGGAGAAGGCCGGAGCCACAGAAGAACAGTTATTGAACTTCTCTTCTCTATATGAAGAAGAGCTGGGAGAGAAAAACGAGAGTCTTTTTTTGGAAAATCTGGCAGATTCCACCCTTCGTTTGGATTCGGATAATGTGCATTTAAGGATTAAAAATGAGATTTCCGCAATTTTGGAAAGTAGAATCATTGACGGAAAAGAATATCTCTTACTTCCCATTTCCGACAATCTGGAATGCAACGGCATTTCCATACGAAGAAAACTTACGGAGAAAGAAGAGCAATAAAGGAAAGAGCGAAAAGATAAACAAGATGTCTCAGGCTTCGCCTGCGCCACTTGTTATGAACGAGATATCGCACGCTTTGCGAGCGATACTCGTTATGAATAAAGAGAAGGAGAAGGCTTCAGCTGAATTTCTCCTTCCGAATGGGGGACAAAGTTGAGACTGGATAAATATCTTTCAGACATGGGGGTAGAAAGCCGTTCCGTACTGAAACGAGAAATTCGAAAGGGCTTGGTCAAGATTAACGGAGAGATTGTGAAGGATCCAAGCATGGAAGTTCAGCCCGGAGATTCCGAGATTGTATATAAAGACGAGCCTATTCATTATGAAGAGTTCTCCTATTACATGATGAATAAGCCTGTGGGCGTGCTTTCCTCCACTGAGGATAGAAAGCAAAAAACCGTCCTGGATCTCTTTTCCGACAAGCATAGAAAAGATCTCTTTCCTGTAGGACGTTTGGATAAGGACAGTGAGGGGCTTCTTTTGATTATGAATGACGGTGCTTTAGCCCATAAGCTACTTTCTCCGAAAATGCATATTGAGAAAAAATATTTGGTGGAAATCCACGGTAAAATCTCCGAAGAGGAATTGGATCGCTTACGGCAGGGCATCCAATACGATACGGATTTAATTGCCATGCCTGCAAAAGCCCGTTGTCTATCTTCCACTGAGGAAGGAAGCCGCGTGGAAGTCATTATCATGGAAGGAAAATTCCATCAAATCAAAAAAATGTTTCTTGCCCTGTCTCCGGATTATGTGGTCACAAAGCTCCAGAGACTTTCCATGGGGCCATTGCATTTAGATCCTGCCCTTGCCCCCGGCGAATACCGCAAGCTTTCGGAGGAAGAAGTACAGGCACTAAAGAACTGTTTTTAGACCTATGATACAGATCTGTTTTTGTCTACAATACAAAACTTTTTAGGTCTAAGATACAGAACTTTTGGGGTCTACGATACAAAACTTTTTTAGGTCTATTACTCATTCAATCTGTAGATCACCAGGATATCTCCCACTGCAATGGTCGTGTTCCCCTTAGGAATCACGATTTCCTTACCTCTTTCAATCAAAAGTACTCTGGCCATCTCATCTCTTGGGATTTCTGCAATGGTTTTATTGGCATAAACACTGTCCCTGTCTACCTCCAGCTCAACGATATCCAAATCCGAGGCCATGGTAGACTTGGCAGAACCGATAACCACCCGGTCTCCCACCTGTATCTTCGTATCTCCCCTTGGTAATTCTTTCTCTCCATTTCTTTCCACCAAAATGATAGGGGTGTCCGGCGGCGTAATAATATCCTTAATCAACTGCCCCGCCCAATGATGCCCTTCAGGAATGATAAACTCAATAAACTGCACCGGCTTTTGCTCCGTATAGTCCGTAAAGGTCTTCATAACGTCGCTTTGGTCGTCAATCATATCCAAGCGTCCTGCCATTTTCGGTAAAAAGCTCCCCTGAAAGAGAATCGATAGAATCACGATAAAAAACACCAGATGGAACAAAAAGTCTCCGCTTCCCAAGCTTTCCACCGCTAAAATTGCAAATACAATGGAAGCCGCTCCTCGAAGTCCCGCAAAGGAAATAAGGAAATTTCGATTTTTGGAGGAGGGGAAGAATCTCATAAGCAAGAATACGGAAAGAGGTCTGGCAATAAAGGTAAGGAAAAAGAAAATAATCAATCCTTGAAACGCCACATGAGGAAGCACTGAGGGTTTGGATAACAGCCCCAGCAAAAAGAAAATCACTAACTGCATAAGTCCCGTTAAGCCGTCAAAGAAGGATACCATCTCCTTCTTTTCTTTTATTTTTCCATTTCCTAAAATCATTCCAGTAAGATAAACCGAAAGATAACCGTTGCCCCCCAGTACGGAGGAAAGGGAATAAGCAGTTACCGCCGATCCCAAAACAAAGACAAAGTCGAAGCCATCTCCGGAGACATCCACCTTCCGCATAAGATACTGGGTAAGCAGAGCCACCACAAAACCTACGGATAAACCCCAGAAAACCTGAGCAAAGAGCATGCCGAGCATCTGTCCGAAGGATAGGTCCCCCTGAATCATCAGCATGGAAATCAAGGTCATCATATAGGACATGGGATCGTTACTTCCTGATTCAAACTCCAGTAAGGAGGCTGTTCTATCCTTTAAATTCAGTTTTCGGGAACGGAGAATAGAAAAGACGGAAGCCGCATCGGTAGAGCCTATTACGGAGCCCAGCAATAATCCCCAGGAAAAACTTAAGTTAAACGCTAACATGCAGAAAAGCCCTACAGCCACCGCCGTTAGGACTACGCCCAAGGTGGATAAAACCATTGCTTCCTTGGAAATATGCTTTGCCTCCTTCCAGCTTGTTCCAAAACCGCCGGAAAACATAATGAAGATTAATCCAAAGCTGCAAATATTTTCAGCAAGAGAATAGTTTTCAAAGGGAATCTTAAATACGCCATCACTACCGAAGACGATTCCTAAAAAAAGGAAGGCTAAAAGCATGGGAAGCCCCATTCTTACAGAGAGTTTTTTCAAAAAAACGCTGAAGAAAATGACAATCCCCCACATCAATAGCATTTGATTCAGATTTCCCTCCATAGCCACTCCTTCTCTACTAATTTGTTGAAATTCTATTTTAACATATTTTTAACAAAGCGCATAGAGCGGAATCCAAAAGAGCGTTGTAGGCCAAAAAGAGATAGCCGTAGTAGAGCACAAAAAAAGAAGGGTCTGCAAAAAATCAAATGATTTTTTACAAACTCTTCTTAAATAATTTTATATTATCTCTTCACAGTCTTTCTCTTTTTGCCGTAAACAAGCGCTGTGGCAAAGCCCAGTCCGGTTAAGCTAAAGAGCGCAAAGTACAGAAGCATTGCACTGCTGTCTCCGGTTTTGGTCTGTCCACGCTCAGCGCCCAGAACAGCACCCGGTTCAGTATTCTGCTGTGCATTTCTCTCTGCACCAAGTACCGCTCCATCCGCAGTAATAACATCCGGATTTCCGGCAGGTGTACGATTCGCATTCAATACATCTCCACCTCTTGGATTTGGCTGGGAAGGGCTTGGGCTGGGGGAGTTTCCTCCGCCGTTTCCGCCGCCTCCGTTTCGGCCGCCTCCACCATTATTGGGATTGGGAGTATTGTCGTTTTTCTTATTTACAAATACATTGACATAGCCGGTAGCCGGATTGCTCTGCGTTGTTGCTGTATAGCCGGCAACGCTATCCTCAGTAACGGTATAACGGATTTCTTTACCGTTTGCATCAAGCTTTGGCATATCAAAGCTATGCTGCCAACCGTTAGCCTTGTTTAAGGTATAGGTAGCTACCTTCTCTCCGTTAGCAAACAGCTGTACATTCAAATGGTCGGGGTGAGGACCCTTACCCTGCCAAATCTTGGTCACAGGAATTACCACTCTGGAACCGTTATAGTTGCTGATGGTGAATCCTGTCTTTTCCGATCCGGAAATAGCCGCCTTAAAGCCTGCTACTTCCTCTTCTGAAATCGTATAAACAATTTCCTTTCCATTGGCATCCTGCTTGGGAAGATTGGAGAAGCTTGCCTTCCAGCCGTTGGCTGCGGATAACTCTACAGTAAGATTCTCATCCTTAACACCGTTCTTTAAAACGGAAACCACAACCTTTTCAGGCTTATTTGTTGCAAGAGCCGGATCCAATACCCATTCCTTCTTTACAGAAAGACTGGTTTCCTTGGCAACAACTTCCTTCTTCTTATTCAGCATTTCCACTTCCACGGTAGCACCCTTTGCAATGGCATTCTCAAAATCCTCTTTGCTGATTGTGCGGGGAGTGGAATCCAACTCGTAGCCTTCCGGAGCCTCCACCTCGGTCAATACATAGTCGGCCTTGAAAACATTTTCCAACTTTGCAATACCGTTCTCGTCGGTCACAATGGTCTTGGTATATTTAGTCTTAGGATTAACTAAAGTAAACTTAGCCCCCTGTAGAGCCTCGCCATCATCTCCTACTTTCTTAACCTGAAGGCTGAAGGTTTTTCCGTTTAAGAAACCGCCGGCTTCACTAACTTCAAAATCTCTAATCTGCTCTCTGCTGACAATTCCGTCACCGGTAAGCTTTGCCTGATTTTTATAAATAGTGCCATTTTTAAATGCTTCATTAATCTCAACATAATAGCTGAAGAAGAAGCCGTCATCCGGATTCAGCTTTCCGATAGTATAGGTAAAGCTTCGTCCATCCGCAGAATACTTCGGAGTAAAAAAGTCTTTGGAGGATTCTGCTGTATTATTCTGCTTGTCACGAAGACTCCAGAATGGGCCGCGATTCGCATCCGTATCATCCGGAGCGCTTACCCAAACACCGTTCTGCCACTGTCCGGAACGCCAGATTCCCGTTCTTAAGATAGGAGCATAAGTGTCAATATCGGACTGCTTAAGATTTGCATCCGTAAAATGATGCTTTACATCAAAGTAACTAAGTGCATCACTTTGCAGGGTATCGGTGAAAACAACATTCTCATAATCCGTAGCCCCCTGTACCTTCTCGATATGTCGAGCATCAAGGGAAACCGTATAATGAATCAAGTAATGGGTATTGCCGTCCTGGTCTACCAGTTCAACCAGCTTTCTGTCACGACTCTTCCAAAAGCTGACAGGATTTTCCTTACCGATAATCTGGTAGCCCACATTGTAATTAATTACGGTCTTTCCGTTTACCTTAAGTTCCAATGGAGTTTTGGTATCGGCTTTTACGACTTCCTTGTCAATTTCCGTATTAAAAAATACACTACCGTCCGTACCGCTGTAATGTTCAGCATCCTTGGTAAACACAATGCGCATTTCCTTGGTCGCCTGATTATACTCTCCCTTAGCCAGAATCTTTCCGTTATCTCCCGGAATATTAAAGTTCAAGTCGGAGGACTTTAATTCTTTGGGAAGCTGAATAGAGATATAGTCTCCCTCCTGAATATTTAAGCCCTGAACCTTGATGGTGGCTTTAAATTGCATACTCTGATAGTTGGCAAAACTGCTACCCTCCTTCAGAGCCTTTCCGTCTACAAACAGTTCTACATCGGATAAAGCATTTTCAATTGCCTTTCCGCTTGTACTTCCGGTGCCGGCTCCGGAAATCGTGCTGCTGCTTGCTACTGAAGCTTCTGTACCAGTCCCTGTACTTCCGCTTGCCACTACAGTTGTTCCCCCGCTAGTACCGGTTTCGGCATTGGCATAGGAAAATCCCTGCCATACCATTAAAAGAACCAGCAAAAGGGACAAAATCTGTCTCTTAGCTTTCATATTTCTTCTCCTTAAAAAATACTTAATTTTAGCGTCACTCGCTATTCTAGCATATTTTCTTAAAATTTCAAGGTAAAAAAATAAGTTTTTTTAAAGAATTAATACAGAGATTTTAAACGAGATATCGCACGCTTTGCGCACGATACTCGTTATGAATAATTATTTGCACTATGAAAAAACCGCCTAAGAAATCTTAGACGGTTTTTCCTTTATGCTTCCTGCATAGTAATTATGCTTCCTGCCATTTTCATGGGGCGAAAACTGCGTTTTACTTATCAGCTTTCTTTCTTTTCTTCTCGGCCAGTACCCAAGCGAAAAGTCCTACTCCGGTAGTTGCAAATAATGCAAGATACTGAAGGGCTCTGCTGTTGTCGCCGGTAGATGTGGAACGAGATGCATCCAATACGGAACCGTCAGCCTTCTTGTTTCTGCTGGCGTTTAATACGGAACCATTCTTGCCCTGAGCCTTATCCTGGCTGCCACCCGGCTCTCTGGAAGCATCCAATACAGATCCGGGAGTATTGGGTTTATTACTTCCTCCACGGTTATTGCTTCTGCTTGGAGTTCCGCCGCCATTTCCGCCGCCATTTCCTCCGCCCTTATTACCCGGAGCGTTAGGATCCTGGCTAACTTTAGTATTGGTAATTACATTGAGATAGCCTGTAGCAGCATCTCCGCTAATCTTGGTGGTATAGCCTGCTACCGTATCCTCTGTAACGGTATATTGAATCTCCTTACCATTCTTGCTTCTCTCCAGATTGGTAAAGGTGTACTGCCAGTTATTGTTGGCATAAAGATCCTGCTTAGCAATTTCCTTTCCGTCTGCTAAGAGACGAACGGTTACGGATGAGGGATGATCTCCCTTTCCGCTCCATACCTTGGTAACAGGAATGGAAATCTTATTGCTGATAGTATTGGTTAAGGTAAAGCCAAGCTCCTGTGTTCCGGAAATAGCCGGAGCATATCCCTCCACTGCTTTTTCACGAATGGTATAGCTGTAAGCCTTACTGTTTTCGTCATACTTTGGAAGGTCGGAGAAGGAAGTCTTCCAAGCATTTGCCTGGCTTAACTCCTGCGTTACGCCAATAACCTCTCCGTTACGAAGAAGCTCTACGGTTACCTGCTTCGGTCTGCTTTGTGCCTTATCTCCTGCATCTACCCACTTCTTGGTCACATAGAGATTTCTCTTTGCTTCCGCCTTATTGTTTACAACGGTAAGGCTTGCAACCTTAGCCACATCGAACATATCCGCTTTTACACTATAGCTGTCATCGGATAAAATATATCCTGCAGGAGCCTGAATCTCCTTAACAGTATAGTCTCCTCTTAACAAGCCGGAAAGAATAGCTTCTCCGTTTGCATCAGTGGTTAATTTACCCACCTCAGCTCCCTCACTGTTGCTGACACTGAATACCGCACCGGCCAAGGCCTTCTGATCTTCATTAACCTTCTTTAACTTAATCTTAAAGGTGTCACCGGAAGCTTCGCCTCCTGCGCTCTGTACATTAACATTGTATTCCTTCTTCAACGGCTTTCCACCGTTTCCGTCGGAGTCCAATTCAACCTCATTGTGATAATTAAAGTTTGTTACAGGCTTTCCGTCAACCTTTGCATAGTAAACAATTTCAAAGCCTTCATTGGCAGCTGTATTTCCAAGATTTAAAGTAAATGTCTTCTTGCCTACAGCAGCTTTATACTGCGCTTCCAGTGCTGTGTTCTGGGTAGCAGGACCTGTCTTCTGAGAATTACGAATGTCAAAGTTCTTACCGTTTACTTCATCAGCAACCCAGTTTCCGTTGACATACTGTCCTCTCTGCCAAACACCCTTACGAATAGATACGGGATGTTCATCACTGCTGTAGTAGGAAAATGCTCCCTCTCCCAAAGTATCCTTTAAAGTAATATTGGTTCTTGCTCCAACATTTACCAAAACGCGGTAACGAATTAAGTATACCTTGTTTCCGGCCGCATCGGTTTCCTCTACGAAATTTTGCCAGGAATCCTTTACCAAATCAAAATCACTATCTTTTGTGATACCGGTATAATTGATGGCACCGGCAATCGCCAGATTGGATGTGTTGTTAACCTTGATAGAAGTGCTAAGCTGCTTGGCTTCTGTCTCCTTATCGGAGTTAACCTGAAGAGAAAGCCAGAACTTTCCTTTAATATCACTTCTCTGCTCTACATAATTCGTATAAGTCAAGGTAACGGTTCTATTTGCCGCATCAATGCTAGCCTTTGCTACGACCTGATTCCCATCTTTAATATCGAAGTTGTCTGATTTTTGAATTCTTAAAGAATCGGACAACTGGAAGGTGGTCGTATCTCCCGCCTTTGGGCTCTGTCCCTCCGGTACGGTAAAATCCACACTTACACCGAACTGCGCATAGTTGTCGATTCCTTCATTATTATATGCTGCAGAGTTATCCTTATTCACATAAACGGCATTAGCGTTTACGTTGATAGCTTTACCGGTGGTTGCATTAATTGCACTGGCAGCGTCCTGTCTTGCTGCTTCCTGTTTCGCCTGTTCAGCTCGGATATCTTCTTCCGATGGGCTGCCCTGACTGCCGGTTTCCGTACCGCTTGTCACCGTACTTGGGGATGCCGGGGAAGTAAGCTCATCTGCATTTGCAAAGGATACTCCCTGCCAAGCCATAGCCACGGCCATCAAGATCGCTAACAGCTTTCTTTTACGCTTCATGTCTTCTACTCCTTCATAATGATTTAAAAATTAATACTTAAACAATAGCTAATGTATTCTACCACAGCTTTTCAAAAAAACAAGACATCCTTACAAGGCTTGATTCTTGGAATTTTCTGCTGTAACCGGACGAAAAAAGAAAAAACTGTATAAAGAAGATTGAATTTTTCATTCTTAAGTTTTTTTCACTTCTTTTTTATCCTTTTATGCTTCTTCCCTTTCCGAAAATGAACATTTTTCTCACATTCTTCTTACTATGGAAAGAATTTAATTTATACTTTTTTTAGAA
>OCIZ01000080.1_pt1 | contig 26181 bp, 19 predicted proteins | sample 1495841 | NCBI WGS metagenome assembly OCIZ01 (sample SAMN01915229, study PRJEB22387) | human oral metagenome | isolation source: saliva | host: Homo sapiens | place: USA
CGTGGCGAAGCTAGCGAGAGCGTGCCCCAAATTTAGACCTATATTGCTTAGAAAACTATTTTGATTTTATAGTCCCTTCTGTATTATATCACTCTTCCAAACCGGGTTATGCCTTCTTCTTTCTATAGAATGTATTGTCCATAGGAAGCTTGGTTCTGAACTCATGGTCAAAGGCATAATAAGCATTGGCAATGGCCGGAGCAATAGGAATGCTGGCAATCTCTCCAATACCCTTAGCGCCGTATGCAAATGGGATAGGAGTATCTCTTTCTACATAGATGGCGTGAATATTCGGAATCTGGTTTGCACGAAGCAGTCCCAAGGTTCCAAGCTTAGCAGTGGGTACACAATCCTTTAAGGGGAAGTCCTCGGTTAAGGCATAACCCATTCCCATCAATACTCCACCTTCAATCTGTCCTTGAATCGCAACCGGGTTTACAACCTTTCCGGAGTCATGGGCAGCATACACATCCGTTACCTGTCCCTGCTCATCCAAGAGTACCAGATTGGTTGCAAAGGCATAGGCTACGTGAGACTTGGGGTTGGGGAGGTCAGCGCCAAGCTTATCTGTAGGATCAAAGAACTCGAAGAAGTATTCTTTTCCTTCCAATGCGGAAAGGTCTCCGCCTACCTTGTCCAAATCTCCCTTAATCTCTACGGCAATTCCCTTTACCGCCTCACCGGTAATCAGAGTCTGACGGGATCCGGAAGTAGTTCCGGAGTCCGGAGAATCCTCTGTGGATCCCTTGGAAAGATCAATCTTCTCCACCGGTAGACCGGTACCTTCGTGCATCATCTGCATAAATACGGTACGGCAGCCCTGTCCAATATCGGAAGCCGCAGTATACAACTCTACCACGCCGTTCTTAATAACCGCTCTAGCTCTTCCCTTATCCGGAAGACCTACACCTACGCCGGCATTCTTCATGGCACAGGCAAGACCCGCTCTACCCTTGTTGGCTTCGTAAATGTCCTTTATGGCCAATAAGGTTTCCTTAAGGGCTGTAGAGGAGTCCGCAATCTGTCCGTTGGGAAGAACCTTTCCCGGCTCGATGGCATTACGGAAACGAATTTCCCAGGGGCTGATGCCCACCTCCTCAGCCAGCTTATCAATCAACATTTCCAATGCATACTCACTTTGGCAAACACCGAATCCGCGGAAAGCTCCTGCAGGTGGGTTATTGGTATAATAACCATATCCATAGATATTGGTGTTCTGATAGGTGTAAGGTCCAACGGAATGAGTACAAGCTCTCTCCAATACCGGTCCGCAAAGGGATGCGTAGGCTCCGGTATCAAAGTAGATTTCGCAATCCAAGCCCTGGAAAATACCATTTTCATCACAAGCCAGAGTAAAAGTACCCTCCATAGCATGACGCTTGGGGTGGAAGTTGATGGATTCCTGACGGGTGAACTTTACCTTTACCGGTCTTCCCACCTTTAAAGCCATCAGCACGGCAATATGCTGTACGGAAACGTCTTCCTTACCGCCGAATCCGCCACCTACAAGCTTGTTCTCTACCACGATTCTGGAAGGATCCCAGCCCATCATGATGGCAATTTCTTTTCTGGTATCATATACACCCTGGTCACTGGTATAAACCTTCACGCCGTCCTTATAAGGGAAGGCAATGGCACACTCCGGCTCCATGAAGGCATGCTCTGTAAATGGAGTAGAGAAGCTCTCTGTTACCACATACTTAGCGGCAGCAATCGCGGCCTTGGCATCTCCACGGGTTACGTGTCTTTGCTGACAAAGATTTCCGTTAGGATGAAGCTTAGGCGCATTTTCCGCCTTAGCCTCTGCAATGCTTCTTACCGGCTCCAGCACTTCGTACTCTACCTTTACAAGCTTCTTCGCCGCCTCCAAAATGGAAGGAGTCTCAGCAACGATCAGGCAAAGAGCGTCTCCGATGCAACGAGTTGTGTCCCCTTCGGCAATCATAACATCCCAGTCCTGCTGAATATGTCCCACCTTGTTGTTGGGAACATCTTCGGCCTTTAAGATAGCAAGAACGCCGGGAAGACTCTCTGCCGCCTCTGTATTAATCTTTAAAATCTTGGCTCTTGGATACTCTGTACGAACAGCCCCTCCGTAAACCATGTTTTCCATCTCCACATCATCAGGATATTCTCCGGTTCCCAAAACCTTCTCTCGAACATCCACACGGAAGGCAGACTGTCCAACCTCGAAGTCTTCTCCGGTTTCCAGATCGGACTGAATCTTTTCCTCTCCCCGAAGCACCTTGGCCGCAAGCGCAATTCCTTCGATAATCTTCTTATAGCCTGTACATCTGCAAATGTTGGAGCGGATGGCTTTCTTAATATCCTCTTCTGTTGGATTCGGATTCACATCGATTAAAGCCTTGGCACTCATCACCATACCGGGAATACAGAATCCACACTGTACGGAACCGGCACGTCCAAAAGCATAGACATAGGCCTCCTTCTCCTGAAGGCTCAGTCCTTCAACGGTAACAATGTTCTTTCCCACTGCCTTTTTGGTAGACAAAATACAGGAACGCACAGCCTTTCCATCAATCAAAATGGTACAGGTTCCGCAGGCTCCTTCACTACAACCGTCTTTTACGGACTTACACTTTAAATCGTCACGAAGAAAACGAAGCAACGGCTTATCTTCCTTTGTTTCCACCTCTTTTCCGTTTACAATAAAACGAAATACATCCATCTCTTCCATAAGCATCTCCTAATTCCTAAACTCAATATAGCGACGAAGGTATCCTCTTCCCTTTTTACTCTTTCTCCTAAGCCGATGAAGAAAAAGAAATTGCTCCTCCCCTTTATCGACCAAGTATTCTCACTGTTTTGAAAAGCTTTCGGTTGCTTATCGCAATCCGTATTCCTGTAGGATATCTCTTTATTTTTTAGCTCGCTCCTTGTAATCTAAAAAATAATTATGTCGTTTACAAATTAACAATATGATTATAAACGAAAGCGGTGAGAGTTACCACCCTCACCGCAAAGACTTCCCTTTTTTCCAAAAGAGAGTAAAAACTTTTGTGCGATTTGCCTAACAAATTTTTAGGCAAAACCAAAATATTTTTTAGTTTGCTTTCTGAAGATTTTCCTTCACTACTCTTTCTACGGCATTTAAAATATTTTCATAACCTGTACAACGGCATAAATGTCCGGAAATGAGCTTTCTTAACTCGTCTCTGGTATAGTCCTTTCCTGTTCCCACAATCTCCACAGCGGTAAGAATCAGTCCGGGAGTACAGAAGCCGCACTGCACCGCTGCTTCTTCGATGAAGGCTGTCTGAACCGGATTCAACTCTCCGTTTGGTCCCTTAAGACCTTCTACTGTAAGAACGGACTTTCCGTCTGCCCACATGGCCAGGTAGATACAGCTGTCCACAGACTCTCCGTTTACCAAAACGGTACATGCTCCGCACTCTCCTACCTCACAGCCCTTCTTTACAGAAGTTAAGTCAAGACGCACTCTCAAGGCATCCAGGAGAGACTCTCTCTCATCCACAGCCAGTTCCACATCTCTTCCATTCACCTTAAAATGAATAATTTTAAGCATTGATCTGTCCTCCTTGTAAAACAATGGCTTCCTTTAAAGCACGCTTTGCCAACTCTGAAATCACCTGTAAACGGAACCCCTTGGAAGCTCTCCAGGAGCTTCTGGGACGAACCTCTGTTAAGGCGATATTTACATAGTTCTCCATTCTTTCCGTATCGGTGCAAGCCGCACCCTTCAGGCTTTCCTCCGCCTTCGGGCAACGAATGGGAGTAGGTGCCGCTACACCGTAGCCCAGTCTTACTTCTTCAATATGCTTCTTTTCTTTGTCCAGCTTTACCATTACCGCACAGCCCAGAGTGGCAATCTCCATGGCCTTTCTCTTTCCGTACTTAATGTATTTTCCGCTGAAGCCTTCGTAATCTTCTTTCTTAATCAAGAAGCCGGTACAAACTTCATTTTGCTCACGGACAGTCTTTCCCGGGCCGGTATAAAACTCGGAAATCGGAACTCTTCTCTCCCCATTGGGGCCTGTCAGGCAAACAATGGCATTTAAAACCTGCATGCCTGCTGCAGAGTCTGCGGAGGTTGCTCCGTTACAGATGTTTCCGCCGATGGTTCCCATATTTCGAATCTGGGGGCCTCCAACGGTGTCCACGGCCTCTCCCAGCATGGGGATATGCTTTTGTACCAGAGGGTCATTGGTCAAATGGGTAAAGCAGGTTCCTGCTCCAATGAAAAGGTCTCCGTTGTCCAAAAGCTTTACGCCCTTTATTTCTTCAATATTTTTAATGGATACCAGCGCTTTCCCCGCATCCTTTCCCTCACGAACACGAATCAATACATCGGTTCCGCCGGAAATGATTTCCGCATTGGGATTGGCTGTTAAGGCCTGCACCGCATCCGCTACATCCTTTGCTTCATGAAATCCCTGTAAATCAAACATGTCTTTATCCTCTCCTTTACCATAAGATAAATATCACTCTTGTGTTTTACGGACGGGAGTCCCGGTTAAAACAGGGGTCCCCTGTCCTCTATGTTCTATACAATCTTGAGAAGAAACCGGCATAGGGAGGAAGCCCTCCCTATCGCTTTCCTCCTTAGTCTACAGAGATTGTCTTAATTAATCCTGCCTCGCGGAAGGCATCTGTGAGTCTCTGGCTGGTCATCGGCGCCACATTCATGGCAACGCCGGTAGCCTGTAAGATAGCGTTTCTTACTGCAGGAGCCGCTGCAATAACAGGAGGCTCTCCTAAGGACTTATTACCGAAGGGGCCGGTGGGATCCTCCAGCTCCACAAAATCCACTTCCAGATCGGGAACGTCCATAGCAGTAGGAATCTTAAAGTCTAAGAGGTTGGCATTTAATACCTTTCCGGTCTTCGGATCTACCAGTAAATCCTCGGATAAACCGAAGCCAAGGCTCTGTACCATTCCGCCGTGAACCTGTCCCTTAGCGGTATCGTGGTTAATGATTCTTCCGGAATCATGTACTTCCACGATTCGTAAAATATCCACCAGACCTAAGGGGATGTCCACCTCTACCTCGGCATAACATACACCGGAGGAGAAAGTATTGCTCTTACAGTGGTTGGTACATTCCGCCGCAATATGCACGGACTTATCCAAAGAATAGAACGCGGTGTCTGCCAAAATAGCAAGGGGAAGTAGTGGGGTTCCGCTCTTCTTTTCCACAATCTGAGAATCCACCAGATCTAAGGAATCCTTGGAAATCTCTGTCTCTTCGGAAACGGAAAGAAGCTCTCGAATCTTCTTTGCCGCAGCGGTAACCTCTTCGGCATATACGGTTTTGGAGAAATCCTGTACCGCATTGTTTAACATATATTCCGCATAGTCTAAGATACGATCCTTAAACTCCTCTGCCACCTTCTTACAAGCCATACCGGAAACATAGGTCTGGCGGGAAGCGTAAGCTCCTGTATCGAAGGGAGCAGTATCGGTGTCCTGGGTAGAACATACATAGACATCTTCATAACGAATACCGGAGGCCTCTGCTGCCATCTGGGTAAATACAGTATCCGCACCCTGTCCGATCTCCGTAGCCCCCATAAAGAGCTGGCAGGAACCGTCCTGGTTCAATACCATACGAGCCGCAGCAGTCTCTAAAGCGATAGGATGAACACCGGTCTTATAGCAGAAAATCGCCATACCGATACCTCTTCTCTTGTCTCCGCTTTGAGGCTTATCGTACTCCGCTCTCTTCTCCTTCCAGTTTGCAAGTTCCGCACCCTTTAGCATGGAATCCTTTAATCCATAGGAATGGAAGGTAATGCCATTGTGCGGATCCTTAAATCCTGCAGGAATGCAGTTTTTTAAACGAATTTCCAGAGGATCCATTCCGATTTTTCTTGCTAAATCATCGGTTAAGCACTCGGTAATCCATACAGACTGGGGAATACCATATCCTCTCATAGCTCCTGCTGTAGGCGCGTTGGTATAAACGGTCCAGCAGTCTACCTCTGTACCAATCTTATCAATATATAATTCTTTGAAGACATTTCCGCAGTTTGCACAGATGGCGTGGCCATGGGAAGCGTAACCTCCGTTGTTGGCAAAGGCTTCCATCTTTCTGCTAAGAATCTGTCCGTCCTTTGTTACCACAGCCTTGGTATGTCCGGTAATCTGGTGTCTGGTTCTGGTGCCGTAAATGGTTTCCTCACGGGAAATCTCCAAACGCACCGGTCTTCCGCCCACCTGCATGGACATGTAAGCATTTAACGGCTCATACAATACGTCCTGTTTGTTACCGAATCCGCCGCCGATATAGGGTTTAATAATACGAACTCTTCCTGCAGGAACCCCAAGCGCCATAGCAGTATATAGACGAACGATATGGGGAATCTGGGTGGAGCAGACAATGGTAATCTTGTCATTGACATCCACATAGGCAAAGGATACAGGAAGCTCGATATGGCAGTGAGAAATCTTCGGCGTATCATACACACGCTCAAGAGTGAAGATATTTTCCTCTCCATACTCTTCCTTGGCCTTCTTAAGGCCTTCCTCGAAAGTATAGTCCTTCTCTCCCATGGTCATGTGGCTATGAACAATAACATTGTCCTTACGAAGATCCGGATGAAGCGCCTGTGCTCCCTCCGCCAATGCCTCTTCCACGGTGGTCATCACAGGATACTCCTCGTACTCCACCTTTAAAAGGCGAAGAGCCTGGTCACAGGCCACTTCATTTTCCGCAATGACGCAGGCAATGTCGTCTCCGTAAATCCGGACTCTCTGATTCAGAAGCTTTCTGTCACAGATATCCTGATGGGCCTTCTCTACAGACCAGGGGTGTCCTGCTGTGGGGAATTGAATATCCGGCACATCAAAGCAGGTAAGAATCTTTACGACTCCCGGTACCTTCTCCGCCTCACTGGTATCAATGCTCTTTACCAAACCATTTCCGATGGTGGAATGGTAAACCTTACCGTGCAAAATATTCTTCGGCTCTAAGTCCGCAGTATACTTTGCTTCGCCTGTGACTTTTCCATAGGCATCAACACGAATCTTATCTTTCCCTACTGCACGCATGGAAACCCTCCTGACTGTTTGCAAATGCATCCATTGGTTACGAAAATACAAGGCCTTCTTCCTCCGGAATGGCTTTGTCTAAGTATAAAATCACCCATTTCTGGAGTCTATTCACAGTTTTTGCCAAGCTTTTTTGGTGCTTCTGTCATAGATTTAACAAAAAAATTTTTTAGATAATCTAAAATTTTGTACTGACTGGCAAAAATCCCTTCCATTACGGCTTATCCTTGCATCTTCCTACAAGCTTGATATTACTGGATTTTTTGCCAAAATGCCATTTTAATATTTCCAAGGTTTTTCCTTTATTTTTAGAAATTTCCGTGAACTTGTCTAATTTTTGGCGTATTGTCAAAATATAGACAAGCACTTTACAGGGTGTTACAATACAGTCCAGATTCTTGTTATAGGATTTTTTATCTTTTTGAAAAAACAGGAAAGATTTCTATGAAAAATCACAAAAAGGGATAGCTACATTTTCAAGGAAGAAAGCTCTACAGTCCGACATCGGAAAATGCTGCTTGGGAGCAAATCAGGAAGCTCCTTAGGCACAAACCATTGAAAATATCTATTCCCCGGTGATATTTCAGGAATCTTTTTTCTTTTTCAAACAAATGAAGGAGGAAAAATGAGTCAAGAAAAGTCAGTAGCACGCATGGAGAACATTTACAAGCTAGACGGAAGAGTGCCCATCGGAAAGGCCATCCCCTTCGGCTTACAGCATGTCTTAGCCATGTTCGTATCCAACCTGGCCCCTATTACCATTATCGCAGGAGCCGCACAGCCCGCCCTTACCCAGCAGGAAATCGCCATGCTCTTACAAAACGCGATGTTTGCCGCAGGTATCGCCACCTTTATCCAGCTGTATCCGGTCTGGAAGATTGGCGCTAAGCTTCCTATCGTAATGGGTGTAAGCTTTACCTTTGTGACCATCCTATCCACCATTGCCGCAAACTTCGGTTACCCCACCGTCATCGGTGCCGTAATCGTAGGCGGTTGTTTTGAAGGTGTTTTAGGACTTTTGGCAAAGTATTGGAAGAGAATCATTACTCCCATTGTTGCCGCAACCGTAGTAACCGCCATCGGCTTCTCCCTTTTTACCGTAGGTGCTCGTTCCTTCGGCGGAGGCTACGGAGATGACTTCGGTTCCAAAGAAAACTTAATCATTGCCACCGTAACTTTACTTACCTGCATCGGCTGGAGCATCTTCGTAAAGGGCTATATGAAGCAGCTTTCCGTATTGGCCGGCTTGATTGTTGGATATATTCTTTCCATATTTATGGGCAAGGTGGATTTAAGCCTGATTTTCTCTGACGGCTTTGTGTCCCTACCAAGACTCTTCCCCTTTACCCCACAGTTTAATATCGGAGCCATCCTTTCCGTTTGTATTATCTTCCTGGTTTCCGCAGCAGAGACCATCGGAGATACCACAGCCATGGTAGCCTCCGGACTAAACAGAGAAATCACCGAAAAGGAAATTTCCGGTTCTCTGGCATGTGACGGATTCGGATCCAGCATTTCCGGACTTTTCGGCTGTGCTCCCGTAACCTCCTTCTCCCAGAACGTAGGCCTTATCGCTATGACCAAGGTGGTAAACCGTTTCACCATTGCAACCGGTGCGGTGGCTATGCTTTTGGCAGGACTTCTGCCTCCTGTAGGACATTTCTTTGCTTCCCTTCCCCAGAGCGTTTTAGGGGGATGCACCATTATGATGTTCGGCAGCATCGTAGTATCCGGAATGCAAATGATTGCTTCCTGCGGCTTCAGCCAGAGAAATATCGTCATCGCTTCTCTTTCCTTGGCAGTAGGTATCGGATTTACCTCCAGCACGGAGAGTAGCATCTGGCACATCTTCCCCTCCATCGTACAGACCGTATTCGGGGAAAATGTCGTAGCGGTAGTTTTTGTTGTTGCTTTGATTTTAAGTGCGATTTTGCCGCAGAACATGGAGGTGGCAAAGCTTACCGAGTCTGTAGAAGAAGGGAAATAAAAGAAAAAGAAGAGAAATAAAAGAAAAATACATGCTTTGCAGGTAGTACTTGTTAAGCATACAGAAAAGAAAAGCAAGAGCTACTCTTGCTTTTCTTTTGCTTTAGTCGTACAATATCTTGTACAGTTAATTCGAAGGAGAAAAACTATGGAAGCTGTTGCCTATTCCAATTTCAGACAGAATTTAAAGCAATACATGAAGCAGGTAAATGAAGATGCTGATGCGCTGATTGTAACCGCAAAGGATGCAGAGGATACCGTAGTTGTACTCTCTAAAAGAGAATATGACAGCTTGCAGGAAAGTCTGCGAATTCTATCCAATTCTTATTTAATGGAAAAAATACGCCACGGAGAAGCGCAATTCCGAAAAAAACAATTTCAAACCCATGACTTGCTTGAGGTAAAAGAAGATGATTAAAGCCTGGTCCGATGAGGCGTGGGAAGATTACCTCTATTGGTATGCCCAAAATAATAAAAGTACCATCAAAAAGATTCATCGCCTTATTGAGGCGATAGAAAGAAGTCCCTTCTCAGGAATCGGCAAACCGGAAGCTCTAAAATACGAGCTTAGCGGAAAATGGTCCAGACGTATCACGGAAGAAGATCGGCTGATTTATGCTATTGAAGATGATGTACTGTACATTTATTCCTGCAAGGACCATTATTAAAAAAGGTGCTGTAAAAAATCAAAAACATTTTGATTTTTACAGCACCTTTTTCTATGTTTTATTTCTCTTATTCGGAAAAAATGATGGTTCCAAAGCCTTTTAACCTGTTACGTCAAAGAATAAATTCTCCAGTGCTTCTTCGTAGAGCTTTACCGTATAGAAATTCTTCAGCTTAGACTGTACTTTGTCGTTCTTCTCCGGTGTGAAGACCAGTTTTTCTTCATTATTACTGCTCAGCTTTTTCACAGGATAACGCTTCATTGCCTGCAAGCTATCATCCGGCTCGGTAAGATATAGTGCGGTTAATTCTCCGTAGATATCCCACTCTGCACCGTAAACTACGGCAATCTGATTTCCGCTTGTATTAAAGCCACTATGCTCCAGAAGCAGAACCTCTCCCTTTTTCAAATGCTCCAAAACCTTCTCGGAAAAGTCGGAAGGATTAACTTTCCGCTCATCAAAGAGAGCTTCATTTTTTAAGTTCTGGGGAAGGGTGCTATTCTGTGCTTCCTCTCTTCTCAAGTTGGAAGCGGAAGCTGTTGCCTCTGAACGAGAAAGGGTGGACGCGCTGGCTCTTTGGCTTTGACCGGCTTCCTGTGTCTTTGGATACAGGGCATAAGCACTGGACCTTGTAGGAGCAACGGCCTCGGTATAAAGCTCATCCAGACTATGGAGTTTTCCAAAGATTTTCGCCTTAAAACTTCCGCTTTGAGGGCTTGTTCCCCGGAGAGTCACCACGTCACTACTTCTTTGTAAAAGGGCATGCCGTAAAGCATCTCGCTCTGCCGCATAGTAGCTTAATCTGGAAATGTAGTTCTCTTCTCCTGCGCCATATACTCTTTCCGCTACATTCGCAGTATCATAAAAGCCGGAAGAAGCGGTTTGGGGAATGCTTTCAAAGGCGTAAGTATTCTTTGCAATAACCAGATTCTCATCTTTTCTAAAGCTTCCTGCATTTAAATCGACACCCTTGGCAAATAAAGCGAATCTGCTGTCTCCCTTCCTATTAATCTCTTGAAGGCGATAAGGCTCTGCTAAACCGTTTTTAAATTTCTCCTGAGTCTCTTGGAAAGCCGCCTCTCTCTTAGCCTGCTGCTGTCTTAAAAGCTCAGCATTTTCACGGTCTCTCCGCTCTTGTGCTTCTCTTGCTTTTCTAGCAGCCTCTTTTTGTTCCGCTCTCTGCCTATCCAGGCGTTCTTGTTCCTGCTTAGCACGTTCCCTAGAGCGTTCCTCAATTCCTTGTTTTCTACGTAGCTCATTTTGCAAATGGAAGCTATACAGCTCTTCCTTTGTTGCAAAGGGATTCTTGGTAGAGGGGGTATAGCTGGTCTGCCAAGCACTGCTGCTTGAACCGGAGGAACTTCCGCCTCCGGAAGAACTACCCCCGCCGCCGGAGCCGCCACCGGAAAAGCTTCCGCCACCGCCACCGGAGCTGGAACCGCCACCTCCGCCGCCGGAGCCTCCTGCACTCTTCACCACGCCGGAGAACTTCACCGCTCCTGCATTGGCCTCTGCAGCCTGGGACTGGGAAGCTCCTGTAGCCTCAGATTTTACCTGCGCCACAAGACTTACGATTTCCTCCAGACTCTTGCCTTCTTTTCTGGCCTGCTCCGCTACCGCTTCCTTTTCTTTCGTGCTCTGTACGCCCTTGGAAAGATCGAACAAAGGCTCGCCCTTCTCATTGGCGCACTTTCCGCCCTCCTGTACAAAGAAGCCGTCCGGTGTCTTTTCATTGTGATACATTCTTCCGGAATCACCGGCAAAGTAATAACAGTAGCCGTCAACCCACTGCCAACCTGTAGCCATCTTTCCCAAAGAATCCGCCTTGGTGTCCAGGAAGAACCATTTTCCGTCCTTCTCCATCCATCCACTTTTTAAATTCTTGCTCTGGGGATCCACAAAGTACCACTGTCCCTTGCTTTCCACCCAACCGGTCTTCTCCTGACCGTTTCCGTCCACGTACTTCCAGTTGTTTCCATCCTGTTGCCATCTTCCTTCAGAAGCCGCAGTACCCTGTCCCTCCGCGAAAGCCTGTCCGCTGAACAAACCAAGCAGAATGGCCGTAGCCAAGGGAAACAGTACTCTGTCTATTCCTTGTTTCTTCATTTTGCCTCCATTCCGGAAAAAAGAAGGACCTCCCTGACCGACTTTTCTCTATTCCTAATGGGTAATTCGGCTCTGCAATATGCTGCAAAGCCTTGAGCCAACGTAACCGTTTTTTAACTACTCCCTTAAACACTCTATACCTCTAAAAAGGTCGAGGCCAATGTTTCGCAAAGCTCTTGTCTTTACAAGAGGAAAATGCTTTATCTTAAACTGCAAAGCCGGAAAATGCGTAACATTCCTCGACGGAAGACTCTCCTTCGTCTCTAAATCCGAAATCCCTGGAAGAATCCGTCTTTATTATAATCGGCAAGGTTTTTGACAAGATAAGCGTTTGATTTAATTTTTTATTTCTTTTCCTACTCCGGTAAATATCGAATCGGGATTTTTCTTCACGTCTTTCCCCTATGGATTTTCAGTTTGGGCTTTTTCTTCATTCGATATTTCCGGTTTGCGTTTTTCTTCTTCCCTATTTAAAATAAAAAAATCGAAAAAAAGTTTTTCCGAAAAAAGGAGGCAAAATGAATACCGATATCCTGCAATTCCAGTCCGATTACCAAGAGGCTTGCCACGAAAATATCTTAAAGCGCCTGACGGAAGAATATAGAAAGCCCTATCCCGGCTACGGAAGCGACAGCATTTGCGAAGCTGCCAAAGAAAAAATCCGAAAGGCCTGTCACTGCCCCGGCGCTCAGGTGGAATTTCTGGTGGGCGGAACCCAGACCAATGCCACGGTGATTGACTCCTTCCTCCCTTCCTACCAAGGCATACTCTGTGCGGACAGCGGACATATTGCAGTGCATGAAGCGGGAGCCATTGAACTGACAAGGCACAAGGTGCTTCCCTTAAAGGGAAAGGACGGAAAACTCTCTCCCAAAGCACTGGAAGCTTTTCTTTCCGACTTTGCCTTGGACGAAAACAAAGCCCACACCGTCCAGCCCGGCATGGTCTACCTTTCTCAGCCCACGGAATACGGTAGTCTGTATAGCAAGGCAGAGCTTACTGCCATTTCCGAGCTTTGTAAAAAGCATCAACTGCTGCTTTTCGTAGACGGTGCCCGACTGGCCTATGCTCTTGCTGCACCGGAAAATGACCTCAGCCTTTCGGACCTGGCTAAGCTCTGCGACGTCTTTTATATCGGAGGCACCAAATGCGGTGCCATGTTCGGAGAAGCGGTGGTTATTCCGGATGCCGGTAGACTTCCTCATTTTTTCACCTCCATCAAACAGCACGGCGCCCTCCTTGCCAAGGCTTGGCTTCTGGGACTGCAATTTGATGAGCTCTTTAGGGATGAGCTTTACCTCCATATCGGCGAAAAGGCCAACGCCTACGCCCGGGAAATCAAGGCAGCCTTAAAGGATGCGGGGCTCCCCCTCTTCGGAGACTATCCCACCAATCAGGTCTTCTTTGTCATTTCCCATGAAAAAATGGAGCAATTAAAAAAGCAGGCGCAGTACGCCTACATGGAACGCTACGATGAAAACACCAGCGTGATTCGTTTTTGTACAAGTTGGTCCACAAGAGAAGAGGACGTAAAGAAGTGCTGTGAGATAATTAGGGGGCTGTAAAAAAATTTTTCTAAGCAGTATAGGTCTGAAATTGGGGCAGGCTCAGACTCCCCCATATTCAGACCTTTATTGCCGAAAATATCAACGATTATCACCCGCGAAGTCTAAATCTTATTTTCCTAAAGCCTCTAACCATTCCTTTTCTTTAAATCCCGCCAAAACCTTCTCTCCATAAAGGAATATAGGTCTCTTTACCAGCATGCCGTCTGTTCCCAGTAATGCCTCCTGCTCTTCCTCGGACATATTGGGGAGCTTGTCCTTTAATTCCATAGACTTATACAGCTGTCCGCTGGTGTTAAAGAAGCGCTTTAAGGGAAGGCCGGAACGCTCCTTCATCTCATGGATTTCCTTGGCGCTTGGGTTTTGCTCCTTAATCGGGCGCTTTTCAAAAGAGACATTGTGAGCCTTTAAAAAATCCTCCGCCTTTTTGCAGGTACTGCAACGGTCATAGCAAATAAATGTATTCATGGTTTTTCCTTTCTTTTTTAGGCTTCTACTAAGCCTGTTCTTTCTTTTATTAAGGTATCTATATCTTCAAATGCATTCTCCAAACGCTCCACATGGTAGATTTCATATAAATCATAAATCAGCTTGGTTAAGTCCACTTCATCCCATAACTTTAAAATATCACTTGCTTTTTGCTTCTTGAAATCCGCATATCTTTCCAAAAGATAAATAAAAAACTCCCCTTCTTCACTCATTTTCTTCACCTCTTATATATTGCGAGTTACGAGGATTCCCGGTAATCATTTCACTCTCCCACATTTCAAATACAATTTGCGGACTAAAGGTATATACCTCTGTCAATGGATCCAGTAGCATCTGGTAGGTTTCCGAGAACAAAAAGGAACGAATGGCTTTCATATCCTCCATTCCGTACTTCATTGTTATCAAAGAAACCACCTGACGATCAAAAAAATCCCTTTGTCTTGCACTGATTTCCGTCACAACTGCTCACTCCCTTCAAAACGTAGAAATGTCTTTCTTAATCTATGTCTCTATTTATAACAAAAAGGAAGGAGAATGAACATCCCCTTCCCTTTATTCTCAGAAAATAATTTTTATGCTTAAGACGAAGTCTCAGCCTCTCTGTATCGCCTGTGCTGAATCTTTACCCCTGCTCCTTTAACAGCTTGCCCAGATACTCTGCCAGATGCTCATGAGCATAAATATTGGCATTCTTTTCCGCAGTGGGGTTATAGTTGGTGTTGGTATTTACGTCATAAACATAAATCTCTCCCCTTGCCGACTGTACCCACTCAATCGCCGCAACGTCAATACCACTGTGCTGCAAAAATTTTGTGTAGGCCTGCTCTCTTTCCTTCTCCAATGGCTCTGTGATTTGGAACTTTTCGGAGCTTTCCAGCTCTTCCTTCTTCTTTCCGATCTGGCAACCGTCTGCCGGGCAGAGCTGGAAGCCGTCGGAGGAGTCAATGGATACGGTATATAAGAACTTCTGTCCGATAAACTCGGAACGGCGGATTCTGCCGTCTGCGGGCTTAATATACTCCTGCAAAAGGGTGATGCCGTCTACGGAAGGTTCGAAGGCCGGGCTGTTGACATAGGCCTCCAGCTCTCCTTCATTTTGGAAAAGCTGTACCCCCAAGCCCTTTCCTGCACGGTTATGCTTGGTAATCAAGGGGTAGATGTTTAGCTGTCTTGCGCCTTCCAAAATCTGATCCTGTCCTAAAACCGCCACGGTTTTAGGGTGGGGAATTCCATTTTCCTCTAAGGCAAGGTACTGCTTTACCTTACTGATTTCCAGATTAATGGCCCCTAAACCGTTTACCACCTTACGGCCATGTCTTGTGAGCCAGGAAAGCACCTGCTCGGTGTATTCCGGCGCATAGCGGTGTCCTCTGGTGTGGGAGGAGGCAGACATACGGTTATAGAACACACCCTCAGGAGGAGCCTCCTGTAAATTCAGGATTCCCTTGGATAAATCCCATAGTTCATAGGGAATCTTCTTTTCTTCCAGCCACTTTACCAAATGCTGGGTCCATTCCAGATTTTCATGGATTACATATACCTTTTTCTCTGCCATATTACTTCCTTTCCTTAGCCTGCATTGGCAACAAATTCCTTGCCTGCTACATTTTCCGCCTTTGCCGGCTTTTCTACTTTTTCCGCCTTCTCTTTCTTACTGTCCAATACAGCCACTGCCAAAGCCTGACCTACCACATTCAGAGCGGTTCTTCCTGCATTTGCAAAGAAGTCCACGGAGAGAATCAAGGCTACACCTTCCACAGGAAGTCCCAGCTGGGGAGCTGCTGCCAGTAAAACTACAATGGCCCCGGAGGGGATTGTTGCCGCGGTCTTTCCGATTAAACTTAAAAGGAGAACCGTAAACAGTAAGGCTTGAGGAGTGAAAGTAATGCCGTAAGCATTTGCCAAAAAGACAGTTGCCAAGGCAAAATACACTGCTGCTCCCTCAAGATTAAAGGAGTAGCCGAGAGGTACCACGAAATCCGTAACCGCCTCGTCATAACCTTCCTTCTTCAAACGCTTCAAAAGTGGGGGTAAAACCACGCTGGAGCCGCCGGACACGAAGGCCAGGGTCACCAAATCTCCGATACTCTTGAAAAGCTTTACATAGTTTACCTTATATAGAATAGCAATAGCAGGGAAGATTACAAGTGCTAAAACGCTATAACCAAGGTACATTCCCGCGACAAACTGTCCAAGTCCCAAAAGCTTGTCCACTCCGGTCGTTGCCACGTCCTTGGCAATAAAGCCGAAAACGCCCACAGGAGAGAGTAAAATCACTGCGTCTAAAATCTTGTAAATGGCGGCAATCCAAATCTTTGTGCCGGAAAGGAAGGCTTCCTTCTTCTCCTGCTCCAGCTGACCTACGCCATAGCCTAAGAAAATGGCAAAAATCAGAATCGGAAGTAATGCGCCGTCTGTAAGTGCCTTGAAAAGATTGGAAGGAATGAAGTTTAAGAAAAACTCATCAATCTTTACCCCGGTGGCGATTCCTTCCAAGCTTGCACCTTCCTGTCCGATATTTACTCCCTGACCAAAGCCTAAGTAATAGGAAGCAAAGACAAAAAGGGCGGTAATTCCTGTAGTTACGGCAAAGAAATACAGGAAGGTCTTTCCCAGGAGTTTCTGAAAATGATTCTTTCCCAACACCTCTGCCACAGCCACCACTACAAGGGGAAGCACCAAAGGAATAATCAGCATACTGATAAGCCGGATAAAGGCCTGTCCCAGAAACTGGTAAAAGCTTGCAAATTGAGGAAGGAAATATCCTGCTGCCCCTCCTAAAAACAATGCTATCAATAATTGTAAGCCCAAGGCTATTTTTTTCTTCTTTACGTTACCCATATTTCTCTTCTCCTTCTTCTCCCATAAAAGCTTTTTACCACTAAAAGCTTCTTACTACTTTCTATACTTATGATTTCTGTCCTGCCATATATTCCTATAAACCTACTGAATAACTAGGACTTCTGTACTATAGCACAAAAGATTTTCTTCCGCAAATTTTTATTTTAAATGCTCAGTTATAAATCTTGTCTATACCGGATTTTTACAATTTCTTCAACTTTTTTGTATTCTATGTGCTATTTTAGTGAAATTTTGCTATAATCTAGGTAGTTATGCCAAACACATTATTCTTTGGAGCAAGGAAGCAGGAAGCTCCCTTCTCCCTCTATAGAAAGGAGACACAAATGGATCAAGGCAAGTTAGAGCGGATTTTAAAGAAGATGGAGGAGCGGAATCTTTCTCAGATGATTATTACCGACCCACCCGCCATTTTCTATTTAACCGGAAAGTGGATTCATCCCGGCGAAAGAATGTTGGCATTGTATATCAACACAAAGGGCGACAAGCATCTGTTCGTAAACCGTATGCTTCCTCAGGAGAGAGACCTTGGCGTGGAGATTACCTATTTTGACGATACGGAAGATCCTGTAGCAATTCTTTCCGAGTTCATCGAAAAGGATAAGCCTATGGGTATCGACAAGACATGGCCGGCACGTTTCCTCCTTCGTTTGCAGGAGTTAAAGGCAGGTTCCTCCTTCGTCAACGGTTCCGTAATCGTGGACAAGGTACGTCAGATTAAGGACAAGCATGAGCAGGAGCTGATGATTCAGTCCTCTTTAGTAAATGATAAGGTTATGGAAGAGTTAGTGCCTTATGTGGTAAAGGGCTTAACAGAGAAGGAATTAAATGCCGTAACCAGAGACCTGTACAAGAAGCACGGCTGTTCCGGCGTTTCCTTTGATCCCATTACCGCTTACGGACACGGTGCCGCAGATCCTCACCATGTTACCGACGACACTAAGGGAAAGAAGGGAGATTGCGTTATCCTGGATATCGGCGGTGTCTTAAATGACTATATCTCCGACATGACCAGAACCGTCTTCATTGGAGAAGTAAGTGAAAGACATAAGGAGATTTATCAGATTGTTCGAGATGCGAACCTTCGGGGAATCGCCATGGCAAAGCCTGGCAACAGAATGTGCGATGTGGATTTGGCTTGCCGAAACTATATCGAGGAGAAGGGCTATGGTAAGTACTTCACTCATAGAACCGGACATTCCGCAGGTATCGAGGATCACGAGGTGGGAGACGTTTCCTCCGTTAATGAAGAGATTATCGAGGTTGGACAGTGCTTCTCTGTAGAGCCCGGTATCTACATTCCTGAGGAAAATATCGGCGTACGTGTAGAAGACCTGGTAATCATCACCGAGGACGGATGCCATGTATTGAACCACTACACCAAGGATCTTTTGATTGTAAAGGAAGACGGAAGTATCGTTAAGGGAGAATAAAATAGCTTTTCTCTTATCGAATTCGATGTTTTCTCATTAGAAGATTTGTAAAATCCCCCAAAGGACTGTAATTCTCCCTTGGGGGAGTTTTAGTATTAAGCGACTTCCGCTTCATAGTATTTCCCGTTAAATAATTAACATCTCTTAGAAAATATGGTATGATAAAAGAAATATAATTTAAGAAAACCAGCGGCTCAGCCGGTGGAAACGGAGGACATTATGGCACAGATTCAAGAAGGGCGCATGCCTTATTTAGGCTATGAAACGTATTATCGTATTGTTGGAGAGAATAAGGGCAATAAAAAGCCTCTTCTTCTGCTCCATGGGGGACCCGGTTCCACCCATAACTATTTCGAGGTTTTGGATGACCTTGCTGATAAGGACGGACGTCAGCTGATTATGTATGACCAGCTGGGCTGTGGAAACTCTTACCTGGACGGACATCCGGAGCTTTGGACTAAGGAGACCTGGCTAAACGAATTAATCGCCTTGAGAAAGCATTTAGGATTGGATGAAGTACATATCTTAGGACAGTCCTGGGGCGGTATGCTGGCGATCATTTATGAGTGTGAATGTAAGCCCGAGGGAGTTGCCAGCTATATTCTTTCCAGCACCCTTCCCTACAATGCCATCTGGGAAAGTGAGCAGAAAAGAAGAGTAGGCTATCTTCCCAAGGAGATGCAGGAGGCTATCGCCAAGGCGGAGAAGACCGGAAACTACAGTGATCCGGACTATGATGTAGCCATTACGGAGTTTATGACCAGATATTGTGCCGGTCCCTTTGGCCCGGATGCGGCGGAGTGCTTAACCAGAAAGAAGAAAGCCGGAACCGAAGCCTATGTGGCAGGATGGGGTCCAAATGAATTTACTCCCACCGGCTCTCTTCGGGATTATAATTATCTGGATCAGTTGAAGGATTTTTCCAAGCCAACTCTAATCTGTAACGGTGCTGAAGACCTTTGCTCTCCCTATATCGCGAAGACCATGTTTGATGCTATCCCCAATGCCAAGTGGGAGCTTTTCCGTTATTCTCGGCACATGTGCTTTGTAGATGAGGAGGAGCTTTACAAGAAGGTATTGATGGAGTGGCTGAATCAAAACGACTAGAGCTTGAAAGAAGGGTAAATACAAAATCAAAAAATTTTCTAAGCAATATAGGAAGGAAAGGGGAGGGCTTTCAGCCCTCCCCTTCTTAAATGCTTTTTATCCATTTATTCTTTTTTCTATGCTGCTTCTGTCTGATCATTGGTAATCAAGCTGTTCAGCTTTCGGTCCATAATCCAAAGAACTGCTGCAAGGATAATCAAAAGCGCTGCAATACCGAAGTTTGCCGCTGCAAATGGCATCTTGGAAATAATGTTATACAAGGTTCCGTAGGAAAGTCCTGCGATAAAGATGGCGAAGGTCCATACCGCCATCATTGCGGAAAGGAGCTTTCCGGGAGCAAACTTGGAAATAAAGGAATTTCCTAATGGAGAGAAGGTCATCTCACCAAGAGACATACAGAAACCGAATACTACAACCCAAAGCAAGCTTGCAGGTCTTCCGGCCCTGGTAATCTCTGCCATTGCAGCCACCAGGAAAGCAAGTCCTAAAATTCCCATACCTAATGCAGTATGCTTAAAGATACTGAGTCCGCCGCCGGCGCGTTTTGCGTCTCTAGCCCAAAGGAGTCCTAAAGCAGGTCCTAACAGAATACAAAGAAGTCCATTCTCAGAGTCAAAGAAGGATGTGGGAATCGTGAATCCGAAAAGCTTCCAGTTCATGTTGATGAATTCCTTAGCATCATTCATTGCTCCCCAGTGATCATAAACAGGAAGGTATGCCAAATACCAGAAAATCCAGAAGATGGAGGAGAAGAGGGAAACGGCGATAATAGCCAGAACTCTTTGCTTCTCGATCTTTGTAAGAGGTCTGCTTGGCTCAGCTGTCTTAATGGTCTCTTTGGATGCAGCTGCTTCTGCACTATCCTTAAAGGGCTTTGCTCCTGCTTCTCCTAAGGGTCCCCAACCTAAGAAGAACATAACAGCATTTACCAACATAACGATGGAGCAAACCAGGAAACAGATTCTATAGCCTCTTGCTCCTGCAATCAGTCCCACGCTGGTGGTTCCAATGAAAGAACCTAAGTTTACCATGGAATACTGAGTGGAGAAGGCCATATCCAAATCCTTAGGATCGGAGAATAGCTTTCCGGTGATGGAGTTGGTCTGAGGCTTAAAGAGTCCGGTTCCAACAGAAGCTAACGCAATCATGATAGCCACATCGGTAAGACTGGAAGATCTAAAGCCGAAGAAGTATCCTAAGCTGATCAAAGCCATACCGATAGGAACCAGATACTTGGCACCCACAAAATGATCGGATATATAGGAACCGAACAAAGGTGCTAAATAGGTGAAGGCTACGAAGAAAGATTGGTAAGTAGCACCATTTTCCTTCGCTACTCCTAAACCGCCGTTGGCCACACTGGCGATTAAAAACTGTACGATGAGCCACTTTACAGAGTAAAAGCTAAAGCGCTCCAGGGTGAAGGCAAAGTTACAAATCCAGAACCCTAGCCCTCCCTTTCTTTTTACTGTGCTGTCCATAAAAACTCCTCTCCTTAAGGTTTTAACCCTTATCCTCGCCTCTTCTCCTTATGCTACTCTTTCTTCGGGGAAAGAAAGAATTTTTAGGGGAAAATGTAGGCAAGCAAAAATGAATTCTTAAGGAGAATTATAGCACTTGTACGCTTTTTCTTCAATATTCTGTAAATATTTATACATTTTGTCTTTAAGTGAAATTATCTATTTTAAGAAACTTTTTAAGCTATTCGTCAAGCTATCTTTGCATCTTGTCGAACGCTCTATTCATCAGCTTATCCCTTAATCTTCCTTCAGCTGAAATTTTTCCATCAGCTCATTTAAAGTATGGGCTTGTCCGGTAAGCTCTTCGGAAGCCGCAGCACTTTCTTCCGCTGTTGCGGAGTTATTCTGTACCACGGAGGAAATCTGGTCGATTCCCACACTTACCTGCTTTACGCCCTTGGCCTGTTCATCCGATGCCAGGGAAATGTTTGTAATCATACTGTTGATTTTCTTACTCTGTTCAGAAACAACCACCAGAGACTGGGCAGTTTCTTCGGAAAGCTTTGCTCCCTTACCGATGGCATCAATAGCCTCTTCGATTAAACTGCTGGTATTCTGGGCTGCCTTGGCAGACTTTTGAGCCAGGTTTCCTACCTCATCCGCCACAACCGCAAATCCCTTTCCTGCCGCTCCGGCACGGGCTGCTTCTATAGCGGCATTTAGGGACAGGATATTGGTTTGGAAAGCAATATCGTCAATGGTCTTGATAATCTTATTGATTTCCTGGGATTTCTCCGTAATATCCTGCATAGCCCTGGACATCTCATCCATCTTGTTGGTGCTGACATTTACAGCCTTCTCCGCATCATTACTTAACTTTGCCACTTCCTCGGTAATCTTTACCGTGCTGTCAATCTTGTGGGAAATATCATCCATGGTAGCAGAGAGTTCTTCGATGGAAGAAGCCTGCTCCGTAGACCCTTCAGAAAGAGACTGGGCGGCATTGCTGACCTGATCCGCTCCTTCCTGTACCTGCTCTGCGGAATTTCTGATTTCCTTCATAGTATTGGACAGGTCTCCCCGAATATCCCTAAGAGACTGTAGGAGAGGTGCATAGGCACCGGCATAATACTCCTGATCTTCCATATCCACCCGGAAATTTCCCTTGGACAGCTCGCTGAGCTTATTTTGCAAGTCGGAAATAATAGTCCGGATTCTCTGCATGATTTCTCTCATGCTCTCTGCCAGCTCTCCAATTTCGTCTTTCTTATTGTACTGAATATCTACATCGAAATTTCCCTTGGCCACTTCCACGCCGGAAGAAGAAATTTTCTTCAAAGGTGCCAATGAAGTACGAATCAGGAAATGGGTAAGAGCAATCAAAACCAATACTCCCAATAAATTGGTCAGCATGGCAGTCTTGACCAAAGTCATCAGCGTGGCATTGTACTCTGCTTCAGAAAGGCTGACACTCAGCCACCAATCTGCATCTCCTACTTCTACCGGGGCAAGAAAACGCTTTACCTGACCCTTATCCAAGCTGTCGGTAACCACATTAAATGATCTTCCCTCTGCCTTCATGCTTTCCAGAGTATTGTATGCATCCTCCGGCAAAATATCCTTTACGGGTTTTGCAATGGCGTCCGCATCCATAGAATAAGCAACATTGCCAGCATGGTCGGTTAAAGCAACTGCCAAAGATGGAAAACGTTCGTCCGATTGCTGCAGAAGTCCGAAAACATCCATTTTCATATCCACAAGAACATAGCCCTTAAATTCCTCTTTAATAACGATAGGAACCATAATGGAAAAGACCCAGTCCTTGGTATAGGCATCCTGATAAATGTTGCTAACGCTAAGCTTTTGTGTCTCTTTTAAATGCTTGAAATCCTCTTCTTCTTGATAGCCTGCGGAATAGGTCTGCACAGTACGAGTCTTGGCATTTTCCTTGCTAAGATAGAGGGAATAGTCATCCACGCCGGGAATAAAGGCTCCCTTATCAAAATAGACTCCTACACCGTAAATGCTGTCATCACTGTTTACCGCTGCATAAAGCGAGTCCAACATGGCAGACTCCGCATTATACAGATTGGCCGGAATGGCAACATTTCTTACCCGAGACTGAAAAGTAGTCGGCCCCATCACCTTGGTGGCAACGGCATTTCCATTCCCATCCACAATATTCCAGATATTGGCGGGCACTGCCCCTACCACTTCCTGGGTTTCATAAGCCGACATAATGCCTTCTCGGATGGTTTCCGCAACCACCTGATTTTGGTAGAGAATATTTTCAATATCATTGATGGCCATATGGGTTTTATCCACCATATTGCTGTCAACGGTCTTTTCCATACTGCTTTTACTAATATTAATGAGAATAGAGCCTGTCCCAATCAGCGCAATCGCCGAACAAATGCCGATCAAAATCGACATTTTGCTGCTTAAGCGTAAGCTTTGGAACAAGCCTCCCTTCTTCGGTTTCGGCTCTTTTTTCTTTTGTTCCACTCCTTTTTTCATTTCTCTTCTCCTTAAGTGCTAAAACACAGCTGTTCATCTGCTGACTCCTAAGTTTTTCGTCCCAAGCAAAGAAAAGAATAAGAAGTATAGAAAAATATTATGCATTTGTCTTAATATATAAATACGATTTATTGCTTTAATAAACTAAAGTGTTTTCCTGCTGCCCGGAGCCGACGATTATTGAAATTAAATGATTGGAAATAAAAAAGCGGCGAAAGATCGTCCCGGTTTCTGTACCGTTTTTCTTTCACCGCTTCTTTTTTACTTTTTCACAAACGTTCTACTTTTCGCCTAAAGGCCCTTAGGAAAGAGGAATAGTCGCGACTTCATATCCTTCCGCTTCAATGCGAATTTCCTGCTCTTTATCCCCATTGGCTGTAGGAACAGAGAATAAGAGCAGGTCTTCTACCTTCTTTTCTGACTTGGAATCTCCGAAGCTGAACTTCTCTCCCATCTTCAACAAATCAGCATGGAAAGGTGCCATTTGTCCGTAGGCTCTTCCTGCAACCGTCAGACTCTTGATGCTCTTTAAATAATTCTGAACATCTGCTCTATCTCCTTCGAAGGAAAGCTCGTAGTATCCCTGAGCGTCTTTCTTCACAAGCTTTTTCATTACAGGTGCGGACATAGCCTTCTCCTCTTCATAAGAGATCTCAATATCCTCATAATCTTCCGAATGTAAGATAATTCGATGAACACCATATTCCTGTGGAGGATTACCGATAGCTAAATCCAATGAATCTTTCTGTACCATAAATGCGTGTCTTCCTCCAGCACATAGGTCTTCATACCGTTGATCGACTACATTAGTATAACTTACACCATCTACCTCCAAAGTCTTTAGACTCTTCAAGTATTGCTTTTGCTCCTGCTTAAGCTTTTCGAATTTTACAATCTTCACATTATAGCTTCCGGGAACTGATTTGTACTCAAAATGATACTGTAGCTTATCCAATTTCTTAAGATCTTGAAGCATTCTTTTAGTTACATTGAAATTGAAAATTACCGGTTTGTATCCATCTGGTGCAAACTCCAGAGTATTAACTCCCTCATGGAAGGCAGCACGGTTTAGACGAAGCGCGTTAAAATATCCTTTCTCTTTAATATCCCACTTTAGCGCATAGATATATTTATTTTCTGGTATGTTTAAATCTTCATCCCAATCTCCTAACTCATAGAGACTGTCATTCACCATAACATCTACGTTTCTATACAAAAACTGTTTTACAAGAGCTGGATTTTCATTTTTCCCAAAGAACAAGAGGAATGACTTCTTCTCAGCATCATACTCAAAGTGATAGGCAATAGGCCAATCCTTTAAATTGTTCTCTGGGAGAGTTCCGGGTGTTTCCTCTGGGATTCCGCCGGGCTGTGTTGTATTCTCAGAATTTCCCGAATTTTCAGCTTCACCCGGTTTCTCTGTAGTGGTTCCACCATTCTCCGTTCCCGGCTTCTCTTCTGTAGTTCCACCGGGCTGTGTTGTATTCTCGGAAGTTCCTGGAGTTACGGTTTCACCCGGTTTCTCTGCATTGTTTCCGCCATTCTCTGTTCCCGGTTTCTCTGTGGTTCCTCCGGGCTGAGTTGTATTCTCGGAAGTTCCCGATGTTTCAGTCTCGCCAGGTTTCTCTGTGGTGGTTCCGCCAGTCTCTGTTCCCGAGTTCTCTGTGTTTCCACCGGGCTGTGTTGTATTCTCAGAATTTCCCGAATTTTCAGTTTCAACCGGTTTCTCTGTGGTGTTTCCACTATTTTCTGTTCCCGGTTTCTCTGTGGTTCCTCCGGGCTGGTTTGTATTCTCGGAAGTTCCAGAATTTCCCGGAGTTTCCGTTTCAACCGGTTTCTCTGTGTTTCCGCCATTCTCTGTTCCCGGTGTCTCTGTAGTGTTTCCACCAGGTTGAGTTGTATTCTCGGAAGTTCCCGGAGTTACGGTTTCACCCGGTTTCTCTGTGGAAGGAGTAGTGGTTCCTGTTGTTTCCCCTGTACTTCCGGAAGCATTTGATTCCGCACCTGTGGTAGCATTAGCTTCTGTTCCCGTAGATGCACCGGTTGCTCCACCGACTGTAGCAGATTCACCGGCTGTACCTGCAGTTCCTGCGGCACTTCCTCCGGTTGCTGTTCCTGTAGAGGTTCCAGCTGTAGAGGTTCCAGCTGTAGCCGCTCCGGCTGTTGCAGTTCCTGCTCCTCCTGTGGTAGATGCAGTTGCTCCTCCTCCGGTGGATCCGCCACCTCCACCACCTCCGAAGCTTCCGCCTTCGGGTGCTGCAATGGCTCTACTTGCTCCAAGAACCTGTCCGGGAAGAGCACGGCTTGCTCCTGCTACCTGCTGGGAAGAAGCTGCGGAGGGAAGTCCCTTGCCTGCCTCATACACAGCATCCCCATTTTCCCCGTGAAGCCACTGTCCACTCTGATTTACATAGTAGCCGTCCGGAGTTTTTCCATTTACCACCAGCACTCCGTAATTGTTGTCATCGGTAGGCATCAGATAATAGCAATAACCGTCAATCCACTGCCATCCGGTTAATAATCTACCCTGCTGTGCGCCGGATTCCGTGCTGAGGAAATACCATTTTCCATCCAGCTGTAACCAACCGGTCTTTAACTGTCCGTTTTCCGGATTCAGGTAGTACCACTCCTGGTTATATACTACCCAGCCCTTTACAGACTGTCCTTCTGCATTCCGGAATACCCATGCATTGTTTTCTACCTGCCAGCTTCCCGAAGTATTGCTCTTACCTGTCTGGGCAAATGCAGAAAAGCTCGGTGCAAGCATCATTGCCATTACTGTGGCAATGACTGTCGTCTTCAAACCGCGTCTAACCATTTCTTCTTTGTTCCTTTCAAAGTCAACCTGCTGTCCCTCTGTCTAAAATTCATTCTCTCCCTCAAATGAATATTGTGCGATTTTAATAATATATCATAAAAACTAAGCTAATTTTCTCTTAAGTCTATTGTAGTTTTTAAT
>OCIZ01000084.1_pt1 | contig 25754 bp, 17 predicted proteins | sample 1495841 | NCBI WGS metagenome assembly OCIZ01 (sample SAMN01915229, study PRJEB22387) | human oral metagenome | isolation source: saliva | host: Homo sapiens | place: USA
GGCCATAACTGCCACAACGGCTCACAACGCCGACGAAACGAACGACCCCCACCAGACAAATCCACCTGACGACGCCGACCCAGCAGCCAGGCCAAGAACTCATCCAGATGCTTCGCCGTAGAGTCAATGTCGTTCAGCGTCGTGATTTTGCAGGGTTTACACCGCCAACGCTGACGACCTGTTGACGTCTTACCGTGACGGATCATGGGGCGGCCACACACAGGCCCGCGATGCGGTATTCACAGGAACGAGGCAAACAAGACCAACTAAAATCGTAACTTTCCCGCGCGACAAAGCCAAAAAGTCACCCCTCCAGCAACACGTAGTGTCCTATAACCCCAGAGTCCTACAACCCCATTGACAGCATCCTCGCTGATAAAAATGGCCCCGGCCATTTGTGCATTGCTGACGCAAGAGGCCTGACCGGGGATCTGTTACTGGAAGGCTACAACAATCTCCCCATCGTCAGCAAGTAGGTTCAGCATGATCTCGGGTTAGCCGTAGCACAGCGCCAATCAACAGCAGAACACAGGTAGGTGATACCCACGGATGCAGGAATCTCCGAGCGTGGCATCGCCAGACAATCGGAAAGCCTCGGGCCAAGTGGCTCGGGGCTTCCGCGTCCCCCTCACGCTCACGCCGATTCGGGGAACGTGGAGGTGTCGATGACGTAGCGGTAGCGCACGCGCGAATCCACGATGTTGTCGTAGGCCTCCGTGATGTCCTCACCGGTGATCATCTCAACCTGCGGGATGACACCGTGCTCAGCACAGAAGTCCAGCATCTCCTGAGTTTCGGCGATGCCGCCGATCTGGGAGCCAGCGAAAGACTTGCCGCCGTTCACGAAGGCGCGCAGCGGCAGCGAGACGGGCTCGGTGGGCAAGCCCACATCAACGAAGACGCCGTAGGGACGCAGGGCCGCCATGTATCCGGCGTAGTCGAGGCCGTCGGCAGACACGGTGCACAGGATCAGGTCGAAGGAACCGCGCAGGGATTCAAGCACGCCTTCCTCGCTGGTCGCATAGAAGTGGTCAGCACCGAAGCGGCGTGCGTCGGCTTCCTTGGAACGTCCATGAGAGATGACCGAGACGTCCGCTCCCATGGCCTTGGCGATCTGCACGCCCACGTGCCCGAGACCCCCCATACCCAGGATGGCCACGCGCGCACCGGGACCCACGTTGTAATGCTTCAGCGGCGAGTAGGTGGTGATACCAGCGCACAGGAGAGGGGCACAGGCCGCAAAATCCAGCTCGGACGGGATATGGAGCGCGAAGTCCTCGCGCACCGTGAAGCCCCGCGAGTATCCTCCTGTCGTCGGGTTACCCTCGGCGTCGGCGCGGTAGGTCCACAGGGTTCCAGGCGTCGAGGTGCACCACTGCTCGTAGCCGGACTCGCACATCTCGCAAGTGCCGCACGAGCCGACCAAGCAGCCCACGCCCACGCGGTCCCCCATCTTGAAGGTCGTCACGCCGGGGCCAACCTTGGCGACTGTGCCGACGAACTCATGGCCAGGCACAAGCGGGTAAGCGACGGGACCCCACTCGCCGCGGGCGGAATGGATGTCAGAGTGGCAAATGCCCGCGTAGGCGACATCGAAGTAGATCTCGCCCTCGCCGGGCTCACGGATGTCGATCTGCATGGGGTGGAACTGGGCGGTGGCATCGTCGCAACCGTAAGCGATTACGCTGGGCATCACAACTCCTTTGTCCAATCAATTCGGGATGACACAAGCATACTGCAACAAAAAGCCCCGACGCCGAAGCGCCGGGGCATTGGGGTGGCTGACGGGACTCGAACCCGCGACGTCCTGGACCACAACCAGGTGCTCTACCAACTGAACTACAGCCACCATCGCGTCGCCTTGAAGGCAACGGGTAGAGCTTAGCACTACCCAGACGAGCTTGAAAACTCGAGAGACACCTTCACGGCGGTGGCGTGCATCACCAATGGGCGCGCGAGGAGATCGCGTCAGCGAAATTGCCTAGGGCACCCGGCGTCGAGCCGAGGTAGAGGTCTGCGTCCACGAGGGAGACCTCCATAACCAGGAAGGATCCCTTGCCGTCGGGAACCAGGTCCACGCGGTTGAAGAGGAACAGCTCGTCGTGACCCAGGCGGGCTCGCACGTAGTCGTGCAGGACACGGCGGATCTGCTCACCCCATGTCCACGCGACGGAGTCGGCGGCCTCGGCGGTCACCACGGCCTCGTGCATCTCGGGGTTGGTGACGGAGGCGGGGTGCAGGGCCGAGCGCTTCTCAACGGCGTGGGAGACCAAGCCGTTGAAGAACACGAGCGAAATCTCGCCATGCAGGTCGATTTCCTCAACGTAGCGCTGGAGCATGACGGAGCGCCCCTCGCTCAGCAAGCCCTGCACCTGGCGCATGGCGGCCTGACGCTGGCAGATGTCCACAGTCGTGTAGCGGCCGATATCACGCACGCCGGAAGACACGGCAGGCTTGACGACGAACTCGCCGAAGGCCGGGAAGCGCGTGTGGATCTGGTGCTTGGTGAGCTTCTGGGAGGGTTCAAGCCAGTTCGTCGGAATCGTCGGCAGCCCCATCGCCGCGAGTTCCTTCAGGTAGTGCTTGTCTGTGTTCCAGTTGAGCACGTCCTTCGAGTTCTGCACGCGTTGCAGCTGGCGCGTCCACTCCAGGAAGGCGGGACGATCCTGCGCGTAGTCGGAGACAGAGCGGACGACGACCATGCCAGCATCGGCCCAGTCAACGTCGGGATCATTCCAGACTTTGATCTGCGGGTCGCATCCGCGCGACGCCAGTTCGTCAAGCAGTCCTTCTTCGCCGGGGAAGAGATTGGGCAGTGCCTGACACGTCACCAGCGTGACTTTAGGCTTGGTCGTCATGTGGGTCCTTTAGGGTCGGGATTGTGAGAATGGACGAGGTCGGGGCGCGGCCGCGGGACACGCGCAGATGCGGGTCACCGCGGCCGTTCCCTCAGCGCAGCCCCAGGGGGCGCTGCGACGCTTCGGTGAGCAGTTCGCTGAGCAGGTCCGGGTAGGACACGCCGGCGGCCGCCCACATCTGCGGGTACATCGAAATGGGCGTGAATCCGGGCAGCGTGTTCACTTCGTTGATGATGACGGTGTCTGTGTCCTCGTTGAGGAAGAAGTCGACGCGGGCCAGGCCCTCGCATTCGAGGGCATCGAAGGCGCGCCACGCGGTCTCGCGAATGCGCTGAGCGTAGGCGGGAGGCACGTCGGCCGGGCAGGACAGACCAACGACGTCGTCCACGTACTTGTGTTCGTAGTCGTAGAACTCGCCTTCGGGCACAACGATCTCGCCCAGCGGCGAGGTGCCGCTTTGCCAGTCGGGGCGCGAGCCGAGCACGCCGCACTCGACCTCGCGGCCGGTCACGGAGGCCTCGACGATGATGCGCGGGTCGTGGTTTGCGGCTTCCTTGATGGCGACGGGCAGATCTTCGCGGCAGGTGACGCGCGAGATGCCGACGGAGGAGCCGGCGCGACAGGGCTTGACGAAGACGGGGAAGCCGAGGCGCTCGATGCGGTCCATGCACGAGGCGGGGTCGCTCTCCCACTGACGGGCAGTAATGCAAACCCAGCGGCCTACGTCGATACCGGCGGCGGCGAGCACCGTCTTGGTCAGGTGCTTGTCCATGGAAATCGCCGAGGAGGTCACGCCGCATCCGACGTAGCGCACGTCGGCCATCTCGAAGAGGCCTTGGATCGTGCCGTCCTCACCGTAGGGGCCGTGCAGGAGCGGGAAGACGATATCGACGTGGCCGAGGTCTTCGACGCCCACGACGCGGGAGTCCTTATCCGAGGGGTCGCCGTCGTAGGTGAGTTCGACGAGGTTGCCCTCGCCCGGCGTGAGGGCCACGCGGGTAGAACCCGCTGTCACAGTCTGTCCCTTGCCGTCCTTGAATGCCCACGCCGACGGGTCGTCGGCGACGCGCACCCACTGGCCGTCCCGCGTGATACCCAGCGGGATCACGTCCCACTTGGTGCGGTCGATGGCCGTGAGGATGCCGGCAGCCGTGGCGCAAGAGATTTCGTGTTCGGAGGAGCGTCCACCGAAAATGATGAGGACGCGAGGACGAGTTGGTGCAGTCATGGGTCCAAGCCTACCGCGCGTCAGGCTTTCCCCGCCCGCGCGTGCACCTTTTAGACCAGTTCGATCTTCCACCCATCCATCTTCTGCGGGCGTGCCAAGAGCATGCGGCCCATGTCTGCGATGGTCGCGCGTCCCTCGACAACTTCGACGACAGCGCTGGTGATCGGCATGTCAACGCCGACGGAGGCGGCGACCTGGAGGATCGGCCCCGCCGAAGCGACGCCTTCGACGACGCCCGGGGACAGGGCCATAGCCTCGTCCAGGTTCATGCCCGAGCCGAGCCGGTGACCCAGGGAGAAGTTACGCGACAGGCGCGAGGAGCAGGTCGCGACGAGGTCTCCGATACCGGACAGGCCCGCGAAGGTCGCGGGGTCGGCCCCCAAGGCGGTGCCGAGCCGGGTCATCTCGGCCAGGCCGCGCGTGATGAGGGTCGAACGTGTGTTGATGCCCAGACCCATGCCCTCAGCAGCACCAATGGCGACGGCGATGACGTTCTTCGTCGCACCCGCCATCTCGGTTCCCACCACGTCCGCCGAGACGTAGGGGCGGAAGTAGGAGTTGTGGCAGGTCCGCGCGATCTCCTTGGCCAGCTCGACATCGGTGGAGGCGACGACCGTCGCGGTGGGCTGGCGCTCAGCGATTTCGCGCGACAGGTTCGGGCCGGAGAGCACGGCGATGCGACTGTGGGGCACACCCGAGGCATCGGCGATGATCTCGTCGACGCGCTTGAGGGTGCCCAATTCGAGGCCCTTAGCCAGGGACAGCAGGGCCACGTCGGGCACGAAGGACGCGCGTGCGGATTCCAGCGTCGCGCGCACGGCCTTGACGGGGACGGCGACGACGACCAGCGGCTTACCTGCCACCACCTCTGCGATATCCGTCGTGGCCGTAATACGCTCAGACAGCGTGATGCCCGGCAGATACGTCGGGTTTTCGCGACCGTTGATAAACGAAATCGTGTCGGTGTTGCGCCCCCACATGGTGACGTCCACGCCCGCATCCGCAAGCACCTGAGCGAATGTCGTACCCCACGCTCCCGTTCCCAGGACCGCTGCTGTTGTCATACTCATCGTGACCTCCCTGTCCAGCTCAGTCTACTAGGATGGGAAAACTGTCACACCCCATGGAGAGGCTTTGTCTCACCGTCGGGCACGCCGCCGCTATCCTCGCGCTCGCCGCCTGCGCGCCCGCGTCCCCGCAGGTGCAGGCGAGCACACGGCCCGCCTCGGCCTCGTCCGTCCAGGTCTCCTCCCCCACCCTCCAGTCGGGTGCAACCGGCGAGGCGAGCGATCCGGGCATGGACGTGACAACGCCGATCAACGCGGACACCTGGACGTCGTCGATATCCGGGACTAGCCCTTCTTCTTGGCGGCCTTGGCGGCCTTCTTGGCGGCCTTAGCCTGCTCTTCCTCCCACCAGGGGCCAGCCTGCGTGGCGGGGTCCCACACGCTGTCGGGCACGGGCAGTCCGTGCAGCTGGCCGACACCCTCGCGCACCGCCTGAAGGATGCGCGCCGTCGCCGCGTTGACCGCGTCGTGGTCCTCGGACCCGGCGGGGCCGATCAGGTCAGACAGGTCGACGGGCGCGCCGAAGTGATAGGAGATGCGCCGACCCGGGCGCATATCCATGCCCTTAGCGTTGTAGGGGGCCATGATGTCCTGCGGCCCCCACTGGGACAGGGGGATGACGGTAACGCCCGTGTCGAGGGCCAGGCGAGCGGCACCCGACTTGAACTCCATCGGCCACTGGTCCGGGTCGCGCGTAAGCGTTCCCTCAGGGTAGATGCCGACGACCTCGCCTGCCTTCAAGGCCTCGCGCGTGGGCGCCAGGACAGCCGAGGGATTCGAATCACGGTTGACAGGAATCAGGCCCATGCCCTTGATGATCCAGCCGAACACCGGGACGGAAAACATCGACTTCTTCGCCAGGAACCGCACCGCGGTGTTGCGCTTCATGAAATACCAGCACAAACACAGGGGATCGACGTTCGAGAGGTGGTTGGAAACCAACAGGAAACCACCCTCCGTGGGGAGGTTCTCCTCGCCGGTGACGGTGAACTTCACCCAGGGGGTCATGATGGGCGTCAGCACGCCCTTCGCGAAGGCGTAGAAGCCGGAAACTGCACTCATAGGCCCATTCTAGGGGGACCACTCCCCCACAGCGCAAAACCCATGCTCTGTCTTACGCAGCAACCGAGCGCAGCTCACACGCACGGTGGGCGCGCCGCACGCGATGACAAGCTCAGACCAGGACGGAAACGACGCCGGGAGCCACGTCCACGGTGAAAGGAACCGACGCAACCCGATCCCCGTCCGCCATCGCGATCATGCCGGCGGGTGCCACGAAAGACACCATGCGCGCGGTCTCAACCTCGATGGCCGGGTGGTTCTTCGCCCGACCACCCACAACACGGGCCAAGATCGGCAGGGCACGCGCGACCGACATCGGACCCACGTGACACACACCTCGAGGATGCCGTCGCTCATGTCCGACGACTCCACCAGCGTGATACCCCCACCAAAACGCCCCGAGTTCGACACGGAGGCAAGCCAGCCGCTCAGGTCACGTTCGCGGCCGTCCACCGTCGCAATGATCTCAGTGGGTTCGTGCGAGGCCAGGGCCGCGAAAGCGCCATAGCCGTAGGCCAGCGGCCCCGACGTCAGCGACGACTCGTTCGCCAAAATGTTCGCGCGAGCGTCCAGGCCCACCGACACGACGCCGAGTGCCAGGCGCACACCGTCGCGCGAGCGCACCCACATGCCGTCCAGGGGGCGCACACGCTTCGCCAGCAAGTCCGCGCCATGACGGACCCGCCCAGCCACGGCCTCGTTCCCCGAGGGGGCGGACGCAAAGCCGAGACGAGCCAGATCCCGAGCACGCGCCAAGGGGTCGGTGCCGATACCGAGCGCGCGGCACAGATCGTTACCTCGCCCGCCCGGCATGGGCGCGAAGATGGCACCGGACTCGTGGCACCCGCGCGCGACCGCACTCAGGTAGCCGTCCCCGCCCAGAGCCGCCACGATCGCGTCGGCGGCTACCTGGCCGGCGAGAGCCGCCGGGTCGTCCCCGGGCGTCGTCAGGCGAACAGCGACCTCCCAGCCGCCGCCGCGCAAAATCCGCACGATACGCGGCCCCAGGCGCACGCTGCGCCCGCCCGCCGACATCGACGAGACCAGCAACAGAACGCTGCGACGCACCCCCCGCCCGGCCATGTGCTCAGGCGTCCAGGTAGCGCACGCGCGCATCCAGCTTGTGGAGCTTGCGCGTGAAGTGCTCGTAGCCGCGCGAAATCACGTCGATACCGGACACGGTGGACGTGCCCGTCGCGGTCAGCGCGGCGATCAGGTGCGAGAAGCCACCGCGCAGGTCCGGGACCACGATATCCGCGCTGTGCAGCGGGGTCGGACCCGAGATAACCGCCGAGTGATAGTAGTTCTTCTGGCCGAAGCGACAGGGCGTGCCGCCCAGGCACTCGCGGTAGACCTGAATGTTCGCGCCCATCTTGCGCAGCGCCTGGGTGAAGCCGAAGCGGTTCTCGTACACGGTCTCGTGAACGATGGACAGACCCTCGGCCTGCGTGAGCGCCACCACCAGGGGCTGTTGCCAGTCGGTCATGAATCCAGGGTGCACGGCCGTCTCAAGCGCGATCGAGTGCAGCGGCTCACCCGGGTGGTAGAAGCGGATGCCATCGGCGTCAATATCGAAGGCGCCGCCTACCTTGCGGAAGGTGTTGAGGAACGTCGTCATGTCGGGCTGATGGGCACCACGCACGTAGATGTCACCGCGGGTGGCAAGGGCAGCCGCACCCCACGAAGCCGCCTCAATGCGGTCCGGCAGGGCCGTGTGGCGGTAGCCGGTCAGCTTGGCCACGCCCTCGATACGGATGGTGCGATCCGTGTCCACGGAGATGATCGCGCCCATCTTCTGCAGGACATTGATCAAGTCAAGGATCTCAGGCTCGATGGCCGCGCCCTTCAGGGTCGTGATGCCCTCGTTGCGCACGGCCGTCAGCAGGGTCTGCTCGGTCGCGCCGACGGACGGGAAGGGCAGCTCGATGATCGCGCCGTGCAGGCCCGTGGAGGGTCGCTTGATGTGCACGCCGTCGGGCTGCTTATCAATGATTGCGCCGAACTTGCGCAGCGTATCGAGGTGGAAGTCAATGGGGCGACCGCCGATCGCGCATCCGCCCAGCTCGGGGATGAAGGCCTCGCCCAGCTGGTGCAGGAGCGGGCCGCAGAACAGGATCGGGATACGCGAGGCACCCGCGAGCGTATCGATATCCGAGCGCGAGGCGATCTTAACGTTGGAGGTGTCCATACGCAGCGTGCCGCGGTCCTGATCAAAGTCGATTTCGACGCCGTGCAAGCTCAGCAGATTCGAGACGACGTCGGTGTCGCGGATGAGCGGGACGTTGTAGAGCTCGGAGGGGGTGTCGGCCAGCAGCGACGCGACCATGGCCTTCGGTACGAAGTTCTTGGCACCGCGAACGGTGATCTCTCCGTGGAGGGGATGACCGCCTTCGACTTGCAGGATGGATGGCATGGGGGAACTCCTCAATATGACGTAACTGGCCCCTACTCTAGCTAGGTAGGGGCCAGTGTGCGCAGTGCGTTCAGTCGCGGGCGGACAAAACCTCTTGCTTTGGTAAGAATTTCGCCGGCAGCGTGCGCGGCTTGAAGGAAGGACGCGCGGCCTCGTAAGTCTCGATCTCCTTCTCGTGGCGCAGGGTGAGGGCGATGTCGTCCAACCCTTCCATGAGCGTCCAGCGCACGTAATCGTCGATCTGGAAGGTGCCCGAGATCGCACCGGCGCGCCAGGTCTTGTCCTCCAGGGAGACGGTGACCTCGGTGCCGGGCTCGGCCTCGAGGAGCTTCCACAGGGACTCGCAGTCCTCCTGGGAGATGATGCCGGTCACCAGGCCCTGCTTTCCGGAGTTGCCGCGGAAAATATCGGCGAACTTGGGGGCTAGGACGACGCGGAAGCCGTAGTCCTTGAGCGCCCACACGGCGTGTTCACGCGAGGAGCCGGTGCCGAAATCGGGTCCGGCGATGAGGACGGAGCCGTTCTTGTAAGCGTCCTGGTTGAGGACGAAGTCGGGATCGTTCCTCCACGCGGCGAAGAGGGCGTCCTCGAAGCCCGTGCGGGTGACGCGCTTCAAGTAAACGGCGGGGATGATCTGGTCGGTGTCGACGTTGGAGCGGCGCAGCGGGACGCCGACGCCGGTGTGGGTAATGAATTTTTCCATGGTGCGTCAGTCTTTTCTTACGTGGGGGACGAGGCCGTGGCCCTCCCCCGTGATCGGGTGGCGGAGGGCGGGCCTCAGAGGTCGGCCGGGGAGGACAGGGTGCCTCGCACGGCGGTGGCAGCCGCGACGAGCGGGGACACCAGGTGCGTGCGGCTGCCCTTGCCCTGGCGGCCTTCGAAGTTTCGGTTAGACGTGGAGGCCGAGCGGTCTCCCGCGTTCATGGTGTCAGGGTTCATACCCAGGCACATGGAGCAGCCGGCGTTGCGCCATTCGGCACCGAAGTCCGTGAAGATCTTGTCGAGGCCCTCAGCCTCGGCCTGCAGGCGCACGCGGGCGGAGCCGGGCACGACCATGACGCGCACACCATCGGCCTTGTGGCGTCCCTTGACGACACTGGCGGCGGCGCGCAGGTCTTCGATGCGACCGTTCGTGCAGCTGCCGATGAAGACCGTGTTGACGGCGATCTCGCGCATCGGGGTGCCGGCCTTGAGATCCATGTACTCCAGGGCGCGCTCGGCGGCCGCGCGGGCGGTCTCATCGGTGAAGTCTTCCGGGCTGGGGACTGCGGCCGACAGCGGAACGCCCTGGCCGGGGTTGGTGCCCCAGGTGACGAAGGGCTCGATGTCAGCGGCCTCGAGGACGACCTCTGCGTCGAAGACGGCGTCCTCGTCGGAGGCCAGGGAGGACCAGTACTCAACGGCGCGGTCCCAGTCTTCGCCCTCGGGGGCGTGGGGGCGGCCCTTGATGTAGTCGAACGTCGTCTGGTCGGGGGCGATCATGCCCGCGCGGGCACCCGCCTCGATCGACATGTTGCAGATCGTCATGCGGCCCTCCATGGAGAGCTCGCGGATCGCCTGGCCACGGTATTCCAGGACGTAGCCCTGGCCGCCGCCGGTGCCGATCTTGGCGATGACAGCGAGGATGATATCCTTCGCGGTCGAGCCTGCGGGCAGGGAGCCGTTAACCGTGATCGCCATGGTCTTGAAGGGGGCCATCGGCAGGGTCTGGGTCGCGAGCACGTGCTCGACCTGGCTGGTGCCGATACCGAAGGCCAGTGCACCGAAGGCACCGTGCGTGGAGGTGTGGGAGTCGCCGCACACGATCGTCATGCCGGGCTGGGTGAGGCCCAGCTGGGGGCCGACGACGTGAACGATGCCCTGATCGGCGTCGCCCAGGGAGTGCAGGCGCACGCCGAACTCCTCGGCATTCTTGCGCAGCGTGTCGATCTGCGTGCGGCTCGTGATGTCTGCAATGGGCTGGTCAATGTTGACGGTCGGCGTGTTGTGATCCTCCGTCGCGATCGTCAGATCGGGGCGGCGAACCTTGCGTCCGGCCAGGCGCAAGCCCTCGAAGGCCTGGGGACTCGTGACCTCATGCACCAGGTGGAGGTCGATGTACAGCAGGTCGGGCGCGCCGTTCTCACCCTTGGAGACGATGTGGTCGCGCCACACCTTTTCGGCCATCGTTCCGCTCATTGTTCCTCCTCTAGCCTCCCTTTTGGAGACACTGTGTCAGTCATGCTTCGAACCCAATCGAAGCGCTTTGACCGCGTGTCAACCGCCCCGATCTCACGTCTCGGACACTCCTTTGACCTGTTTCACTATCCGGCAGTTTGCCATCTCAATTAATGAGATATTAAATAGTTGTATGGACGAGCAAACATCCAGTGGCGTTGGCGTTCTCGATAAAGCTGCGCTGGTTCTCAGCGCTCTCGAAGCGGGACCCGCAACCCTCGCACAACTTGTCACCAGTACCGGGCTCGCACGCCCGACTGCTCACCGTCTGGCTGTCGCCCTCGAATATCACCGCATGGTAGCCCGCGACATGCAGGGCCGATTCATTCTGGGTCCCCGCCTTCAGGAACTCTCCTCCGCGGCTGGCGAAGACCGCCTCCTCCAGGCTTCCATGCCGGTCCTCCAGGCCCTGCGTGATCACACCAAGGAATCCTCCCAGCTCTTCCGTCGCCAGGGCGACTACCGCGTGTGCGTCGCGGCCTCCGAACGCGAAATGGGCCTGCGTGACTCGATCCCCGTGGGCGCCACGCTCTCCATGAGCGCCGGATCTGCCGCCCAGGTACTGCTCGCCTGGGAAGAACCCGACCGCCTGCACCGAGGCCTGTACGGCGCTTCCTTCAACGCAACCATGCTCTCCGAGGTACGCCGACGCGGCTGGGCGCAGTCCGTGGGCGAGCGCGAACCCGGCGTCGCCTCTGTCTCCGCACCCGTGCGCGGGCCGTCGGGTCGAGTCCTGGCTGCCCTGTCGATCTCCGGCCCCATCGAGCGCATGGGCCGCCAGCCGGGCCGCCAGCACGGCCCATCAGTAATGGCCGCCGCCAACAGGCTCTCCGAGTTTCTCGCCACCGTCGAGGACGCTGCCGACCTCTGAGCGATAAAAGCCGCGAACAACGTCAACGGGCGGGCCGGGACGAATGAGTCGTCCCGGCCGCCCGCGTATCGCCGCTGGCACCTCAGGGCACGAGGCGCCCGTTGGCGTCAAAGGTATAGGCGGTGCCATCCACGACGACACGGCCCGTCACCATCGCCCCGGAGGGCTGGCAGTAGAACCAGGATTCGCCGTCCTTGACCCAGCCGGACGCCATATGGCCATCACCCGTCAAGAAGTACCAGGTGCCGCCCAGCTTCAGCCAGCCGGTCGCCATCGCGCCACTGCCGTGCAGGTAATACCAGGTATCACCCAGGTGCTGCCAGCCGGTCGCCATCTCGCCGGAACCACTCAGGTAGTACCAGGTTCCGTCGTCATCAAGCCAGCCGATGGCCATGACCCCCGTCTCCGGATCCAAGTAGTACCAGGAGCCGCCCGTCGCGGTCCAGCCGGTCGCCATCGGTCCCTCGGGAGCGTAGTAGCGCCACAGGCCCTCTTCCTTGTCCCAGCCGGTCTTCATCCAACCGGCTGCGTCGAAGGCGTAGGTCTCACCGCCCAACTGAACGCGCTCATTCGCAGGGAACGTGCCGTCCGGGTAGCTCAGCCACCAGCGCCCGTCAGCCGCGCGCATCCACGTGCCGTCCTCGGCGATGGGACCGGGTTCAACCCGCTCCCCCGCTGCCTGTGTGAAGACAGCGACCGTGCGTGCGGGGACCGTGACGACACCCGTCTTCGCCGAGAAGGATGCCTCCTTGACGACGGAGTCAGCGCCCGTGGCCTGAGCGTCATGCAGCTTAAAAACACGACCAGCCAGGCCGTCGACGCGCTGCGTCAGCTGCTTGTCCGTCGCGTTAAACACGACGAGCGCACCGTCAAGGGCCGGATCAACGTCCGTCCCAGCCCCGGCCTCGTCGTTGATGAGCATCATGATCGTCCCATCCACGGCCTCGGGGCCGGAGTTCGGGAAGGTCACCTTCTGGTTGATGAGCTCAGCACTGCCCAGCGTGAACAGGCGCGAAGACGAACGCACGCGCAGGAAATCCATCGCGATCTCCGAGGAGGTGTCGATCTGCTCCGGGGCCGGCTTCAGATCGGGATTCTCCAGCAGGGGACGCATATGGTCCCAGGCCGCGCCGTTCTTCGACTTGACGGGCAGGCCGCGGCCAAAGCCATTGTCCTTCATCGTCCAGTCAATCGCGTTGAAGTGATCACCGGAGTTGAAGGAATCGCGATCCAAGGACTTCGAGCGCAGCATCTCTGTGCCCGACGCCCAGAACGAGGGCGACTGAGCCAATGCCACGGAGGCCTGACTGATCAGCGACATGCGCACGCGGTGCTCCATCGGAGCGTCCGCGGGCATCTTGTAGGTCACCAGATCGAAGAGCGTCTCATTGTCGTGGGCGTCCACGTAGTTGACGTTCTCCGCAGGCTGGGACGCGAACCCCGCACCCTGACCGTTGTAGTCCAGCTGCGACCCCTTCACGGTCTGGCCGTCGTAGGTCGTCAGCGTGTAGTCCTTCAGGTTGCCCGCCAGACCCAGCTTCACGAGATCCACGCGGTGCAGGTAGTCCGCACGACGCTCCGCGTCGGAGCGTGTGTCGAGGCCGTTGAAGTCCGAGAACGCGCCCGAACCGAAGCCCTGCATGACGCGGTGGTCGTCATCGAAGGGACCGCCGCCGTGGACCGCATCGCGCAGACGGTCGTTGAACGCGCCGATGCCGGTGCCGTCCAGCTGGCCCTGCGTGGCCTGCGTGAACAGCGCGTTGTTCGCAACCTCACCGAAGTTCCAGCCCTCGCCGTAGATGTAGAGTCGCGATCCGTCCACGCCGTCCTTCTCGAGGGTGAGCTGCGAGAGAGCCTCCTTGGCACGCTTCATCTCTTCGGCCGGGTGGTGACCCATCAGGTCGAAGCGGAAGCCGTCGACGTGGTAGTACTTCGCCCAGTGAATCATCGAGTCGATCATGAGGCGTTCACTCATGACATTCTCGGTAGCAACGTTCGAACAACACGTCGACGTCTCGACTTCACCGGAGGCGCTCAGGCGCTGGTAGTAGCCCGGAACGACGCGGTCGAGCACCGAGTGAGCATCCTGGCCTGCGGCCGGTGTGTGGTTGTAGACCTGGTCGAGGACGACCTGCATACCGATGTAGTGCAGACCGCCGACCATGGAACGGAACTCACGGATACGCGCGCCGCCATTCTGGTGCCACACGGTCGCGTACGATCCCTCGGGGGCCATCCAGTGCAGCGGGTCGTACCCCCAGTTGTAGGCGTCCTGATCAGCCACCGCGGACACGGCCGCCTGTTGAGCCTCATCCGCAGGGCCAGCGTCCTTCGGGATCGCAGGGACCAGCTGCTCGGAGCGCTTCTCAGGAATCGTCGCAATATCGAAGGTCGGCAGGAGGTGCACCGTATTCATGCCCGCAGATGCCAGCTCCGTCAGGTGGCGCATGCCGTTGGACTGGTACTGTGTAAACGCCATGTAGGTGCCGCGCATGTCCTCGGGGACGGACTTGTCGGCCGCCGAGAAGTCACGCACGTGCAGCTCGTAGATGGAGCGCTGTGCGTCGTCCTCGATGACGGGGGCTTTGGTGCTCTTCCAACCGTAGGGGGCGATTGCGGGGTTATCCATGTTGACGGCAACCGAGCGCGTCGAATTCGCGGTCAGGCCCACCGAGTAGGGGTCGGTCACCTGATTAGTCTCCACAGCACCGGTCGAGGGCACGTAGACGCGCACCTCCCACAGGTACTGGGCCCCTTCGGTGATGGCACCGTCGGCATTGTCGACGCTCCAGCGTCCGTCGTCGGTGCGCGTCGCCGCGGTCCGCACGGGCGCGCCCGACACCTCGGGGTCAGCGCCCCGCGGAGTACGCGTGTTCCACGACAGCAGGGTCACGTCCTTGGCGGTGGGGGCCCACAGGGCGAAGGTCGGCTTGCCCGCGTCGTTCCATCCCACGCCGTACGAGGCCTGGGCGGCCTTGGGCGCATAGATGGAGTCGAGCGCGGGGGCGATCTGCACGCCCGTGAAGGCATTCACAGTCTCGCCGGACTTCTGCGCGAGCATCACCTGTCCGGTGAGTGCCTCGCCCGCCCCGGCCTCGTCGAAGGGGGCCTTCAGGGCGATGTAGCCGTTGAGGTTCGGGTGAGCCATCGTGACGTCCGCGGGCAGGTCGCCGGCGACGGTCAGCGGCGTGAGGGTCGCTCCGGTGATAGCACCGTCCGTCAGAGCGGCACCACCCTCGGGCGCGGTGACCAGCTCGTAACTCAGCTTCGCGGAGCCGTCAAGAACCTGGGCACGCGTGACTCCCTGGGGCAGCAGCGAGGTCGGCCACGCCAGGGTTGTGGCATTGACCCAGTAAGCGCGCTGCTCGCCGACGCCGACAACGGGAACGTCAGCGGAGGCGATGTCCAGCTTGTGGGTCGCGGAATCGTAGGTGAATGTCACGAGCTTGTTCGCCTTCGTCGCAAACTGGTAGTTAGCACCACCGGCGGCACCATCTTGCCCGTAGTTCTCATCCCACGAGCCGCCGACAGCAACCTTCAGCTCGTACGTGCCCTCAGGCAGTGCCCTCGTCTCGTAGGTGTAGGTGCCCCCGCCCACAGGCTCCATGAGCGGGGCCAGGCATTCAGGCTTCCAGTTGTCGGCGCAACCCAGGTCCTTTTGGAAGGAACCCGGAAGCGTCACCATCTGGTCGGAGACGTTATTCCATACGCGGTGAGTCGCGTGGTTGTAGTAGAAGGTGACCGCAGTCTCTTCCTTCAGAGAGTAGGCGATGTTCGCTCCCCCGGCTGCTCCCCCTTGGCCGTAGGAGGCATCCCACGAGCCGCCCTCGGCGACCTTGTACTCGTAGTCGCCCGCGGGCAGAGTGAATGTCGCGGTGTAGACGCCCGTCGCGTCGCGCGTCAAGGCGGCCTTAGCGCAGTCGGGAGCCCAGTCGGCGTCGCACCCCATCGCCTTATTATGGTTACCAGGGATTGTCACCAGGAGGTCGTCGCCACCGGTCGCACCCTCCGTGTCGACGGTCTCCGCACCCGCGTCCTGATTTGTTGCCTCCTCCCCTGGCTCAGCCCAGGCTGCCGGGAGCGCGCCCCCCATCAGCGCAAGCGCAGCGCCTACGCCCAGGGCTCGACGCAGCAGCGTCCTGTTGTGTCGGTCTGTCACGAAAGACTCCCTCGTCCAAAACGATCCCCCCTACGGGGGCTGGTTACAAGGTTAGACACTGTGTAACGGTGAGCAAAGTTTTCTGCAAAGCACAAGAAAAACCGCGGCATTGCGGTAAACAAAAACCTCGCCACCGCAACGGTGACGAGGTTCGTGGTACCCCCAACCGGATTTGAACCGGTGTTAACGCCGTGAGAGGGCGTCGTCCTAGGCCGCTAGACGATGGGGGCCTCGATTCAATTATGAATCCGTACCCCCAACCGGATTTGAACCGGTGTTAACGCCGTGAGAGGGCGTCGTCCTAGGCCGCTAGACGATGGGGGCCTCGACTGAAACTGACGTTTCAGATCGCTGGGGTACCAGGACTCGAACCTAGAATGGCTGAACCAGAATCAGCTGTGTTGCCAATTACACCATACCCCATTGGGTATCACCTGCTTCGCTCTCGCGTCGCTAGCGACAGGAGATAACTTTAGCGGAGCCTCGCTCGCATGCCAAATCGAAAGCCAGTGGCAACGGTCACTCTCATTAATCGGGTGGTAGGGCGGGCCGTACCGCAGGGTTGGGCTACCCCATTCCGCACGTAAACCCCCTGTTCCGCACGTAAACCCCCTGTTCTGTACGTGGGCGACCACGCCCACACTCCGATTAGCGGGTTCACGTGCGGAAGAGGGGCCAACCTCCGAGAGGCCCGCTGCCACAACGAGCCCATACGACGCCGAACAACGCGTGCGCACATGACGATGCCCCGGCCTCGTCCCATGAACAGGCGACGAGGCCGGGGCCGAGCAACGCTCTCAGGCCAGGGAGGCGCGCAGGGCGCGCAGGCGGACCAGCGAAGAGTCGCGCCCCAGGATCTCCATGGACTCGAACAGCGGCGGGGAGACCTGGCGGCCGGTCACGGCGACGCGCAGCGGCCCGAAGGCCAGGCGGGGCTTGACGCCCATCTCGTCGACGATGCGAGCACGCAGCGATTCCTCGAGGGAAACGGTCGTGAACTCGGTCAGGCCCTCGACGGTCTTGATGGCGGCGTCCAGAACGTCCGCCGCGTTGTCCTTGAGCTTAGAGACGGCCTTCACATCCATCTCCAGCGCGTCGTCGGCGACGAAAAGGAAGCCGAGCATACCGGAGGCCTCGCCGAGAACCTGGATGCGTGTCTGGACGAGCGGGGCGGCTTCGGTGAGGATCTCGCGCTCACGATCGTTGAGCGCCTCGAAGGAGTCGGCCGACACCAGCTCGTCGCGATGCAGGAAGGGCACCAGGCGAGCCCGGAAATCCTCGCCGTCCAGCAGGCGGATGTGCTCGGCGTTGATGGCGATGGCCTTCTTCTGGTCGAAGCGCGCCGGGTTCGGATTCACGTCCGAGATGTCAAAGGCCTGAGCCATCTCCTCCATGGAGAAAATGTCGCGGTCCGGGGCGATCGACCAGCCCAGGAGAGCCAGATAGTTGTTGAGGCCCTCGGGGATCATGCCCGCGGCCTTGTGGAGCAGCAGGTTCGACTCGGGGTCACGCTTGGAGAGCTTCTTGTTGCCCTCGCCCATGACGTAGGGCAGGTGACCGAAGCGCGGCATGAACTTCGCGACGCCAATGGCCTCGAGCGCGCGGTACAGGACGATCTGGCGAGGCGTCGAAGACAGCAGGTCCTCGCCGCGCAGCACGTGAGTGATCTCCATGAGCGCGTCGTCAATCGGGTTCACCAGCGTGTAGAGCGGGTGGCCGTTGGCGCGCACGATGACGTAGTCCGGCACCGAGCCAGCCTTGAAGGTGATCTCGCCGCGGATCAGGTCCGTGAACGTGATGTCCTCGTCGGGCATGCGCAGGCGCAGGACCGGCTTGCGGCCCTCGGCGCGGTATGCCGCGACCTGCTCCTCCGTCAGGTCGCGATCAAAGCCGTCGTAACCGAGCTTGGGGTCCTCACCCTTGGCGCGGTGACGCTCCTCGATCTCCTCGGGGGTCGAGTAGGACTCGTAGGCGTAACCGGCCTCAAGCAGGCGCGCGGCCACGTCACGGTAGATGTCCATGCGTTCACTCTGGCGGTAGGGGCCGTGCGGGCCGCCCTTACCGACACCCTCGTCCCAGTCGAGGCCCAACCACTGCAGGGACTCGATGATCTGATCGAAGGACTCCTGGGAGTCGCGGGCGGCATCCGTGTCTTCGATACGGAAGACGAAGGTTCCTCCCGTGTGGCGGGCGTAGGCCCAGTTAAACAGGCACGTGCGGACCATGCCGACGTGAGGGGTTCCAGTGGGCGAGGGGCAGAAGCGGACGCGAACGTCGGCACCGGTGGCAGTTGTTTCACTCATGATTCCCCCATCCTACTCCAGAGGCGCTGTTGCATTTGCTTGATGGGCGGGTGCGCTGCGACGCGAGGTGGGACCGCGTATACCATGGTTGCTTTACCGGGATCGGCGCGCGCCGTATCCACCGACTCATCCAGGAGAACACCGTGTCCGTTCAACTCTTTTCCGACTCCCACCTCTACCGCACCGGCTCGCTGAAATGGACGGGCATCACGACCGCGAGCGGTGAGCCGACGATTGGCGCGTGGATCGCGGAGATGGACTTCGGGACAGCCCCGGAGGTCGCCGATGCAATGAAGGGCGCGATTGACGACGGTCTGCTGGGCTACCAGCCGACCTGGCTGGAGCCTCGCATCGCGGGCGCGACTGCGGAGTTCCAGAAGCGTCGCTTCGGCTGGGACGTGGACGCCTCGCAGGTGCGCCTCATTGCCTCGGTCCTGCCCGCGCTCGAGGCAACGATTGATCACCTGGTGCGCCCGGGAGCACCGATCATCGTGCCGACTCCCGCCTACATGCCTTTCCTGACGATTCCGGGCAAGTTTGATCACCCCGTCATCGAGGTCCCCTCACTGCGCGGCACGCGCGCCGGCGGGCACGGCTGGGCGCTCGACCTGGAGGGGATCCGCGCGGGTCTCGAGGCCGGGGCTGGCCTCGTCATCCTGTGTAACCCGTGGAACCCGGTCGGCCGCGTCCTGCGCGAGGATGAGCTGCGCGCCCTGCACGACGTGGTCTCCGACTACGACGCGCTCGTGTTCTCCGACGAGATCCACTCCTCCCTCGTGTTGGACGAGCAGATTCCCTTCGTCTCCTACGCGAGCCTCGGCCCTTCGTTTGCCTCCCACACGGTGACGGCGACCGCCGCGTCGAAGGGCTGGAACATTGCGGGCCTGCCCTCCGCGCAGGTCATCCTGCCCGACGAGGCGCTGCGCGAGCGCTGGGACGTGTTTGCCGCCGACGTGCGCCGCGATGCCAACGTTATCGGCACGCTCGGCACCATCGCTGCCTACGAGCACGGCGATGCCTGGCAGCGCGAGGTCAAGGACCTGATCCGCTCGAACGTTGACCTGGTGGAGCACGCTCTCGCGGACACCCCAATCGACTTCGTGCGCCCTGAGGGCACCTACCTGACCTGGTGGGGCTTCGAGGGCATCGACCTGGGACCCCTCTCCCCCGCCGCGACGCTGCGCGAACGCGCCCACATCGGCGCCAACGAGGGACGCACCCTGGGCACCGACTACGCCTCGTGGGCGCGCATCAACCTGGCGTGCGCCCCCGACGTCGCGTCGCGGATCGTCGAGCGTGTCCTCGCCCTGCTCTGATTGGTTTTTCGTATAACACGAGGCCGTGGCCGGGAACGGTGGACATCCACCCCGGCCACGGCCTCGTTTGTCTCTGTGCGTGTACTCAGGCTTTCAGGGCCGCCTCGATGCCAGCGACCACGGTCTGGCGGGCCGCAGAGGCTGCCTCGACGACGGCGGCCGGGTCCGTGGGCGCGTCGGCGAACGACAGGTCGGAAACGACCGACATGCCGGCGACGCGCACGCCCAGGGCGTGCAGGGTGAGGGCTTCCATGACGGTCGACATGCCCACGCAGTCCACGCCGAGGCCCGCGAGGATCCGGGTTTCAGCCATGGTCTGGTACTCGGGGCCGCGCAGGATCGCGTAGACGCCCTCGCGCTGGCACACACCGCGCAGTGCATCCGTCATCTGGGCATCCCACACGGTTGACACGTCCAGGAACAGCGGGCCGTCGAAGGGCGAGGTGCCACTGAGGTTCCCATGGTCAGTGATCGCCATGACGTCGCCGAGGTTCCAAGGCCGCAGACAGCCGTTCGCGTTCGTGAGCACCGCGCGGCTGATCCCGGCAGCCACCGCCGCCCGGGCCAGGGCGGTGACGGGGCGGACGCCCAGCCCCTCGTAGAGGTGCGTGCGCCCCGTGGCCACGAGGACTACTCCCCCGCTCGTCTCGTACGCGCACAGTTCGCCGCCATGCCCGTCCGCAACCGGGGCGACGACGCCGGGGATCTCGCCCAGGGGCACGGTGGCCGCGGGGGCTCCCCAGGCCTCGTCGAGAGCGTCAGCCAGACCCGAGCCGAGCACAACGAGGGCATCGGGACGTCCCGCGAGGTCAGTGAGGACCCGGGCGCCAGCCACGGCCTCGTCATCCAGGAGAGCCTGTGTGAAACGCGGATCGATGCTCATTGCTCGCCTTCTTCCGCGCCCTGCGCGTACGTGCGCGAGGCCAGCTTCTCCTGCGCGTGCACGCGGCCCGCGCTGGTCACCCAGTAGCCGACGAAGCCCACGACCATCGCCAGGAGAATACCGATATTGGCACCCGCCCAATCGCCCTCGCGACCGCCCAGCGGGCCGAGGAGGTAGCCCTGCCAGGACAGCCAGGAGGCGCTCGCATTGACGACGAGGCCCCAGCCCACCAGCGAACCAACGACCAGCGAGGCCACCGCGCCCCAGTTCACCGAGCCGTAGCGGCCAGAGGGAGTGAAGAGCGAAGGCTCGTCGTAGTCCTTGTGGCGCAGCGCGATGTCCGCCAGCATGACGCCGCCCCACGCGGCGATGACGACGCCCAGGGTCGTGAGGAACGCTGTGAAGGGCGTCAGGAAGGAATCCGCGAAGAACACGACGACGATTGTCCCGACCGTCATGATCGTGCCGTCAATCGCGGTGGCCACCGGGCGTGAGACGGGCACACCCGTGGCCAGCAGCGACAGGCCCGAGGAGTAGATGTCCATGACGATGCCGCCAATCAGACCCAGGATCGCGACCAGTGCGAAAGGAATGAGGAACCAGGTCGGCAGCAGCGTGGTAAGCGCGCCGATCGGGTCACCGCCGATGGCCTCGGACAGGGATTCGTCGGCCGAGCCGACCAGGAGGATACCGAAGAAGACCAGGATGACCGTGGGCAGCGCCGCGCCCACCGTCGTCCACCCGACCACGCCCTTCGTCGAGGCCTCGCGCGGCAGGTAGCGCGAGTAATCGGCGGCCGCGTTAATCCAGCCGAAGCCAAAACCCACGAGGAGCATACAGCCCGCTCCGAGCACCGCGGTCAGGGGTGCCGCGGGGCGCGAGGAGAGGACCGCGAAGTCGATCATCGGAGCGACCAGCACCAGGTAGATGATCGTCAGGGCCGCAGTGGCCCACGTGATCCACGTCTGGACCTTCATGATCGCCTCGAAACCGAGGATGCCCGAACCGGCCGCCAGAACGACGACGAGGATCAGGGCAAGGATCTGAGCGACGACGTGATTCGTAAAGCCCAGCGCCCCCATGACCGTGGCCGTGGCCTGGACCGCCATGATCGCCAGGAAGGTCTCCCAGCCCACCGTCAGGATCCACGAGATCGCCGCAGACACGCGGTTACCGTTGAAGCCGAAGGCCGCGCGCGACAGCACGAGGGTCGGTGCGGAGCCACGCTTGCCCGCAATCGCGATGAAGCCGCACACGAGGAAGGACAGGGTCACGCCCACGAGGGACACGACGATGGCCTGGGCGAGGGAGAGCCCGAAGCCGAGGACCCACGATCCCCACGAGATGCCCAGGACCGAGATATTCGCCGCGAACCACGGCATGAACAGGTCGGAGGGTTTTCCCTTGCGATCGGATTCTGGAATGACGTCCAGGCCGGCCATTTCGACGGCCAGCGCGCCCGATGACTGCGGTTCGCTCATGGTGTGCTCCTATGTGACGGAGATATTGTCAGAACGACGTAATCCTATCACACAGGTCACACGTTCATGCTCGGACGACGGGATTCATCAGGCTCCCAATCCCCTCAATCTCAATCTCCACGCGGTCGCCCGCATCCACGCGCCCGCAGCCCGCGGGGGCACCCGTCACGATGACGTCGCCGGGCAGCAGCGTCATCTGGTGGGACACGTAGGAAACCAGCTCGAAGGGGTTCCAGATCATGTGTGCGGTCGAGCTGTCCTGCGCCTTCTCCCCATTCAGGTAGGAGCGGATCGCTAGGTTCGTGACGTCGAGGGTGGGATCGACCGTGATCCACGGACCCAGCGGGCAGGAGGTGTCGAAGGACTTGCCGCGCGCCCAGGGCCCGCCCGTCATCGCGTCGCGGGCGGTAACGTCGTTGGCGACCGTGTAGCCGAGAATCACCTGAGGCGCGTCCGAGGCACTCACGTCCTTGGCCAGGGACTTGATGACGATGGCGAGTTCGCCCTCGAAAGCCACGTCATCCGACCACGCGGGGATCGCAATCGGGTCGTCGGGTCCGATCACCGAGGTGTTGGCCTTCAGGAACATCGGCGGCTCGGGACGTTCGTCGGCCGGAATCGGCGTATCCGAGTAGTTGTTGCCGATGCCCACGACCTTCGAGCGCGGGATCACCGGGGAGAGCAGCCGGACCTCGTCCAGCTCGTAGATCTGGCCGGAAGGCTCCACCGGCGAGAACAGCGGGTCGCCCTTGAGGCCGACAATCCGCTTCGATCCCTCCTCGAGAGCACCATAGACCGGGTTCGTTCCATCGGAAAAACGTGCGATTCTCATGGCAGTAGCCTAACCCGCGAGCAGCCCAGCGTCGGGTGAAGCGCCGACGGTTTCGAGGCCTCGGCAAGGATAGGAGGGAGACGAGGCCGGGGAACGGAGGCGGGAATGACACGAGTCCGGCACGCGAGGGGCGTGCCGGACTCGGAGAGGCGTCGGGTGCGTGAGGCACAAAGTGTGCCCCGCGGACACGATTTTCTCTCTGTCAGTGCTTCTTGTTCTTGGGGCGCCTCCAGACGTTGCCCGGGACATCGCGCGGCAGGAGCGGGTTGTTGTGGCCGACGAAGACGGGATCCTCGATGCCAGCCTTGCACTGCGCCTGGTAGTCCTTGAGCGCGCCAACGACCCAACGCGACAGGAAGATGAGGGCGACCAAGTTGGTGATCGTCATGACGGCCATCGCGATGTCGACGGCATTCCACACGACGTCCAGGCTCAGCAGCGCGCCGACCGTGGCCGACACGACGCACACGACGCGCACGGTCCAGGTCGCCCAGGGCGCGTCCCCAAAGACGAAGGACATGTTCGTGTCGGAGTAGACGTAGGCCGCGATCACCGAGGAGTAGGCCAGGACGAAGATCAGGATCGCCATGGGCACGATCGTCCAGGCACCCAGCTCGTTGGCGACAGCCAGGGTCGTCAGATTCGAGGGATCCACGCCGTCGCCGCCCCATACCTCGGGACCCGCGAGCAGGATGACGAAGGCGGTCGCGGTGCACACGACGATGGTGTCGATGAAGACGCCCAGGGACTGGATGAGGCCCTGGCGCACCGGGTGCGACACGGTCGCGGTCGCGGCGGCGTTGGGAGCGGTACCCTGGCCGGCCTCGTTGGAGAAGAGGCCGCGCTTGGTGCCGTTGATCATCGCGGCGACGATGCCGCCGCCCAGTCCACCGACCGTCGCCTGGGCGGAGAAGGCGGAGGTGAAGATCTGGCCGAGCACGCTGCCGAACTGCGAGAGGTTCATCAGGCAGATGATCGCGACCATGATGACGTAGATCGTCGCCATGATCGGGGCCATCCACTCAGTGACGCGCGCGACGGTACGGATGCCGCCGAAGATGACCATCGCTGAGAAGACGAAGATCAGGCCAGCGATCGTCAGCTGCGCGGCCGAGAAGCCACCGGCCCCCTGGAGGGGCTGCTTAGCGGCCTCGCCGAAGGCGCTGGTCAACGTGCCCGCGATAGCGTTGGACTGCACTGAGGTGATGACAATACCGCAGGTCACGACGGTGATGACGGCGAAGATATTGGCCAGCACGCGGTTTTTCATGCCGCGCTTCATGTAGTAGGCGGGGCCGCCGCGGAAGGAGCCGTCGGAGTGCTTCACCTTGAAGATCTGGGCGAGCGTCGCCTCGAAGAATGCGGTGCCCATGCCGACCAGGGCAACGACCCACATCCAGAAGATCGCGCCGGGACCACCCATGAGGAGGGCGGCGGCCACGCCGAACACGTTGCCAATGCCCACGCGCGCGGCCAGCGAAATCGCGAAAGCCTGGAAGGAGGAAATGCCGCCGTCCGCGCCCTTGCGCGACCCCAGGACGGTGCGGATCATCTCCGGGAAGAGGCGCACCTGCACGAAAAGGGAACGGACCGTCAGGAACAGGCCCACCCCGATCAGGACGTAAATCGTCACGTTCAACGTGATCCAGTCGGCGATGGCCTTTTCAAGCAAGGCGAATTGTTCCACAGGAACCTCCCGGGGTGTCTATCGACGAGGCCGTGGTTACGTCGCGGGGCCTCGCGCACTTCGCGGGTCGAACCCGCGCGTTGTATGGGACCCGTTCATCTTGCCACAGGGCTTCGCGCCCGGCAGACGACATCTCGCCGTGCGCCCACCCGCGCGCGTCCGCCTGACCGGCCCCGGCCTCGTCGATGAGCTGCGGGAAGGGCCCGGCGGTGCGGGGACGCAGACGAGGGCGGGGTCTGGGACAATGGGGGCATGAGCGCGACTTTGAACGAGATCCTGGACGACCTGGAGGACGAGGGACGTCTGGGCGACGATGACGCCCTGTACGAGGCCTTCACGTCTTGGGCGCAGGGCACCGGGCGTCCGCTCTACCCCCATCAGGAAGAGGCCCTGGTGGAGATCCTGGCGGGCAACCACGTGATTGCCGCGACCCCCACGGGTTCGGGTAAATCGATGATCGCGCTCGCCGCGCACTTCACGTCGATGGCGCATGGGGGCCGCTCGTACTACACGGCACCACTCAAGGCCCTGGTGTCGGAGAAGTTTTTTGACCTGGTGTCCCTGTTCGGCGCTGACAACGTCGGCATGGTGACCGGCGACGTCTCGCTGAATGCCGACGCGCCCATCATCTGCTGCACGGCCGAGATCCTGGCGAATCAGTCGCTGCGCGAGGGGCCCACGCTGGACGCGGACATGATCGTCATGGACGAGTTCCACTTCTATGGGGATCGTCAGCGCGGCTGGGCGTGGCAGGTGCCGCTCCTGGAGCTGAGGACCCCGCAGGTGGTGGCGATGAGCGCGACGCTGGGTGACACGACGCGTTTCGAGCGCGCGTGGAAGGAACGCACCGGGCGCGACGTGTCCCTTATCGACGACGCGGAGCGCCCCGTGCCCCTCGAGTTCGAGTACGTCGTGGATCGTCTGCCCGACACGGTGGAGCGGCTGCTGGGCGAGGGCCGTTGGCCCGTCTACATCGTGCATTTCTCCCAGCGCGACGCGGTGGCCACCGCGCAGTCGTTTGACCGTTCCTCGCTGATTTCTCCCGAGCAGAAGAAGGCGATCGCCGCGCAGCTGGCGGGCGTGTCGTTTACGAAGGGCTTCGGGCAGACCCTCAAGTCGCTGCTCGCGCAGGGCATCGGCGTGCACCACGCGGGCATGCTGCCGCGCTACCGTCGCCTCGTCGAGCGCCTGACCCAGGCGGGCCTGCTGCCGATCGTGTGCGGCACGGACACACTGGGAGTGGGCATCAACGTGCCGATCCGCACAGTGCTCATGACGTCGCTCGTCAAGTACGACGGGCGGCGCATGCGTCACGTGAGCGCGCGCGAGTTCCACCAGATCGCGGGTCGCGCGGGCCGCGCCGGCTTCGACACGGTC
>OCIZ01000086.1_pt1 | contig 25648 bp, 17 predicted proteins | sample 1495841 | NCBI WGS metagenome assembly OCIZ01 (sample SAMN01915229, study PRJEB22387) | human oral metagenome | isolation source: saliva | host: Homo sapiens | place: USA
AGCATTTTTATAAATTTATTTAACTGATATCTTTCTAAATTTATTTAACTGACATCTTTAGGAATCTTTAACCGACTGCTCTGTTATAGGTTTCCGTCATCTTGGAAGCGGCCTCGCTGATTTTCTGGAAGCTTCCATCGGTAGCCCATAAAATTTGCAAGTCATTCTCCGAAAATCCTTTTCCGCTTTCTTTCCGATCAATCATCTCCTGAAGCTGCTTCTTGAAATCTCCGGCAGCATCCGCAAAGGTAGTAACGTAATAGTTATTATCAAAGCCTTCCTTCTCCGCAGCATCTTTATCCTTGGAAAGGGGCACAAATTCCAAAAGCAGGGTAGCAAGCTCGTCATACGCAGGACGTATCTTTGTCAAATCAAGGTCGGCAATATTGGCTTCCGCTACATTGGGCTGCTCAGAAAAGGCATCAATAATTTGATTTTTCAGATCCATGATTCTCAGCATATCATAGCGAATCGTTAAGCCGTTGTCCTTCATTCTCTGCATTTCTTCTTGCTGTCTTTCCACAGAAAGGCTGTGAATGGCTGCAGTATAAGTATCTGCCGGATCGATATAGCTTTGTACCAAGGGGAAAAGTCTGCTATGAATTTCCTGGGCCTTGGCATACTGATCATCCTTATAGGCCTGCAAATCTCCATAGCTGGCCGCCTCGTTATAAACCTTCATGGTTTCCAAGACAATAGGAGCCAAAGTTTTTACCTGCTCATCCAAGTCGGGGAAATTGGTTCCGGCATTGGCCTGATCCAGATAGCTCTGTACTTGCTCCATGTCATAATCGCTAAAGCTGACCGTAGTATAATGTCCGCCTTCTATTACCTTGAACTCTGTCTCCGGCTCTACTCCCTCAAAATATCTGCCGATATTATCTTCAAAATTACCGGTTAGGAAATTGCTGAAATCCACGTAATTGTTGTATTGTGTCAGCTCATCGTCGCTTTCCCCGGAATCCGCGGAAAGGTTCTTTTTCAAAGCATCCAAGGGGTTATCCCCGGATTCACTGCTGTCCCCGCCGCTCTCTCCGCTTTTTTCCTGCTTAATAGCGTTCTGCGCCATCTTTAAGTCTTCACAGGCGGAAAGACTGAGGGCTAAGGCAATTGCGCCAAGTCCTAAAACGATTTTTTTCATACATTTTCTCCTCATCAAAAAAAGTTCTGTATCTTCCATTATTTTAAGAGAAGATACAGAACTAATTATACAAAAATTTAAATTTTTTACAAGAAATAGAAAAGATTTCACAAAAAACAAAAGCTTTATTTAGCTTATGATTTTGCTGTAGCTTTGAACCATTTTTATATATGCCAAATCTATCTTTAAAAAGCTGCCATCTACATTTGTCTGCCCATATTCCTTCTCTGTAAATGGCTCATTTTCATCTATCCTACGAATCATTTCCTGAATCTGTTTTGCAAACTCTTTGGAATCATTGACAAATTCCGACAAATCTTCAAAAATGCTGGGGTCAGTAAACAATTCCGCATCAATTGCTTTCCGGTTTCCTATCATTTTTTCGAAATCCGATAGGGTAGCCAGAAATTCCTCATAGGCAGGACGAATGTTAGATAAATTCAGCTTCATCATCTCTTCCTGGACAAGATTCTGATTTATTATTTCATGCATAATTTGATCTCGTAGAGAGAATAGCTTTAACATGTTATAACGGATAATGTAGCCCCGTTCTTTCATTGTCTGGATTTCCTCTTCCATTTTTTTTGAAGAAAGCTCATCAATAGCCCGCTTATATTCCGACAATGGAGCTTTAGAACTCTCTATCAAAGGGAAAAGACGGCTGTGAATTTCCTTTGCCCCTTCATAGTGATCATTTTTATAGGTCTCCGCCTGTCCATAAGCTGCTGCCTCGTTATAAATTTCCATAGTCTTTAAGATTAAAGGAGCCAGGGTTTTCACCGGCTTATCCACCTCAGGGAAATGCGTCCCTCCATTCGCTATTTTCATAACATGTCGGATAAAGTCAAACTCTTCCGGGGTAAAGCCTTCCTTAAGATACTCCTCCCCCTCCACCAAATGAAACTCCGGTTCATTACGAACTCCCTGAAAATAAAATACTGAAATGTAGTGATAACGAGCAGCCAGAAAATTACTGAAGTACATATAGGTATTGTACTCTCCATATTCCATTTTAAGATCTCCCTTTTTAAATACATCCATAGGTTGGTCTCCTAACTGCTCTGTGTTTCTTTTCTTCTCTTTCTGAAAAGAATTTTGTACCATCTTAATATCATCGCAGGCAGAAAGACTGAAAATTATAGTCAAGATACTGATACAAAGCATAGCTTTTTTCATATATGTTCCCCCAAAAAGGCATCCTCTACAGCGGCGTAGCACTCTCCTAAGCTTCCCTTTGGAAAATATTAGAAAACACATGCTCCGCAAGAGACATTCAACGAGATATCGCACGCTCTGCGAGGGATATCTCGTTATGAACAAGACGTCTCAGGCTTCGCCTGCGCCACTTGTTAAGAATAAAAAAGTTCTGTATTCTTCTATTTTTAAGAATGAATACAGAACTCATTATATAAGAAAATGCTGTTTTTACAAGTTTTACAAGAAGACTTTTTGACTACTTCTTTGCTTCCTCCAGAGCTTTCTGCACCGCATGGCAAATGCCCTCGCTACTGGTGGTGGCTCCTGCCACCGCATCCACGTCGGTGCTCTGCTTTTCCAGAATTTCCGGAATCACCTTCTTCTGTGCGTCAAAGAAATATTCTTCATCGTCCTTGGTTTTCACAATGTCGATGGCAGTAATCTTTCCGCCGGAAATGGTGACTTTCACTTCCACATTGCCATTGTAGGCGGAAGCCTTTCCAAAGCATTCTCCGTCTTTATAGGCTCCGGGTGCACTATTCCCATCAGCACCTTGAGAATCGGAAGAAGCATTTGAGGAATTCGTAGAGGCTTTATCTCCGCTAGCTTCTACTGCTTTTTCGGAAGAATTATTTTCCTCCCCCTGTCCGTGCTGCTCCGATACGCTTTCCTGCGCTCTGATTTTATCTACATTTGCCTCCAGTGCGGCGCGGTATTTCCCGGCACTGTAAAAGCCGCTTAGAAAAATACAGACAATGGGCAAAATCCCCCCGATACGAAGCAAAGGAAATGTCTTTTTCTCCTTGCCTTCCTTTTGTATTCTATACTGCCTAATCCGTAAGAACCCGTAGAGTCCAAAAATGAAGCTGTAAAGCATCAGGGTAAAGAAATAGTCTCCCTTTCCCCGAATCAGCGCTCCCTGATAAATAAAGAAAATGTGCAGGTACAAAAGCAGGTAAAAAAGATAGGACCAGTTTTGTAATTTTTTCCAGGTCTTTCCCTGCATTTTCCGCCGAACAGCCTGAAAGGAAGTGACGGTCAGGGGAATTAATAAGAGAATCATCAGACAGGACACAATGGCTGCATGAAGTTCCATCAGGCTGATATGCCCCTGTCCAAAGAATAAGGCGCCAAAGTATTTTCCGCCAAAGGCCAGATTATGGGCCAAAGTAATCAAAGAGGCGCAAATAGCCATTTCCCCTCGAAGAAGATAGATGGTCTTTCTTCCGGAAAAGCTCTTGGGAAGCACCGGTGCCAGCATCACCCAGATAAAGAGAGAGCCTGCCAGCACACCCCTTTGCATGATTTTCTTAAAAAAGAAGTCCAAAAAGGGAAGTCCTCCCTCCCTTGGATAAAAAATACTTACCAAGGAAAGGAGGATACAGATTCCATACAATACTGCCGGCTTCTTCTTTAATGCTTTTCCAAAGAAATGGAAAAATGCTAAACTGCATATTAAAGTAAGAATCACAATCATTGAACGACTACCTCGAATTTCACTTCAGGATATCCGTCTGCCTTGATGGTTACAGGATAGGTTCCGGGGCCGTCAAAGTACTTTACTTCCTGACCGTCCTTCTTGTAGCTCGCCTCAGTATTTACGCTACCGTCTTCATTGAAAATGTTCTTTCCGAATCTTCTTCCGGAACCGCCCTTAAACTCCTGCTCTCCGATAGTTGCGGAGCTCGTAGAAGCAATGTAGTTTGCGATAGTCAGCTGATCTGCGTTTTCCGCAAGGCTTAACTTGTTATTTTCAAAATGGAAGTCCTCTGCCTTTAAGCCGGATTCTACCAGTACCTTAAAGGATACATCGGTAAGCTTGTCGTTAGAGAATACCAGCTGGTACTTTCCGGGAGTCATTTCCTTAGGCAGTACCAAAACACCGGCGGTGTCTGTATTAACCTCTCCCTTTACCTCACTCTTCCTACTGATAACCTTGCCAAGAGCGTAGCTGTCTTCTCCGGTGGAAAGCTGATAATTCACTTTGGTGCCTTCCGGACTGTAGCTTACCTTCTCATCTCCGCTAACCTTGTACTCAGCAGGAGCAATCTTCTTCACATGAAGGTTTACGGGAACCTCCACATCATCCTCGTCCATTAAGAAGTAGGTGATTTTTACAATGTCCTTATCCTGAATATCTTCAAAACGCTTAAACTCTTTCTGAGCCTTATGGTTGGTGTCCTCGAAAGCCACAGCGGAAAATGCCAGCTCCTCCGGCTTTACCCAGATATTGTCCTCATGCTTTAAGCCGTACTTTGCGCCGTCCTTGATTTCCAGAATCGCAGCCTGTACGATTTCAGAGTCCATATCCAAACCGCTGACTTCGATTTCATAATTTCCGTAGGAGGAAGTGGTGGTAATATCCGCTTCGGTGTCCTTCGCTTCATTTGTAGTTCCCTGTGTCTTGGAAAGGGTTCCGTCGGAGTTTAATACCTTATACTCCTTAGGCTCAGTGCTGACTTCACTTTCAATAGCCCCCATCAAAGTAAGAAGCGCATTCTTGCTTTCCTTCTTCTCCTCCAATGCCTTCTTGGCATCCTCATAGAGGGACTTCGGAATCGCAACGTTCACGTGCTTAATTCCCTTATAGACAGAGCCTTCTCCCTCTACGGCACCGTCCGCCATCACAAACTTCTCCACCTTTTCCTTAGTAGGAGAGCTGGCACTGTCATACATTCCTGTCTCCCGGAAACCGTCCTTTGTTACCTTATCCTCCACATCCAGCTGTGCCTTCAAATCCTTCCCCTCTTCAGGAGCAATATCCTTTAATTCTCCGTAATAAAAGTCCGCATAGGGAACGGTCATCTTTACAAAGACATAATCAGACTTCTCTGCCTGAGCTGCAGTGCTTTCCGCAGCCTTCTCCGATCCTGCAGCTGTGGTGGCAGTATCCTGCTTCTTTCCGCAAGCCATTACGGAGGATGCTAAAATGATGGCGGAAGCGCCAAGAATCCAATGTTTTCTCATAATACCCCTTTCTTCTACGCATTACTGCTTCGCTTTGTAGTATTCCTCACAGGAGAACAACAGTACCGTAAGGTATCTTAGCCCTTATCCAAGGGAGAGTTGTTTAACACGCAAAAAGCACCCTCCTATCTAGGATAGGCTGATGCTGATGCTTATGCTAACATCGTAGCCCTTTTGACAGATAATACAAAGCTTTTAGTTAGTTGCATCTATCTTTCAAGGCAGTATTATGACAGAGGAGAGGAAACTTGTCAATCCTCTTATATTAAACACTTATCATTCTTTATTTAATCTATTTTTCCCAGCTTTCGCAAAAAATCCGATTCTGTGGATTCCTGATAAAGGGGTGCTAAAAGCTCTTCAATCTTGGCTTTCTCTTCTTTGGAAAAATGAGAGAAGAGTACTCCTCTTTTACTTAATTTATTTCTTAGCTCCACCCGCATTTTTTTCACGTAAGCTCTTTCCTGTAAAGCCATGGAAAAAGACACATCCCTAAGCAAAGCCAGATCTTCTTCCGACAGATTCTCTCTTGCTCTGGAAGAAAGAATTTGCAAATCTAAAACGGGGCTGTGATCATCCTCTAAAAAATACTTGGCGGAAAGATTGTGTTCCTGCCGGGCAAATTCCTCTATGGTATTTTCACTACCCTCCACAATTCCGCTTTGCAACGCCTTATAGATTTTATCTTGGGGAAGCTCTCTGGTTTTTCCGAAAAGAAGCTGCAAAGCTCTTCCCATGCGAGACTCCTCCTCCACTCCTAAAATCAATCCGTCAAAGTCCGCTGCAGAGGTCAGTGGCTTTTCCACGGTATAAAAATCCCGAAAGCCAAGACAATGCCACACCAAAAGCTCCATTCCCTTGCTTTGAAAATCCTCTTGAAAAATAGCCCCCTTGTCTCCATCTAAAACATTCCACATTTCCTCTTCGCTGTCAAAAAGATAGGGAAGCTCCATGAGAGAGAGCTTTGCAGAAAGCTTCTTTGCGGAAGGTAGGGGCAGTCTTACCAAGTCCAGATTACCGGAGCGAAACCGTTCCAACAAAGCCAGGTCGTTATCCTTGTCCTTGGGGCTAAGAATCTTAATCTCTATCCTCCCACGGCTTTTTTCCTTCACTTCTTTGGCAAAACGCTTGGTCATCTGCAAAGTGTAATCATCATTGTTCGCCAATAAGCCGTAAGTTAATACAATCTTATTACTCTTGCTTTTAATAATGGCGGGATGTCCTGTACCGGAACATGCCGTCAAAAAGAAAAAGGAAAAAATCAGGAGCAAGGCCCAAAACGTTCGGCGAAAAAAGGGGGCTGAATCGCTGCCGGATCCCCAATCCACTCTTTCCAAGCTGCTCTTTTCTATTTTTTCTATTTCTGTCCTATCCTTCTGAAAAGAACAGTTCCTATCCCATTTCATCCTTTACCCTCATTTCTCTATACTATTCAAATTCTTAAATCTAAAGAGTATTTCGTCAATGAGTGTATAAAAAATAAGTAGACGTGGGAGATGTAATTGTTTTGCACAAAATGATTTTATGGAATATAGGTCTGAAATAGGGGGCAGTCTGAGCCCACGGGTTCTTTGCTTTTGTCTTGTAAAAGCTTAGAACCCCTGTAGGGCGAGGCTAGCGGGAGCGTGCCCCGCCTTCAGACCTATATTCCATAAAAAATCATGTTTTATACAATTTACATCTCCCCCATCTACTTACTGCTTTAGAGGGAGTCTGAAATACGCTTCTTCATGTCTTCTACTTGGAGAGCGAATTCTTTGGAAGAATACACAATGGCGCCTTTTCCGGAAAAGCCTTGAATCTGCACGGCCTGGTCGGAGCTGACTACCACTACCGGGTAGCCGGATTGAGAAAAATCATTGGCCATTTTACTTAGGGCAAAGTCTGCCGATTCTCCTTCCTTCGTAAAGATTACCTGCATTCGGGAGTCCAGCTGCAAAGTTTTTCCCGGATTGCTTTTCACCCGATAGGCGTCAAAAATCAAATACAAATCCACGTCATGGTATGCCGCATATTCGGAAAGCAGGGGAAGAATCTGCTCTCTTCCCGCCATCAAATCCGTTTGGGCCAGTGCCTTCCATTCTTCCTTGGCAAAAAGAAAGTTGTAGCCATCCACCAAAAATTTTTTCCGCTTATTTTTCTTACCCTTCTTGGCATACTGGGCTCTGGCTTCCTCCAAGCGAGCTTCCTTCTCCTTGGATAAAAACAATTTTTGCTCGGTACGAATAGCTTCCTGTCCCCGATTTTTTAAGGGGCCGAAGGTTCTTTCAAAAATCGCATTCAGCTCCTCCTCTAAGGAAATGCCTTCTTCGCCCTTTTTCTTTTTCTCCGAGTGCTCCCCTATGTTCTTAAGCTGTAAAGAAGCGGAACCGTTAAGCTTCGAAGAGGAATCTCCTGATTTTCCACCGGAAGTATTTTCCTCCCATCCGTCCTGCCCTAAAGCTGCCTCGGAAACAAGCTCTTCCCCATAGTAAAGTTTTCCTGCAGTAGTGAGGGGAAGCTCCTCCGACGGAATCCCGAAACGTTCCTCCAATACTGCTAAGGCTTGTTCCTCTTCCATTTCCTGATAAGAGGAAAATGAGAAAGAAAAACTTTCTCCCTCTCCCTGCACAAAACTTTGCAGCTCCGAAAGGCTTGTCCCGGGAATCTTTCCTAGTAGCTGATAGTTTTCTCCCTCGGAAAGCAGCTCCTCCTGCTTTCCCTTTTGCCTTTCAATCTCCTGCAAAATCTTTCCAAGCTTCTCCTGAGAAGCTGAGATTTCATAGGAAAAATACGGCATTAACAGCCGAACCCCTGCTGTAGCTTGAGCCATGCGAAAAGCCTGATACACCGCCTCCTGAAAGTCCACATAATAGGCGGAGCCTCGAGAAAAGCTTAAGTTGGAAATTTCCAAAGCATAGTTCTCATAGGAGCCGGAAAGGAGCGGTCCCGGAAAATGCTCCTCTGCCCACTCAGTTTCCAAGCGGGAAATCCATTCCTCCGGTAGCTCTCCTCTTTTCTCTATGGAAAAAATGCTTTTCTTTTCCGGATTTCTGCTATTCTCACAATCCCTTTCGCCCTTTCCCGCCTCCTGCTGCTCCTCAAAGAATTCTACTTCCTTGGGAATTAAGCGAAGAAGCAGAGAAATCCTGTGACCGGGTTCCAGCACAGCTCCCCTTCCATAGGCTTCTCTACGGGGACTTTCCCCATAACGAAGCTTCGGCTTGGAAAAATGCAGTTTCTTCCCCAGCCTCTTGGCAAACAAATCCGTCAGGAGTTCTTTTTGCAAATTTCCGGACAGCTGAGCAGTGACCTGCTTTTCTGCCAAAGAAATAGAAATCCCCCACTCCGGAAATTCCTTTTGCAGCTCCTCCAAATCCTTTCGATAGGAAAGAATCTCCTCTCCTTCAAGAGATAAAAGGGTAGGAAAATAACCTTCCTTTTCTTTCTCACTATGCTCATCCACCGGGAAATAGCCAAGACCCGCATTTTCCGAAATCGGCATGGTAAAAAGCATTCCCGGCTCTACGCTCTCTACAGCCTCCTCTTCTATCCCTTCCAAATGTAACTCCAAAGCCTTTTCGGAAGGCCGCCATTCCTGGCGCAAGGAAAGGCTTCCCCCCAAAAGCTTCGCTCTTCCGATTCTTCTTCCTTCCGGACTTTTGCTAATCTTATATAAAATTCCCCGTAATTCCTCGCTATAGGCCGGCATTTGACAAAGAGCAAAAATCCAGGAAAAAAGTTCGGTGATTCCCTCCTGCTTTAATGCAGAGGTGAAGAAAAGAGGAAAAAGCTTTCTCTCCTGTATATTTTCCTGCAAAAAGCTAAGGGGAAGCCGTCCATTTTCCAGATACTCCCCGGTTCCCTCTTCGGATAATACGGCAAGATTTTCCAGAAAGTCCTGACAGTCCTCTGAAGGAACTGCCTTCTGTCCTATAGCCGCCTTCTTCTCTGGAGCTTCCTTTTGTTCTAAAGCTGCATTCTCCTTGGAAGCCACTGTCCGGGTAAAATCCTCTTCCTGTAAAAATGCTGCCAAGTCGGAAAAAGTATAGGGAGAAAAGTTGATAATCCCCTCACAGGAAAAGGCCTCTTGGATTTCTCTTAACAAAGCTTCCCTATCCCCTTGGAAAAGGTCCATTTTATTTACCACCAAAAAAAGAGGAATTCCCTTCTCTCGCGCTCTTTCAAAGAGGTGCAACTCTCGCTTTTGAATACCGTCATTTCCGTCAATCAGCAGGATACCGTAGTCCATAACCGCAAGACAACGCTCCATCTCCGAGGAAAACTCCTGATGTCCGGGAGTATCCAAAAGAAAAAAACGCTTATTTTCCTTGGTAAAATAAACGCTTTTTGCATAAATCGTAATTCCTTTTTTTCGTTCCAGACTATCCTTGTCTAAAACACTATCTCCATGGTCTACCCTACCCTTTTCCGAAATTCTCCCGCTTTCATAGAGAAGAGCCTCCGAAAGACTGGTCTTTCCTCTGTCCACATGGGCCAGTAAGCCAAGTACGATATTTTCCATACGAACCTCTGTTTCCGCAATTTTTATTCTTAGGCTGTTGGTCAAAGAAGCTTTCTGAGATTTTTGTTAAAGAATCTTCCTATGCTTTTTATCAAAGAAGCTTTCTGCGTTTCTCTCAAAAATCTATCTGGCTGCGTCCAAAATCCAACTTCCATAAGGAATCTACTTTCTGTGCTTCTCTGCAATACGAACCAAAGCCTCTACACACTCCTCCGGGTTTAAGCCCTCTTCATTCAGAATTTCATGAGCATATTGAAGGTAGAGGGCCTTTCTTTCGTTATATAGGTCTTTCAGGGTAAAGCCATCAGGAATCGCCACTCCTCTTTTCACCGGGTCTCCGATTCTTTTTTCCACCTCGGAAAAGGGCACATCCAGAAAAATCACCAAAGAAATCTCCCGCAAATGCTCCATAGCCCTCTTACCATAGCAAATAGAGCCTCCCGGAGCAAGAACCGTATTGTTCATAGACAGCTCCGCCCCCACTTCCTCTTCCAAAAGGAGAAAGCCCTCTCTTCCACGCTCTGCAATGATTTCCCGAAGCAGCTGTCCGGTCTTTTCCTGAATCACCAAATCCATATCCAGAAAGGACATGCCTAATTTTTTCGCCAGCAACACCCCTAGAACGCTTTTTCCGCTGGAGGGCATTCCGATTAAACAAATATTCATAAGACTATCCTTTCCGCTTTCTGGTGTTCCTACTTTAAGTCCACTTTTTCTACTCCGGTCTTCTTCCATAAAGTCCGGCTTTTCTCTCGTCTATTTTTCGTTCTGAAGATTCTACTTTTTCTTTTCAGATGTTCGTTCTGAAAGTCCGGATTTTCTCTTACATTTGCTCCCCATAGAGGCTAAGAGGTGGAATCAGCTGTTTCTTTCTGGAAACCACATTCTCCAGCACAGCGGTATAGCCCTCCACCTCTTCTCCGGAAAAATCAAAGCTTTCCTTTTTCGGCTCCAGCAAAAAGGCATTTTGAATCAGGGTATCCGCTCTATGACCAACAGCCAGAAGCAGAGTATCCTGTTTTAAAATGTTGGTGAGCATCACAAAGGCCATGTCCAGATTTTCTTCTCCTAAAGCCTCCTTCGCAAAATGGAAGAGTCTGGGCTTTAAGGAAAGAAGCTCTTCTTCATTTAAGGAGCTTACCTGACTGACGCCAAAATGAATATCCCCTGCAGTAAAGGTCTTAAAGTCCTGATAGAAAATCTCCCGATCCGTCTTCTGCTTTAAATCGGAGGCGGCGGAAAACATTTCCATGGCATACTTTTCAATATCCACTCCGGCAATCTCCGCCAGCGCTCTTCCTGCCATCTCATCGGTCTTGGTACAGGTAGGAGAACGGAAAAGGAGAGTATCGGAAATGATAGCGGACATCATCAAGCCTGCGGTTTGTGGATCGATTTCCACTTTATTTTCCTGATACATCAGGTACACAATTGTGCTGGTACAGCCCAGGGGCTGGTTTCTAAAATACACCGGTCCCAAGGTCTGAATGGTTCCCAGTCTATGATGATCGATGATTTCCAGAATCTCCGCATTTTCCATGCCGTCCAATGCCTGTCCCAGCTCATTATGATCCACCATAATGACCTGTTTTCCACTGGCACCTAAAAGATTTCTACGGGAAAGCATACCCAGATATCGACCGTCCTTACTGATAACCGGGAAATCTCTGTGCCGCTTCTTCGCCATCACATCCTTAATTTCATCCACCGTATCCTCTTCTTCGAAGCTTAAAATGCCTTCCTTCGTCATAAAGAAGCTAATGGGGATGGACTGGTTAATCAGTCTTGCCGCCGTATAAGCATCATAGGAGGTTACCATGATAATCATGCCGTTTTGCTCCGCCAGGGCTTTAATCGTGGGGGAGGCATTGGCGCCTTCGCAAATGATGATACAATCCGCACCATTGTCCAAGGCGGAAAGCTGGCTCTCTGCTCTATTTCCCAGGATGACAATGTCATGGGGTTCAATATAGTAGTTCATCATTTCCGGATTGGCTGCCGCAATCAACACCTTTCCGTCCTGACAATTTCGGTTGGCATCTCCGGTAATCAGAGTTGCTTCCAAGGTTTCCAGGATATTTTTAAAAGGAGTCTCTGCCGTGGAAATGATGGCAGAATCATATACATTCATATAGGACTTGGCAATATCGGACATGGTAATGAGACCTTCCAAAATGCCGTTTTGGTTTACCGCCGGAAGGGTGACCACATGACCGTCTCTCATCATCTGATAGGCCTGCTTTAAGGACATATTTTTAGAAACTCCGGGAGTCTTCCGATAGGCAATATCGGAAACCTGGGTTTTTACATTGTCCAATAAAAGAGGAGCGTCCACCTTAAAATGCTCTAAAACAAAGCTGGTTTCCGCATTGGGATTTCCGGCTCTACAAGGGATATACCGGTCTGTATTGTTAATCTTATTCTTCAAACGGGAATAAGAAATCGCCGCACAAATGGAATCCGTATCCGGATTCTTGTGGCCTGTAATCAGAACCGGCCTTTCTGTATTGTGTGGAATCTTTGATTTTTTCTCTGCCATTTGCTTTCCTCTTTCTTCTAACAACATAGGAAAATCTTAGTGCAATAGGCAGGCGCTGTCAAGAAGGGGGATGAGGTGAAGGTCTGGGAAAATGATAAGGATGCGCGACCATGCAGTATAGCATGAAATCGGAGCACGTTCCCGCTAACTTCGCCTTCGTAGAAGTGAAGGACTGTATTCATTGATGAGAGACGCTCCGATGCAGTACAGCATGAAATCGGGGCACGCTCCCGCTAACTTCGCCTTCGTAGCAGTACTAACTTCAAGCTTCGCTTTGCTTGCTTTCAGTAAGTACTGACGGGCTCAGATTGCCCCTCTTTCATGCTATACTGCATCTGTCGCTTCAGCTTATTGGTTTTTACAGTCCTTCACTTCGCCGAGCTCGATAGTTCTTTCAATCTCAGATTATCCTCTTTCACACCCCTACTGCATCTGTCGCTTCCACTTAATATTTTCTCAGTCCTTCACTTTTACTAAGAAAATATATAATGAAGTCAATTTTTGATGCACAAAACGAGATACCGCACATTACGCGAGCGATACTCGTTAAGAATTAAACCGTTGCAGAACTGTTTTTTCCATGTTCTACAACGGTTTATTATTCCTCTAATGATATTCGTGGTTTTCTGTATTAACAGTAAAATATACTAAATACAGAAAAAATAACTATCTGCATATTAATTTTCTTTTTTCTTCTGAAGAACCACAAAGCCTGCCAAGGATGCTAATGAAATTCCGAAAAGGGAAGCCCAAAGGCCTGTAAAATTATAATCTCCGGTGGCTACGGTTGCACGGTCGGATACGCCATTTACGCTTGGACGGGATTCTCCCAATACAGTTCCCTGCTTTTTCTCAACGGTTTCCGCTACAGGTGTTTCACGATTTTCTCCTAAAACTTCACCGCCTAGTGTAGAAGCTGTTGGACGGCTTTCTCCCAAAACGATTCCGGGATTGGAAGGTGCATTGCTGACAGTGCTTACAGTCACTCTTGAACTGCTTCTTCCACCGCCGCCATTGCTTGTTCCGCCAATACTAGGATTCGTAGGAGGAGCTGGTACAACAGGAGTTTCAGGAGTTACGGGAATTACCGGCTGTGCTGGCTGCTCCGGGTTAACGGGATTTACCGGTTGTACAGGGTTTACAGGCTGCACCGGATTGCTCTTCGGCTCTACTGTGTTCATTTTTACGGTAAGAAGAACCTTGTCATTTCCTTGACCGGACACCTTATCTCTACCGGCATCATTTTGCACTGCCCCCCATACATAAGAGGTATTACCGGAAGCATACACATACCATAAATCAGACTTCATATATCCCACTAAAGTTCCGGCAATACTTCCCTCTGTACTGATGTTCTTTTCAGTCTCCGTTTCCGTTTCTACTCTATTGGAAGAGGCGGCATTGATTTTTAATCCTTTCATTACCAGCTGAATCTTTTGGGCAGAATTGTTAATAAGCTCCTGCAAATTTCCAAAAACACTGGTAGTTGCATGTCTTCCTGTAGCAGGAGAGGGATTAAAGTTTTCAATAGGGTATGCTTTGCCGGTAACAGGATCTTTGCCGTAGATTCTTTCGTTAGCCGCATTTTCATCGGAGCCTTGCTTAGCCAATGGCTTCATCTGGGTTAAATCTAAATCCATAACAAGGCTTACCTTCTTCTTGGAAAAAGAAGATTTTCCATAATTAATGCGATAAATCATGGGATTTCCATCCGCAGAACTTAGCTCATAATGCTTCTTGGCATCCTCTAAGTCCGTTGGGAGATGGAAGCTTCCCTCAAGGTCATTTTCCAAAGTAAATGTGGAACGAAGCCCTGTCTCTAAATTGTTTACAAAAATATCATTTGACCCCGGTATAATTCCGGCAGACGCATTAATGGCGTTAGTCACTGGAGACACATCCAAATCCGCCTTCAGAGAATAGCTATCTTCCTTATTCACCTGATGTGCTGCGGTATTGGTACTGTCATAAGCTTCTGTACTCTCATCCTTTTTGATGGAAAGATCCCCTTGAAGAACTAGATCTTTGTTTTTAAGCCTGGTAATTACATTATCTTCGACTCCGGGATGGCTTTCCACAATGGTCTTCTCTCCCTTGGCATCTTCTGCTGTCACAGTGGTATCTACGTGAATCACAGGTCTAGCTTGCCCTCCACGGGTAATATCTACATGTGTGGAAATGTCTGTTCCCTGCTTTTGATCCTCCGACAGCACGGTATTCACATTGTTCGGTGCAGTGGTACCGGGATCCACTGCCGCTTCCTCTACAGTAACAACTGCCCCTTCTCCCCCGCTGGCTGTTCCCGCTCCTGGGGCTGTTGCTACTGTCGCCCCTGTTTCAGCCTCTGCCACTACTCCTGCTGTCGCCCCCGTTTCAGCCTCTGCCACTACTCCTGCTGTCGCTCCTGTTGCAGTTTCTGCCGCTGCTCCCGATGTCACTCCTGTTGCAGCTTCTTCCGCTGCTTCCATTGTTCCTGTCGTTGCCGCTGAAGCAGGATTTACTTCCTCAGCTCTGGCATTCATAGGAATTGCAACCATTGCTCCTGTCATAGCCAATGCAGCTACCTGTACTTTTAAGTTTTTCTTCTTCATTCTCATTCTCCCTGTGTTTAGAAAAGCTTTTTCAACTTTTCATCTGTCTTTTTTAAAGCACTTACAGGAAAAAACAGAAGAAATTTGTACAAAGCTGCTGATACTATTGTTCTATTTCTCCTGTTTTTGCTTTAAAAAATTAAAATAACTATAAGCACTATACTAAGAAAAAAGTATAAATAAGTCAAATCTTAATTCACAAAAATAAACCGTTGCAGAACTATTTTTTTCATGTTCTACAACGGTTTAGTATTCCTTTGATAATATTTTTGCTTTTCCGTATTAACAGTAATATATAGTAAATACAGAAAAAATGATTATCGGCAGATTAATTTTCTTTTTTCTTCTGAAGAACCACAAAGCCTGCCAATGCCGCTAAAGAGATTCCGAAAAGGGAAGCCCAAAGTCCTGTAAAGTTGTAGTCTCCGGTAGCTACGGTTGCACGGTCTGATACACCCTTTACGCTTGGACGAGACTCTCCCAATACAGCTCCCTGCTTTTTCTCAGCGGTTTCCGCTACAGGAGTTTCACGATTCTCTCCTAAAACTTCACCGGCGGGAGTAGAAGCTGTGGGACGGCTTTCTCCCAAAACGGTTCCCGGATTGGAAGGTGCGGAAGAGCTTGGTCTTGCGGGAGCAAGACTTGGGGTGCTTCCTCCGCCATTACTTGGTGCCACCGGGGTAACAGGCTGTGTCGGCTCCTCAGGTTGAACCGGCTTTTCCTTCTTTTCTGTGGTAGTGAACTTCACGGTAAGGTTTACCTTATCATTGTTCTGACCTGATACACTATCTCTGCCGGCATCATTCTGAATAGCTCCCCAAACATAAGAAGCTTTACCTTTTACACGATTCATACCCATGTCAGCCTTCATATATCCGACTAATGTTCCATGAACGGTTCCTTCAGTAGTTGTGGTCTTTTCATTTTCAGTCTCTGTTTCCACTGGGTTAGAGGAAGCGGAATTCAACTTAACCCCCTTCATCACCAACTGAATCTTCTTAGCAGAATTATTAATCAGCTCCTTTAAATTACCAAAGACACTGGTCTGATAACGTGTTTTATATTCACTTGCAGGATAATTATAGTTCTCAATATGGTTTTCTTTTCCGGTAACAGGATCTGTTCCATACAGATTTTTGTAATTGGCTCCGGCTGAGGAATAACGATTTACCAATGGAGTCATCTTCGTTAAATCCAAGTCCATGGCGATGCTTACTTTATCCTTTGCAAACTTGGAATTTGCATAGTTGATACGGTAAATCATCGGGCTTCCGTCAGCAGAGCTTAGCTCGTAGTGCTTCTTGGCATCTTCTAAATCTGTAGGGGTATGGAAGCTTCCCTCAAGGTCATTGCCAAATGAGAAGGTGGCACGAAGTCCTGTCTCCATATTATTTACGGAAATGTCGTTGGAATTCGGAATGAAATCCGCAGAGGCATTAATGGAATTATTGACAGCTGTAACATCCAAGTCAGCTTTCAAAGAATAGCTATCTTCCTTGTTTACATCATGGGCTGCGGAAGCGGTACTGTCATAGGTCTCAGCTCCATCCTCTTTGGCAATAGAAAGGTCTCCCTGCATCACCACATCTTTGTTTTTTAATGCAGTAATACTATTATCCTCTAATCTAGGATTGCTTTCAGCAATAGTCTTATCCCCTTTGGCATCTTCTGCAGAAATGGAGGCATTAATATCCGCTAAAGGTAATGTGAAAAAACCAAGCTTCGCGCTTGCATTCGCCTTAATATCCGTTCCCTGCTTATTATCATCCGGTACTACAGTATCCACATTGTTGGGAACTGTGGTGGCGGGATCTGCCGGTGCCTCTGTTACGGTAACAGGGGCAGCTGCGGCTGTCGGGGCTGACGCTTCCGTGGTCGCTGTTGCACCTGTTCCGGCGGTAGCTTCTGTACTGGTTCCGGTGCTTGCTCCGCTTCCGGCACCGGTTGCCGTTGCACCTGTTCCGGTGGTCGCCGCTGTGCTTGTTGCAGGATTTGTCGCTGTAATTGCTGCCGGAGCTACGGCAGTGGCAGATGCTTCTGTACTGCTTGTGCTCGCAGTCGCCGGTGCTGCCGTGCTTGCTTCTTCCGCTCTTACGGTCAATGGTGCAGCTACAATGGCTCCTGTCATGGCGAGTGCAGCTACTTGTACTTTCAGTTTCTTTTTCTTCATTTTTCATTCTCCCTTACTAGGTAATTTTTTGTCCCATAGTAGCTACAACTCTCTTCCCTGATTTCTGCTATGGTACCAGTAGGCCGGACTAAATACAGGGAATCGTCTTCTCCCTCCGATTCCCATCCTGCCTACAGATGATTATTAAAATCCGAAGTAAATATACTCCATATCCTAAGAGAAAATCAATAAATACTTAATTTTTAATTTATAAAAATTGTATAAAAAAAGATTGACTGCCTCTTCCGAAGCAATCAATCTTTCAATTCATCCTTAAAACAATCTTTTACAGGCAAAGTTCACCTAATCAACCATGCCTTTTCAAAAGGACTTGCCTATTTCAAATGCGAAACACTTTCAGCCATCACCCATTACTTTACTGTAGGCTCAGGAGTGGTGCCGCCCTTCTTACCTCTAATGATTACAAAAACAAGGTAAATAGCAGCCACAATTACACCGCCCACATAAGCGATTGGCCAGCTTAAACCAAAGCCCAGCTTTGCATTTAAGATATAGCTTGCGCAGATGAAGGTGTAGAAGGTACCGGGAAGCAGTGGCATCCATGCCCATTTTGCTTTTCCGTTAATCATGAGATAAATACCTGCCGCAGCCAAGGGGAATAATGCCATAGTCTGGTTAGACCATGCGAAGTATCTCCAAAGAATCTGGAAGCCCTTAGGATCTACCTTTGCCCAAACTAAGATTCCTGCTACCAGGATAAAGATTGGAATGGCAAGGCTTAATCTTCTGAAATTGTTGTCCTGCTTAATATGGAAGGTATCTGCAATGGTAAGACGTAATGCACGAAGTGCAGTATCTCCGGACGTAATGGGAAGAATAATAATACCGATAAGTGCTATTGCTCCGCCAATAGGTCCTAAAGCTCTTCTACAAACTACACCGACTACAGAGGTTGGAGAAATAGCAACCAACTCTCCCGCCTTCTGAATCATGTACTGGAAGGTTCCTGCCTTCTCATTAAATACCATGCTGATTCCGCCCTGGTCTGCAGTGAACTGAATTAATGCCATTGTTCCTGCCGCCCATACCATGGCGATGAATCCCTCTACAGCCATCATATTGTAGAAGGTCATTCTTCCGTCCTTCTCGCTCTTAATGGTTCTTGCTACAAGAGCAGTCTGGGAAGAGTGGAATCCGGAAAGAATTCCGCAGGCTACGGTTACGAAGAAAATCGGGAAAAAGTTCTGTGTCCAGAAATAATCTCCATAGTTAAAGGAAGGAGTATTCCAGTTTCCGAAAATCTCTACTAATGGGTAATGGGAAATTACCATTACAGCAAATACACCTACTGCGGAGAATACCAGGATTGCACCGAAGATAGGATAGATTCTTCCGATAATCTTATCGATGGGGAATACAGTAGCAATTAAATAGTATGCGAAAATAATACCGTAGATAATCCAAGTGGAAGCCTCTGTAGGCGCACCGCTGAATCCGAATACCTGGGTTGCGGTAATGTCTCCGGGAGTGTAAATGAAAACGGTTCCTACCAAAAGTAAGAGCACACATACAAATACATCATAAATCCAGAACACTGCCTTGTTGGTATAACGTCTTACCATCTCCGGCATCTGGGCTCCGCCGTCACGGGTACAAATCATTCCCGCAAAGTAGTCATGTACCGCTCCGCCAATAACATTTCCAATAGGAATGGTAAGCAGTGCAATCGGTCCGAACAAAATACCCTGAATAGGTCCAAGAATAGGTCCTGTTCCGGCAATGTTCAGTAAGTTAATTAAAGCATTTTTCCAAGTAGGCATCGGAACATAATCCACACCATCCTGCTTGGCGTAAGCCGGTGTCTCTCTGTCGTCCGGCTGGAATACATGATCGCAAAGGCGACCCATAGCCATTCCGCCGACGATGAGAATCACAAGGCCGATCATAAAGGTAACCATAAGTAATCCTCCCCTTCTTTTCTCAATCTTTAGCAAAACTAAAAATACACCTTGTTCACAGAAATTTCAATATTTTATCCATTTATTTCAAAATCAATAAGTACTTAATTATAGTTTATTTGCCTAAATTTCCTTTCTATTGGCGATAATCTGTTAAATAAATAGCAATTTTGTATTTTGTACACATACATTATCCTCTAAAATCAAAGGATAGTTCTTCCATTTTTTTGTGCTATTCAAATAAAAGATTAGGAATTTTAAGATTTCTGTACTAAACTGCGGTAAAATAGCCGTCAGAAAGAATAATAAAAGTAGATAGGGGATAGAAAATGAAGGATATTTTGACATTTTTAGAAGAAGAAGGTATTTCGGAGAAGCTTTTAGAGGAGCTGCGCTCCTTCCGTTCCTTTTACAAGCTGGAAGAAGAGGACGAGAAGCGTTTGCCGAAAATGGAGTATTTGTACTACGGAAAGGAAATCTGGGAAGCCGCCATTGCCGCCCTGCTTTCCGGAGCGAACCTGCTTTTGGACGGTCCTAAGGCCACGGGCAAAAACGTTTTAGCCCAGGGACTGGCTCTGGCATTTTCCCGTCCGGAATGGGATATTTCCCTTTATGTCAATTCAGACGCCTCCTCCCTGGTGGGTAGCGATACCTTTTCCCAAGGAGAAGTGAAGCTTCGTAGGGGACCGATTCTGGAGTGTGCCCTTCATGGGGGCTTCGGCATCTTAGACGAAATCAATATGGCGAAAAATGAATCCTTGGCGGTACTGCACGCTACCCTGGACTTCCGTCACAGCATCGACCTGCCGGGCTACGGCCAGTTCCCCCTGCATGAAGCTACCCGCTTTATCGGCACCATGAATTACGGTTATGCCGGAACCAGAGAGGTAAATGAGGCCTTAGCTTCCCGTTTTCTGGTGCTCCACATGCCGGTGATCAGCGCGGAGAATCTGGATAAGCTTTTGCAGCAGCAATTTCCGAACTTATCGGAGGAATACAGAAAGCAGTTTGCCCTCCTATTTTCAGAAATTCAGGAAAAGGTTTCCGGGGGTGAAATTTCCAGCAGGAGCCTAGACCTTAGAGGTTTAATTTCTTCTATTAAAGCAATGCAGAAGGGCTTATCCGTATCCAAGGCTTTGGAAATGGGACTTGTGAACAAGTCCTTCGACCTTTACGAAAGACAGTTGGTACAGGATTTACTGGATGCCAGAATTCCTAAAGAGCTTCCCGGAGAGCGTATTTTTCTATGATGCTGACAGAATTTGAAAAAAAACGGGCTGCCAATATGATTTGGAACGGTGCCCATAACTATAAGGTCTCTCCCGGCTACCGTATGTATGACTACGAAGGCAAGGCGGACCTGTATTGGAATACCATCATTGGTGCCAGCTATACGCATTTTGACTGGAAGAAATTAACGGCATTCTACAGCACCTTTCACGAAACTCTGGGGCAGGAAACCTACGAAACCCTCTTTTGGCTGGCTTTGGAAAATGCCACCTTCGAAAAGGAAAGTCCTCTAAGAGAAAGTCTGGCTCTCCTTCGCAGAGAATATTGCAAACGGAAGCTTCAGGAATTTATTCCCAGTATTGCGGAAAGCCGAGAAGGCTGGATCTTAGAAGGACATTATAAGACAGCCTTGGGAGAGGACTGCGGTCTGCCGGATCTGGTGGATCGAAAGCTTCTAAAAGAAGTGGAAATTTCCGGGGGGCTGAATACCGAAGAATGGATTCAAAGTCTTTCCAAGACCTTACAAAAATATTTTACCTATCTTCCCGGTCTTCCGGCTGCCATGCAGAAGAAAAAGCGGGAATTCAAGATTCCCCACCTTTTCTTTTGGTTAAAAGACGAGAACGGTACTTCTTCCGGAGCGCCGAAAAAGCTGGTTTTAGGGCTTTTAGAGCGAAGTAAGGGAGGAGCGGACAGCCGGGATGTGGAAACCGCCTCCGAAAAATACCAAAAAATCACCGAGGAAGGGCTTCGAAAATATATTCAAAGCTATTTCGGACAGCCTCTCTTCGATAAGAAAAAATCCGAAGCCATGGAAAAAGCCTGCTGCATTGGAAACCATCAGGGGGCAAGGCTGTATTTTACCAACGGTAAGGAGGAGGACAATCTAAAAGGCTTCGCTGCGAAGATGCGGAAGGAAATGGAAGCCCAGCGAAAGAAAAATGAACAGGCCTATGCCAAGGAGGAAAGCTATAACCAGACACAGATTTTTCGCCTTAGTCAAATGCTGAAAAATGCCTTGTTAAGCAGCCTGGAACCAAGTCCCGTCCTTTCCAATCAGGGGAAACTGATTCCTTCTCTTTTGTGGAAACCCCTATATCTAAAAGGCCACAATAAAATTTTCCAAAAGGAAATTGCGGACAGTCAAGGCTCTCTTACGGTGGATCTACTGCTGGATGCCTCTTCCTCCCAGATTCATCGGATGGAAACCGTATCCCAACAGGGCTACATTCTGGCAAAGGCTTTGGATAACTGTCAGATTCCGGTTCGGGTTTTCGGCTACTCCTCCATGAGCGGCTATACAGTTTTAAATCGATATCGGGACTATACGGAACGAAATAAGAACAAAGAAATTTTCCGTTACTTCACCACCGGAGCAAACCGGGACGGCCTGGCGCTTTCCGCCGTTTTGGAGCAGTTAAAGGAAAATACAGCCTCACATCGCCTGGTAATCTGGCTTACGGATTTAAGTCCCAACGACCTTTTGGAGGTAAAGAACAAGGCCAGAAACTATTCCGGAGATTTGGCCATCTCCGACATTCAGGAAATGGTGCATAAAGCCCATATGGAAGATATTTATGTACTACTGGCCTATACCGGAAAGGACAAGGACGTTCCCAATGCTCAGAAGATTTTCGGCAGAAATTTTGCGAAGGTCCAGTCCTTAGAGCATTTTTCCGAGTTGATGGGAAAAATGATTCAGGCGGAAATTCAAAGAATGTAAATAAAGTAAAGATTTTGCCAGTGGATAAAAGTAAAGATTTTGTCAGTAGATAAAAAACAAAACGAGAGTAATCAAAGGCCGGAATCCGGCTATACCTTGACAGTACTCCGCATTGCCCTATAATGGATGTAGTATTGAAAACTACTTAGAAAGGGAAAACCCTATGAAATATCAGATTATTTGTGACAGCTGTGGAGATTTTACACCGGAAATGAAGGCAGATCCTCATTTTCGTATGGTTCCCCTAAGCTTGGAAATCGGGGAATATAGAATCATGGATGATGAAACTTTTGATCAGGCAGATTTTATCAAAAGAATGGCTGCATCTTCCATCGGAGCGAAAACCGCCTGTCCTTCTCCGGAGGCCTTTCAGAAGGCCATTGAGGAATCCGATGCGGATGAGGTATATATTGTAACCCTTTCCGACCAGCTTTCGGGTACCTATCAGGCGGCCAAAATCGGCATTGACCTCTATACGGAAGCCCATGAAGATTCTCCCAAGAAGATTCATTTGTTTAACTCCAAGTCCGCTTCCGCCGGAGAATGCAAGCTTTGCCTGGACATTCAGGAGTGTAAGGAAGCAGGTCTAGGTTTTGTGGAAGTGGTAGACATTGTCGAGAAAAAATGTAACGACATCGTAACGGTTTTTGTACTGGAGTCTCTGGAAACCTTACGGAAAAACGGTAGACTTTCCGCCGTAAAATCCTTCTTGGCTTCCGCCTTAAACATTAAGCCCGTTATGGGTGCGGTAAACGGTACCATTGTAAAATTGGACCAGCAAAGAGGTATACAGAAGGCCTTAAAGAGAATGGTGCAGTTAGCCGTTGAACGTGCCGGGGGTGCGGAAGCGGTAAAAGAAAAGCGACTGGTAATCACCCATGTCAATGCTCCGGAGCGGGCAGAGCAGGTAAAAGAAGACTTCCTGAAGGAAGGAAGCTTTAAAGAAATTGTGGTGACCGATGCCGCCGGTGTAGCCACCATTTATGCTAACGATCAGGGAATTGTTGCCGCACTTTAAGGCTTATAGAACAAAAAGTGTTGATAAAAACCGCTCTACCCCTTGTAAATCAGGGCTGTAGAGCGGTTTATTTTTATATTATTCATTGATATTATTTCATAATAGACCACATCGATAGTATTTTAACTACATTGTTTTCTAAGCTCCTCACGGGACAAACATTCGTCGATTGGCTCATTGATTCCTTCTAATATTTCTTCCATTATTTCTTCCATTATTTCTTCCATTATTTCACCTCCGCCACCTTCTCCTGATAGTAGGAAAAGAAGTAATCCGCAGTGCTTCCCTCATGACTATGAAGATCGATTTCCTTCCAGAAGGGTTCTCGGAAACGGACAATATGCTCTTTTTGATAGGCCTCGTAGCTCTCCTGAAAATGCAGGGAGCGAATAGCGGTTTCCAGCCTCTCCTTTCGTTCCTTGGTAGCCTCCTCATCATAGGAGCTTAGACATTTTAAAATGTAGTACTTTCCATCCTGAGAAAATACCGAGGAAATCTCATTGTCCTCTAAGGAAAATGCTACCTTCGCGTATTCATCCTCACTTTCTCCAAAGGCCAACTGTTTCTGCAATTCCGGATCCTCGGAATACTGTCTGGCATAATAGGAAAAATTGGCTCCGGCAAGCTTTACCTTCTCCTCCAATTCTTTCGCCAGGGCTTCATCCTGTACCACAATCTGCTCCACAGAAATCACCTTGGCTTCCGCCGCACTTAATTCCGTATCCACGTTGGCCAAAAGGGACTTTGCGGTTTTCTCCGCCACAAAATAAGCTACATACATGTCCACCACGTCCTTCAGACTGCAGTTTCCAAAGAAGGCCTTGTCCTCTTCGCTGAGACTTTGGTAAAAGGCATTGGCCGCAGCTCGAATGCTTTCCATCTCCGTGCCGTTGGCAATAATTCCCTTTTCCTCCGCCATCAGGTTCAAAGTACGGATATCCTGCAAAAATTCCTTGGTTTTTGCCAGGAAATATTCTCCGTAAGTTTTTTCCACCTGTCCGGCTACAGGGAGATCCCAAACTTCCTTCCCCATCACATTTTGAATCCGGTTTCGCTCAGAGCCCACTACAATCATGGCCTGTGCCTCAGTATAACCGGGGATATTCTCCGTTTTTCCGCTGATGGCAATTCCTTTACAGGAGCTTAGAAGAAAAAGCAGGGAAAGGATAAGGCAGAAAAACCGCCTTATCCTTTTCTTCTTATCCAAAATAGCCATAGACATACCCCATTCCTACTGCAATGGCAAGACCCAAAATGGCTCCCATTAAAACCTGCAGGGGACTATGCCCCACATATTCCTTTAGCTTTTTTTCAAATTCCTTACCGGTCCAGGCAAAGGGATTATCCAGTAAGAGACGATTCAAAATCACTGCCTGCTTTCCGGTTTCTCTTCTGACTCCGGTGGCATCATACATTACCACAACATCAAAAACCAGAGCCACCGCAAAAATAGCGCTATCCACCCCGTATGAAATCCCGGCCGCCGTGGCTAAAGCCACCACTGTAGAAGAATGGCTGGAGGGCATTCCTCCCGAACCGGTCATTCTTTCCCAATTTATTCCCTTATTAAAATAAGCATCAATCGCTGTCTTACAAACCTGGACAACAAACCAGGATAGCAGAGCTGAGATCAATAAATAATTGTCTAAAAGTTGCTCTTGAAACGTCATGCTTTTTCTATGTTTCCTTTCTTCGGCTTTTCTTTTATCATTACAGCCTACTACGTTTTAATACCTTCTCTATACTTTAGATACAGCAGTTTCAGCTTTATTTTTAGTACTTTACCTTTCGCTGAAAGTATTTATCTCTCCACCAGCCAGTCATAAAGCTCCTGATACTGTAGAGCAGAGCTCTTCCAGGAATAATCCTGTTCCATGCCCCTGGCAATCATTTCTTCCCAGGCCTCCCGATGGTCATAATACACCTGCTCCGCATAACGGATGCTTGCCATCATTTCATGGGCATTGTAATTGGCAAAGGAAAAGCCTGTTCCCTTTCCTTCATATTCATTGTAGGGCTCTACCGTATCCTTCAAGCCTCCGGTTTCCCGGACAATGGGAACCGTGCCGTAGCGAAGGGCAATCAACTGAGAAAGACCGCAGGGCTCGAACAGAGAGGGCATCAGCAAGGCATCACAGCCTGCATAGATTTTATGACTCTTCTCTTCGGAATAGTAAATCTGGGCAGAAACCTTCTTGGGATACTTCCATGCGTAATGACGGAAGAAATTCTCATAGCCATCCTCGCCTGTACCCAAAACCACAAACTGAATCTTATCCTGGCAGATTTCATCAAAAACTCTTACTAAAAGATCCAGACCCTTTTGGTCCGTTAGTCGGCTAACCATTCCGATCAGCATACAATTCGGATCAGGCTCCAAGCCCAGCTCCTCCTGTAAGGCTTTCTTCACCTCTGGTTTTCCCATCCTGAAGGAAGCAGAGTCGTAGTGGGCAGGCAAGAAAGGATCTCGCTTCGGATTCCATTCCTCATAGTCAATCCCGTTTACGATTCCCCGAAGGTCATGGTCTCTGGCCTGTAAAAGTCCTTCCAAGCCCTCCCCGAAGAAGGAATACTGAATCTCTCTGGCATAGGTTTTACTTACAGTGGTTATGGCATCCGCATAAACCAAACCGCCCTTTAAGAGATTAC
>OCIZ01000088.1_pt1 | contig 25638 bp, 23 predicted proteins | sample 1495841 | NCBI WGS metagenome assembly OCIZ01 (sample SAMN01915229, study PRJEB22387) | human oral metagenome | isolation source: saliva | host: Homo sapiens | place: USA
TAGCAGCCATAAAACTGCTACGCGTAAAAAAGTCTAACTTTAGGGGGTCACTTCAGTATAGCAGTGCCCTTTTATGTTCCAAGGAATTATATGTGTAAATAACTTTTAAAGAAACTTCAAAATTTTAGGGATTCTCAGAAAGAAATATTTAAAGGCTATGCTCTAGTGAAACAAATTAAGGGTACTCCAAGTGAGAAGAAATGGGAAATTCCACTCAATGCAAAAAGCTAAGCAAGTTCTAAGAATAAAGTTAAGAGAAATTGAGAATAGCAAAAAACAAAGAGTGACACAATCTGTCTATATGACATTGTATACTGGTCATATAAAAGGAGATATTGCACATGAATGATTTGAAATTGGATAAGACCCCCAGGATTCTAGGAATTTTTTCAAAGCTAATAAATGGCTATGTGGTAAATAAAGCTGACGAAGCTGCAAATTATGGTGTAAATGAAAGAAGCATTCAGAGGGATATAGATGACATACGAAATTTCATCGATTCAGATCCTTTGATGCAGGGCATGATGAATTCCGTAATATATGATCGAGCTGTCTCTGGGTACAGGCTTGAGACACTTTATCGTATAAGGCTAACAAACAGTGAGATTTTGGCAGTATGCAAGATCCTGCTAGATAGTAGAGCTTTTACAAAAAAAGAAATGTCAGAAATACTTAGGAAACTAATTGAATGTTGTGTTCCTAAGAAGAATCAGAAGTTAGTAGATGATTTAATCAAGAATGAGGAATTTCATTATGTAGAGCCAAGACATAAAATTGATTTCCTAGATAATCTATGGGAACTAGGTCAGGCAATAAAGAGTTGTAGCTATATTGAAATCTCATATACAAGGATGAAAGATAAAGCAACTGTACAAAGAAAGCTTAGACCGGTAGGAATAATGTTTTCAGAATACTACTTCTATTTAACTGCATTCATAGATGATAAAGAAGTTCGAAAAGACTTTGATGTAAAAAATGATTCGTTTCCAACGATATATAGATTGGATAGGATTAGTTCAATAAAGGCTTTGGATAAGCATTTTCATATTCCGTATGCCAGCAGGTTTGAAGAAGGTGAGTTTAGAAAAAGGATTCAGTTTATGTACGGCGGAAAGCTGGAGAAAGTAAGATTTAAATATAAAGGTCCAGATGTGGATTCGATTTTGGATAGACTTCCAACGGCTGTTATTGAGTCAGAAGACGAGAATGTGTATATATTGCGGGCTGAAGTATTTGGAAAAGGTATTGATATGTGGCTGAAAAGCCAGGAAAATTATATAGAAATATTAAAATAAAGGAGTAAACCATGATTTCTAAAGATTACAAGCAAAACAAAAAACAGGTTCTTAAATTCTACGAAGATTATATTTCTGCATGCAAATTGGCTGACATTAAACAGAATTCGAGTATTGATAAGCAAGCAGAAAAAATACGTAATGAAATTTTTAATCTGATGATTTTAGGCGAAGCTAAAAGTGGCAAGTCAACTTTTATTAATGCGTTTCTTGGATGTGAGGTTGTGCCAATGGATGTTCGTCAATGTACTAGTGCAATTATCAAGATTCGAAGAGGGGATAAATTTGAACTAGTAGCAAAGACAGCTGGTGGTGGAAAATCTGTTGTTAACGGTTTTGATGAAATTCAGAAGTTTCTGAAGGAACACGCAGCAATTTCTGATGAATATAGAAGCATTCCTCTCACGACCATTAATAATGAGCTCCTAATTACATATAAAGGGCAGAATGTACCTAAAAATGTACTAGATGAATTTCTTGAGACGGAAGTAAAAGATAATATCTTTAATTTGGATATTGATGAGTACAACAGTAAGATTAGAAAATACATAAATGAACAAGCTCCAAAGTGGAAGAATATTATTACCGAAATGGAGATAACATGTTACCTTCCAGAAGCAATGCAAGGCATAACTATGATTGACAGTCCTGGTGTTGGAGCAGGCGGTAATGTTGGTAAGATTGCCGAAGATTATATCGATAATGCCAATGCAATTATATTTGTAAAGTCGTTAAGTGGACAGGCAGTAGAATCACAGTCATTTATGAACTTTTTAAGGAATAATTGTGCTGAACGAAAAAAAGATTCATTATTTTTGGTTCTTACCGGCAAATCAACTCTACAGGGACATGACTTTGCTCGTATAAAAGAACAGACTGTAGAGATGTATAAGAATGACATTAAAGAAGAAAAGATACTGTTTGTAGATAGTAAGATGCAGCTATTTTTAAATAAGTGTCTTGAGTTAGGGACAGAAGAAAAAATTAATGCGTTTTACGATCAATTAGAAGAAGAAGAGAACGATTTTGCTCCAGCGAGCAAAGCGTGGTTAAAAGCTAGAGGAAATGTAGATTCTTACAAGGAAAAAATGGAGGATGTATCAAATTTTAGAAGTGTACTTACCGCAATAGAAAAGTTTGCACGTGTTGCGAATTATCTACAGTTGATAGAATTCTTAGATGCTTTGGTACGAGAGTATGAGCACTACAAGGGAATTTTTAAGGAAGCACTAAAAATTGCGGAAGAAAATGTAAATGATCCAGTTTCTTTAGAAGATCGTATTAAGGAAAAAAAGAATGAATTGAATGATGTATACAACAAAATCAATCACAATATTTATGAAATTTACAAGAACTATACTGACAATCTAAATGGCGAAGGTATTATTGCTAATCGCGCAGATCAGAAGAGGGAGGTCTATAAAGAAGAGTTAAAAAAATTTAAAGCCCTTGAAGAAGGGCAGATTGATAATCAGACCTTTAGCTCATTAAAGAAAGCTACAATGGATTCAATAGCAGATTCAAAGGAGTTTCGCCAAGAATTAGCTCAAAATTTTTTAGATGATTGCAATGAAAAACTGATTGAATATACGGATGATCCATCCAAGATTCCCGCCGAGGCCTATACACCAAATTTTACAGAGACTGATTTTGATTCTATAAATGAAAAAGCAAAAGATAATACAGCAGGTTACGAGGATATTGAAAAAGGTGCCACTTTTTTAAAAACAACAAGTAAGGTTCCTTATCATCACTTAAAAAAACACGTGCATTTGGTTATAGATAGTATAGATAGACGTTTAGATGATGAGATTGTTCCCCAAATGGTCGATAATGTCATGAACTATGTAGAGAAATGCCGAGATATTTATATGGATAAGTTGAAGGAAAGAAAGGAAAGTCTAGAGAAAGAATACCAGAAGCTTCTGGATGATAAGGATGATAATGAAAAACAATTAAAAAATGTAAATGAATTACAGGCTAAATATAACTCATGTATAACCGCAATAAATGAGCTTGATGAAGAGAGGAAGGAACTAAAAAATTATGTTGGCGAATGATGAAAAAAAGAAAATAGAATCCTATATCGATAAGCTTATAAATAATATATATTTAGACATAAAGAAATCCGAACAAGATGGTGTTACTGGAAAAAACCTCGTAGATAAAACTGTTAAGACAGCAGTGAATAAATTGACGCCAGAAAGCAAAATGTTATTATCCAGTACTTACAATATGTTAATGGAGACTACTTTGAAACAGCCTAGATTTCAGAATGCTGAGAATCAGTCAATATTTTATGAGCTAAATATTTTAAAGGAGCTAACTTCAAAGTTTACATTTGATGTTCCTAAAGATATTTCGTATGAAGAAGTAGGAGTAACAATTACAAAGTTAGAAGCCTGCGGCGCAGTGGTTGTTACGGGTGCAGTTGTGAGTGCAGTGACTAAAAATCTTGTTCCGGTGGGAATTGCAGCAATTATTGCAGGAGTTATGGTATTTGTCTTAAAGAACAAATATAATGTTATGCTCCCAGATATGAATAATAATGAAAGCACATTAAATCTAATTGAGGAATATCTTGAGGGGGTTAAGAAATCCTTACTTTTATGGGTTACTGAAATTGAAAAATATTATGACGAAAAGATTAGTACGATTAGTGGAAGGTTGGTGGATTAATGGGAGACGAAAATGAATTACAAGCAATAAGTAATTATGATGTTACTTTGAAAGAGGATACAGAGAAATTGGCAAAACTTACATCTGAGTTTGTGCTGAATTTTTACCCGGCATATATGCACAGTAATACAGATGTTCAGGAAATGCCAAAAGAAAAATCTCTTGATATACTAAAATCTTACTATTTTTATAGAATAGTAGAATGCAGTATATATGATGTAGATGATAAATTCGAGTATTTTTCTAGTAAGCTGCAGAAATTGTTTATTACAGCCTATGCAATCCAAAAGCCTGTGTGTTATGGAATTGTAAGCAATAATGATAAAACTTCTTTAGTAATAGGTGTTGATCCGCAGAATGACAATAATGAAATTCAAACAGTCATTGAAGGACTGCTTCCAGGAATTAAACTTGAAAAGTACGAAGAAGGATTTTCAAATAACAAAGACAAACAAACAGGCATAGAAAAAACACGATATGTAGGATGTTTGAGTGGAGTGCCATCATTGAAAATCGATGGAGAGTTTCAGAAAAAAGACTTATCATCATTGATGAGAAGTTTGAATGGAATGAGCTATACTATTATGTTTTTGTGCAAGCCGATTCCTCGAAATAAAGTCCAAGAAAAAATAAATCAGGCCATAAGCGTGCAGGATCAATGTTTTGCTATTTCTAAAAGAACACTTGGATTTCAGGAAGGAATTTCTAGCGCAATTCAAAGATCCGTCACACATACAGTGTCTGATAGTAAAGGAACAACAGAACAAAAGGGGGAATCAAAGCCTGCTGTATTTCCAATGGCTAAAGCTGGGGCAACCATTGGGTCAGTAGTTCCGGATGGCGCTGTTGCTGGTGGAATTATTGGGCTATTAGTTGGAACGCAGATTACTTTAAATTCAAGTGAATCAAAAACAAAAACACATACTGTATCAGACGGATACAGTAATGCTGTAACAGAGACAATTAATAGCGGTAATAGTATAACTGCAGATATCCAAAATGGATTTGCTATAGAACTGATGAATATGGCCGAAAAACAAACCGAAAGATATAAGATTGGCAGAAATATTGGCTTATGGGATATGCTCGTTACATATTCTACGGATAGTGTACTAGCAAGCAAAGTTATAGAAGGAAGCTTGTATAGTGAGTTAGCAACAGGTATTCCAGAGGTTCTACCCCCTGTTGTTTTTTCATATAGCAGTGATGAGAATAGTAATGATAATGAGCATTTGCATGCTGATCATCTAATGATTCCAAAGGGATTTTTTGACGAAGAATCTGAGTCTGTAGTTGGTAGCCTTGTAACATCTGAAGAACTTTGCGGAATTTGTACAATTCCATCAGAAAACACTGTTGGATTCGAAGTCAAAGAATCACGTGATTATCCATTAAGTTATTATCAGAATTCTTTAGAAAGTACAATTGGTTATGTATGTGAATATGATAGGGTTCTTAAAAATATTCCGTTCGGATTGTCAGAAAATGATTTAAATAAGCATACCTTTGTCTGCGGAATTACTGGAAGTGGTAAAACAAACACAGTAAAGAAAATTCTAGAAGCATCGGATAAATCATTTCTTGTAATCGAGCCAGCAAAGAAAGAATATAGAAATATTAAAAAGGATGGTTTGCAGATATATACCCTTGGAAGACCAGAGATAAATTGCTTGCGTATTAATCCATTTTATATACTACCAGGAGTAAGTCCACAACAGCATATTGATTTATTAAAGGATTTATTTAGTGCATCTTTTGCTTTATATGGCCCAATGCCATATATATTAGAGAAGTGTTTGCATAATATTTATATGAAAAAGGGCTGGAATCTTACACTTGGATTTCATCCGCAGCTTGTTTCAGGACTATCTACTGATCAGATATTTAATGCTGATAATTTTAGCAAGGCATATGCCAATAACTCACATAAATATGTATTCCCTACGATGCAAGATTTAAAAGATGAAGTAGATTATTACATTGAAAATGAACTTACATATGAGGGGGAAGTAAAGGGAAATATTCGTGGCGCTATAAAATCAAGAATTGATAGTTTGTGTGTTGGATCAAAAGGGTATATGTTTAATACAAGTGAGAACATTAATTTGAAAAATCTTTTGAATGTGCCGTCTGTTATTGAACTTGAAGGACTGTCCGATGATGCTGATAAAGCTTTCTCGCTCGGATTACTAATTATCAACATTAATGAATATCGGCAAGTTGATAAAGAGACAGAGAGAGGGAATGGATTAAGACATCTTTTAGTAATCGAAGAAGCGCATCGTTTGTTAAAAAATGTTTCTACTGAAAATAGTAGTGAGGATTTAGGTAATCCTAAAGGGAAGGCTGTAGAACATTTCACAAATATGCTTGCTGAGATGAGATCATACGGGCAAGGTGTAATTGTTGCAGAACAAATACCAAGTAAACTAGCACCGGATGTAATTAAGAACTCTTCAAATAAAATAATACATAGAATAGTAGCAAAAGATGATCAGGAGATTATTGCAAACACAATAGGTGTTAAAGCAGAAGATGCTATGGACTTAGGTAATAATAAAACAGGATATGCTCTCTGTCATAAAGAGGGGATGACTCAGCCTGTGAATGTTAAAATTGATTCAGTTTCATCTAATAATATAGAAGATGTTAAGCTCTTTAATAATGAGTTAAAGCGAAAAATGGATGATATCAACATCAGTATCATCAAAACAGGACTATATGAGAAAGTGTCAATTTATGCAGTAAAGACACTGCTGAGTTTGATGTATGAGACTGATTCAAACACTGTGTTTAGGGGTATCTCAATAGCAGTTGATAAGATACGCCAAGAATTAAAGATGAAAGCAATCATACTTGTACCAGGAAATGAATCGGATCCGGATATTTGTATAAAAATGTGCTTGTATGATAAGGTGATGTCTTTAATGACAGTGGGGGTATTTAGTACTAAAAATATTGTTCCTGAATCTTTAGCTAATGCACTTAGAAATAATATTTTAGTCTCTGATGATAATAAACTGAACACTTTGAAAGAAGAGTTAAAAAGATTTTACAAGAAAGAAACCAAGAGTAAAGCTGTAGAAGTTGTTGGCGCATTGCTGTCCAATGAGTACGTGAATGGTGTAGAAATTACTAAGGCTATTCAGGATTATCTTCTTCTTCCGAATGTGAAATTCAACTCAGATGTAAAAGAATGGTATAGAAAGGAGAGAGCTTAGTGAGCGTAGGAAGCATCATTGCCGCAGGCATAAAAAAAGCAGGTGAAGCTGGTGTAGAATTGATTAGTAAAGGCGTAGAAGCTGCCAATATGGGAATCAAAGAATTAGTAAACAAGGAAATTGAAGAAGTTAAGCATGCCGGTGATGCCGTTAAAGCAAAATTAGATGAAATACAATATATGACTCCTGATCAGCTACGAGAAATGGCTGAAGAAAATATTAAAAAAATAGAAGAACTATTAGAGTCAACTTCAGATGCCGAAGAGAAGTCAAAAGCTAAAGAAGGTCTTACAAACGAAGAGAAGCAACGAATAAAAGAAGAAACCGGTTGGTCTGATGAGATTGTAGATGCAATAGGATCTATGGAAGAATATGAAATTTATAAAAAGGCAGGTCTTGTTGAAGCTGAAATCGGTGGAAAAAAATGTCTAATAAGAACTGATATTGATTGGGATCAAGTAGATGAGAAAGGAAGAACAAATACTCAAAGGGTTGAAAGAGGACTAGCTCCACTTGATAAAAATGGGAAAGCTATTCAGCTTCATCATATTGGTCAACATAAGGATTCTCCACTTGCTGAATTAACTTTTGAAGAACATCGATGTGGAGGAAATGATACAATTCTTCATGATAAGTCAATTGAGAGCGAAGCACATGGAGAAGGAAATAATTGGGATAATGAGCGCCAGAACTATTGGCAGAATCGTGCTGATTATAACAACAATGGAGGACAAGAGACATGAGTAATATCGTAGATAAAATTAAATCTATTAAGGATGTAAGTGCTATAAAGGGTTGTACAACGGCACAGATTCGTGAGGCACAAGAAAGCTTAGACTTAGTATTTCCTGATGAATACATTGAGTATGTGAAAGCATTTGGGTGTATAGATTTTGGATCAACGGAGTGGACAGGATTAAATATTCAAGGAAGACTAAATACTGTTACCGCAACTCAGCAGGAGAAGAGTGTCAATAATACTTTTCCTAAGAAAAGTTTTGTTCTTGAAGATTTAGCTATAGATGCAAAAAAGATTGTTGTTGATGAAGATGGGAAAGTTTATCTTCTACAGTATGAGAAAATAAGCCCTCTATGTGATTCAATTACTGAGTATTTGGATATGTGCATAAAGAAGAATAGATAAGTGCCATCTCGATAAACTAACAGGTGATGAAGACTGAGTGTATAATCTAAAGAGTCTGACTCTAGAGAAGATTTAAAATGACTGATAAGATGACTTTGATGACACCATATACAATGGAATTGGAGAGTTATAATACTATCATGGATAAGTGTGAACTAATCACTGTAGCAGTGATAATGTAAAAAAAATTATATCTGTTACATACAACTCTAGGATGATTTTATAATTAGCTTTCTAGAGTATATATACAATAGATGTTGTCGTGTGTATAAATGATATCAATACAGAATACTCGAAATATCTGTAAGTGCATATGTATTAAAATCCACTGAAAAACTTCAATATGTGATAAAATGAAAGGGCTATTCCATAGGGACAGCCCTTTTAAAACGCAATAAAAGATGAATCAAGAATAAATGAGAGAAATAAACCGGTCGGAAAATAAACCGGACATAAAATAAACGAATCAGAATCCCCCCCCTTTGGCATGATAGGAGCATCGTATGAGAGAATTTAAAAGCATATCCGGCCTGTATGACGGCAATTTAGCCTTATCCATAGCGCCGGCCCTCACCCCCAAAGGGATAGAGGAAAATCCCTTGTTTTTTCATGGAGAAATCGTGAATCCTGCGATTATCGCGGGAGGGCTTTTGGCCCTTGCGGATATTGTGAGCACAAGATATTTTCAGTATGTACCTGCAGCACAGAAGGATCCCGTGATTTCTGCCCAGGGGGATAGGCTTAGAGCAGAGTGCTTTTCGGCTTGTAACGGTGTTTATGCACGGCTGGATGTATTTCAAACTGCCTTGGATGGAGAAATTCTTTACGGCACCACCAATGTGGATATAGGCGTCAAGCTAAGACAAGCCCTTTGTAAAATCAAACAGGGAGATAGATTAAAGTTTCTTATCGGAGATGAGGGCTGGAAGAGCTTACACAGTAAGAAACTTTCGGACGGAACTTTGCTAACGGATATTCTGATTGAGCGCCCCGTGGAAATGCCGGATCGCTGGATTCGAGCCCTGGGAAATTGCGCCGTGCTTCATCAAAAAATGAAATACAAATTCCATCTTGAGGGAATGCAGGCAAAGGCCTTTATTGCAGGGCTTCCGCCTGTTACCGGAAAGGAACAATCCGGATGGCTTTGCCCTACAAAAACCGGTGCAATATTGAAGCTACGGGAAGAAAAAGACAGCGTATATATCAGCGGTCTTCATAGGCTTAGCGCACTAAAGCGTCTCATGAGCCATGCAAACAGAATCAACTTTTATGCTCCGGAAGGGACTGCTTCCGGGCAAATGATGATTGAAGTTTGTATGAACGGTGCAAGTATTAGCCTGAGCCTTACGGCGAAGAGCTATGAAGGTTATTCCGGGGAAGGGGCTTTGCTGGAAGCACTTTCAGACTTAGAGACTTTGGAATGTGCCGACAGAATCGATAACGAATTGAATTTTGAGCCGAAAATTGAGCTTGAAAATATCTCAGCATTCCTGGGCATGGATAAGAAAAATGTTCATGATGCCATGGAACTGCTTGCCGTTTCAGGAAAGCTGGGCTTTGATGTCCATGAAAATGCATTTTTCCATAGAGAGCTTCCGGATGACCCGGATAGAGTCTTAAAGGATAATCCGAGACTGGTGGCGGCGAAAAAACTTATGGAGGACACTGTCTTTGTGGAGGATTCCCTTTGGTATGTGAAGTCGGGAGAGACAAACTACAGAGTGATTTACCCGGAAGGATCCGGAGTGGAAAATGCAAAATGCACTTGTACATGGTATTTAAAGCATAAAAACAGCAGAGGCCCCTGCAAGCACATTTTGGCGGTGAAACTAAGACAAGGAGTTTACGATGGCAAGCAAACTGGAAAGCGCTGTTGAAATCTATCGTTCTTTGGGATACGAGGAAACGGCTTATGAAAATATCTTAAGCCTTGGAATAGGAACGAAGGAAGAGCAAGAGATTGCAAGGGAGGGGCTAAAATCCGGAGAATGGGTGCAAATCAAACAATTATCCGAGAACAGCTACGGCTACGCTCCGGTTGTGGATGTAGATCTGAAAAAGCTTGCCGTTTTTGCCGTTCGTATCGGTGTGGAGGCGAAGAGGGCGGCAAATGTGATAGGTCGGGGAGATGAGATTTCGCTTCAGGCAATTATGGCCAGGGGAGAGAACTATGCAGTGAATTTCATTTCCGTTGCCGAAAGCGGGAACAGGAGGGCGTGGGAGCATTCTCTGTCCGTCCTTGGTATGCTTTGCCTGAAACTTCTGCACAGGATGAATATCCCTATTCCGGAATCCGTGGAGTATATGAAGGACTGGGCAGCAGCTTCTTCGGTGATATTGCTGGGGGCAAAAAAGGATTATCTCTTCGATGATAGCTTTACGCTGGAGAAGGAAGAAATTCTGAGAAGATTTGTAGAGCATATCGAAAAGGGAATTTCCCTGAACATGCCCGCAACAGGCCCCTTTCCCGATTTGCTTTTCTTTGGCGTAGAGAAGCATTTACTCCGTAAAGAAGCGGCGAAAGAGTATATCTTTGATGCGCTGTACATTGCGAAAAGACCGGGGGACAGAAAAGCATGGGTAGAGCTTTTGGATAAGCTTGGCTGTGTAGAAAAGGATTTTACGGATAGGGCGGAAAATCTTATTCCGCTACTGGGACTGGGGGAGAGTCCTCTTATAGAGCGATTTGCCCCGGTTCTTATAGAAAATATCTCCGAGGAGCTTCTGTATCCGGTCTTGATTTCCTGTACTTCCGCAAAGGTCAAGAAAACGAAGAAGATGCTTTTAAATTCGGTTTTAAAGCGAGAGAAGCCAAAATCCACCAATGACTTTGCAGAATGGCTTTCCCTTTATTTGCAGGATGAGGATAAGAGCATTGCTGGTCTTGCAGAAAAACTGGCCTTGTCCTGGGGGATAGCGTTGGAACAGGAAGAGAGCACAAAAGAATTGCAGGGCTTATGGAGAGAAAGTCCTAAGCTTTGGGAAGTTCCAAGATTTTGCTTGGGAGAGGGAACGGCGGAAAGTTTAACGGACATGGTTGCCCTGCTTTCCGATAGAAAGGAGTGCGTGGAAGACCTTCTTTTTGAACAGTTTCTTGCCTTGGCAAATCAAATCGCATACAAAAATCCTGAAGAAGCCAAAATAAGTCTTGCGGGAATTCCCAATAGTGATTCCGGCATTTTATGGACGTTGGGAAGATGGGCAAGAGGAATAGAAACCAAGCCGGTGGAGGAAAGTCGGCAGAGGTTTTGGCAGGGGGAGAAAGAAATTGTAAAGATAGAGTATCGGGAACTCTTAACTATGCGAAGAGAGCTTCTTTTTCGTACCATGGGAAAATGGCCTTGCTTACTCAGCACCCCAAGCTATGAAGACTTAAGCATTTCCGTAGAGGATTTGCTGGAGCGATTAAGCCTATACCGAGCGGAAAAATTCTCCTATGTATCGGAGCCGGATTTACAGCTTGCGTTGACACGGTTGGATATGGAGACATTTTCACAGGAAGATATAAGCAAATGCAAGGAAGAAAGAAGCAAATGTGTGGAAAAGCTACAGGAACTTGACTTAAAAATCCAGCTTCCCTCCGGAGAATTTTTGCAGGATGAAGAGGGAAAGGACATTATGCTGGGGGAGTTGATTACAGCTTACTTGCAAGACTCCTATGTAGAGCCGGACTTCTTCCCGGGAGAAACGCCCTATTGGAAGGTGGAATTAAACATGCCGAAAAGCCTTAAGGCACTACCTTATAGACTGTCTTACAGTCATAACGCACTGTTTTCGATTTTTCCGAATTGGGGAGATTATTCCCTTACGGCGGTGCATAGGGATTTTGAAGTTTATCATGGACAAGGCATCATTTTGCGACAGCTGGCAAGAAGGAGAAAGCCCCTAAGTAAGGGGGCTCTCATGAACTGGATTGCGGTGTTTGGAAGGCTCAGTGATGAAAATGCGGAGGAGGCGCTAAAGGCAAATCGGGAAGCCTGGGAAAGAGGGCTTTTGCTTTCCGGGATAGCAGATATTTCCTATCTGGACTGGAGTGGCGGAGAACTGTCCAATCTGGCGAATCTTGCTGCCGCCATGGACTTTATGGCAAATGAGGGGATGCTGAGTTTAGTGTGGAAGGCAGCCTGCGACACAGTGGAGCAGTCCTTAAAGATGCCCAGAATCCTGGCTGGAACTGCGGAGATTGTAAAGTTTTTAAGAGATTACCATGATGAGGTGATACTTGCGGTAGAAAAAAAGCTTGTCTCGAAAGAAGCATTGGAAATGAAGCCTATCCGCACTTTGGAAGGAAAAAGCGGCTCCTCCAAGGCGGTATCTTATGCAAAAGAAATCCTTGAGAAGTTAGGAACTATAGAAAATACATCAAAAAGTAAAACAATAGCTTCCGTAGAGCCCCCCGCCCCCGCCGATTTTGAGAAAATATGGCTTCCTTTACCGGAAGGAAAAGAACTTATAGAAGACCATGTTACTTTTAGGGTCAAGGCCATAGAACTAAGAAAAAACGAAAAAGTTTTTCAATTCGACTTGGATTTGCCGGAGGATTCAGACTGTTCCTATCAAGTGGTTATTGCCGGATGGTTATATGGTTTAGCTCACGAGGGGCAGGTTTCAGGAACTAAAGTAGACCGTAGGGGAGATCGAAACGGCAAAATGATAGAGGAGGAAAAGGAAGTATGGCTTCATTATGATAAGGAAAAAGGGAAGATTGTAGTCAGCGAATTTAGAAACTGGCGAGGAGGAAATAAATCTTCCCTGGAAGGCGAAGCTACGCCCTATTCCAAACTGTTTTTAAGCTTTGCAGTAGCGCTTTTGGCCCAGGATGGAGAAAGCATTTATGGAGCAAAGAGTTTGTTTAAAGAATTGGTCCAAGCCGGTACATTATCTTTAAAGACAGTGCGGGAAATTACAAGACTGCTCTTAAGCTATGAAGAAATCAGTCCTGCCAAGCTTGTGCGAATTGCGGAAAAGGAAAGAGAGCTTCTAAGCATTTGCTGGGGCATGCTCTGGGAATGTATAAAAGATGCGGGAGCGAAAACAGCGGAGACAGGAAAACCGCCTGTCTGGATCAACAGAATTTTAGATATTTGCATCTATTATGCAGCGTATTTAAGAGAAGCCGCTAAAAGAGGATATATTTCGAAAGAAGATGCCCTGTGGCCCGGTCTTTTGGAAATGGCAAACTGCGGTGCTAAATCTACCGCGGTTAAAAAAGCGAAGGAGCTTGCGGAAATCTTGGGAATCGGCTAAATATAGAGTTAGTAAAGTAAAAAAAGGAGTGTAAAGCATGGAATTACTGGATTACTTAGCATGGAGAAATGATGTTCCCCTATCGCTGTCCCCCTTTAACGAGGTGGACAATGTCATATTTTCCTATTTGTCTTATATCGAGTTTGGGAAGTTGCTGGAGAATGGGGATGGCTTTTTCGATTTAAAGGAGCAGTATGAGCATTTTTGTGAAAAGCATTCCATGGAAGAAATCAAGACCGCGGGGCAGTTTACGGAGCGAGCGCCACTATTGCTGCAAAAAATGATGGAGGGAGCGCGTTTTCAGGAAACAAAGGTCGGGTATTATGTGAAGGATTTTGACAAGGACACGGTAAAGCAATTTGCCGCCCTTTGCTTTTTACTTCCGGATGGTACTAACTACGTTTCTTTTCGAGGAACAGACGAGACCATTACCGGTTGGCGAGAAGATTTTCTTATGAGCTGCCAATCGGAAACCGCAGGCTCCAAGGAAGCGGTGAGCTATTTTAACAAGGTGGCTAAAGCTTTAGAGGGAAAGTTTATTCTGGGAGGACACTCAAAGGGTGGAAACTTTGCCATGTATGCGGCTGCCTTTTGTGAACCAGAGTACAAGGAACGCATTGTGCAAGTTTATAATAATGACGGCCCGGGCTTTCGAGAGGAGATTATTCAGTCTCCGGAGTTTCAGGAGATACTGCCTAAAATTCTTACCGTTGCGCCTCAGAGCTCTATTATCGGGCAACTTCTGTCCAATCCTGCAGAACAACATGTGATTCACAGTACGGCTAAGGGCATTTTGCAGCATGATGCTATGACCTGGGAAGCGGAAAAGGATACCCTGGTCTCTTCAGAACTGGATGAGCTTAGTGAGTACACGAAAACTACCTTGGGAAGCTGGCTGGAAAGCATGGACGATGAAACCAGAGAATCCCTTTGCACTACAGCATTTTCCCTGATTGAAAGTACAAAGTCGGAGACCTTTATAGAGTTCTCCGGAAATTTAATGAAGAACATGGAAACCATCTGGAAGGAGATGGGCAAGCTTCCGGAAGATAAGAAAAAAGAAATCATGAATGCTTTAAGCAAGTTGATAGAGAGCAGTAAGCAAGCCGCCGTTTCCCAGATAAAAAGTGGCGGACAGACGGTGATTAGTCAACTACAGAGTAGCGGGCAAGCACTGCTTAGCCAGATGCAAACAGGCAGTCATGCGGCCATTAGTCAGGTAATGGGAAAGACAAAGGAGGAAGGGGAGAATTTCAGATGAGTGAAAAAGAAGAAATACTATTTATGCAAACCAGACTTATCAGATTGGCGGCTGAAGAATGGAAACTTTCCATGGATAAAGTCCTTTCTCTATTTAAGCAAGCAAAGGTTTTAGACTATATAGAAAAGGCCTATGGAATCTTCCACTGTGAGGGAGACGAGGCGGTGTTGCAGGATATTGAAGAATATCTTGATGTGAAAGGATTAAAGATACATGCTTGAGTTAAAGGAAAACTTAATTCTTTATCATGGAAGTTATTGTGAGGTATCAAGACCGGATTTAAGGAAATGTGCCAAACAAAAGGATTTTGGGCAAGGGTTTTATCTTACAAGTTCCAAAGAGCAAGCGGAGAGCTTTTTGAAAATTTCTATAAATAAGGCAAGAGCTATTGGGCGCATTGAAGATAGCCAAAATTATGGATACATATCTATTTTCGAATTTAATCCACTTAAGCAACTGAATATACATGTATTTCCGGAAGCCAATGTAGATTGGTTGCATTGCATTGCTGCTCATAGAAAGAATACTATTTTTCCTGAGGAAGAGAGGAAACTGAGAGACGTTGACATCATCATTGGAAAAATTGCAGACGATGCCACAAATGCCAGCTTAACAGCCTACTTGGCGGGGGCATTTGGTATAGTTGGGGAGAAAGAAGCAGATGAATTTTGTATCAAACAATTACTTCCCAATAAGTTAAAAGACCAATATTGTTTTAAGACAGAAGACGCACTATCTAGCTTAAGATTTGTGGAAAGTGAGAAGATATGGCTGAGATGAGTATTTCAAAAGAAAAACTGAATTACACAATTGATCTACTTGTAACTATGGCAGTGGAAGAAATATCGGCATTCATCGGTAAAGATAGTAAAGAAGTCTTAGTGGACTTCCTTGCTTCAAAGACGGGAAAAGCTTTGTATGATGATACAACCAAGCTTTGGTGGACAGGTCCCTCCTATTTAGCGGAAATGTATCTGGAGGAGATTGCTGTGAAGCGATAGGTTTTGGACATCATTCAGAGGCACTGCGGATAATTACCGAACGGGTAAACAACTACGCCGGTATTATGAGCGTGACACCGGGTACGATTAAGTTATCGGAGGCAAAGGCACGCTGGGGTTCTTGTAGTGCCAAGAATAATCTCAACTTTGCATGGCGGTTAATCATGTGCCCCCTTTCGGTAATAGATTATGTTGTAGTTCATGAGTTGAGCCATATCACCTACAAAAACCATAGTCCTGCATTCTGGGCAAGAGTCAAGGCAGTTCTTCCGAATTATGAGGATGACCAGGACTGGCTGAAGGTAAACAAGAAACTGATGGAAATATTATGAAAACGGAGGTGCAGCATGGCTATACCAAAAATCAAAGAGCAGGAGAAATTTGAACTCCACATTACTGCTGATAATGTAGAGTCGACAGACGAGCGCTTCACAATGGACAATTTAGGGCTTGGGGATAACTACAAACCTCTCGATGCCTATTTCATGAAAGCAAGCGGCGAGATTATCAAGCGTTCCTACAGCAAAGGCGAGAGAAGGAATTCCAATCAGACTATGCCCCGCATTGCCTGTCAGATTTTTGAAAAGCAGCTTGCAGGGCTGTCCGTTGAAGAAAAAGAAAATTTCCCCATCTGCAAATATACGCCTGACGGGGACACCTACCGTGGGATTTATTCCAGTGTGGAGGAATTCAAGATACACAGGAACACCATAGAGTATATGATCTACGCCTACGATAACGGCAGACAGTTCGTTATCTATTGCTGGAACATTTTCTCAACGATACTCTTTGTGCAGGAATGCCTGAAAAGATTCGGAGAGGCCGGAGACCAGTTCGTCCTCACCTATCGTGAGAAGGACGAGAAAGAGACCTTGGAGGCTGAAACCGAATCTGCTGTTCAGGAAGAACTTGTGCAGCAGTTTAAGGGCTATCGGAATCCGTTCTCTTCCATGCTGATTGAGTCCAAGAATCTGATTTTCAGAGGTGCGCCGGGAACGGGTAAATCATACCTTGCAAAAGAAATCGCTACAGACATCATCAGCAACGGTTACTTTGATGACTACACCCTTCTGACCGATGAGCAGAAAAAACAGGTCGAGTTTGTGCAGTTCCATCCGAGCTATGATTACTCCGATTTCTTGGAAGGACTGCGTCCGAAAGTAAACGATGATGGAACAATGGGTTTTGAATTGCGGGACGGCATATTTAAGAAGTTTGTAGCCCGTGCAAGAAAGAACTACGAGGATTCCAAAAAATCCAGAGAAACCATCGAAAAGGAACTCTCTGTGCAGGAGTCCATGACGGCATTTTTCTCCGGCATTGAACTTGGTGTGGATACATTCAAGACCATAAACGGCAATGAGTTTACTGTCACCAGTGTGGACGATAAGCACATCAACATCTCCATTCCAGGAAACGCTACCGTAAATAGGCTCACTCTGAATCTCGATGAGGTCAGAAAGATGCTGGAGTCCGAGCAGAAGTTTGACAAGATAAAGGATATCACCACATTCTTTGGAAAGTCGTTCGCCACACAAGCCTACTCCTATGATTTTGCAATTTACAAGGCTATACGAGATAAGAAAAACGCTGCCTCGAAAACGAAGGCAAAGCAGGAAGAACTGAAAAAATACATCTTCATCATTGATGAGATTAACCGTGGTGAGATTTCAAAAATATTCGGTGAACTGTTCTTTGCGATTGATCCTGGCTATCGCGGCGAGTCCGGCGAGATTTCCACGCAGTACGCAAATCTGCACGCTGATCCGGATGAGAAATTCTATATCCCGGAGAATGTCTACATCATAGGCACGATGAATGACATCGACCGTTCCGTGGACAGCTTTGATTTTGCAATGCGTCGCCGTTTTAGGTTCGTGGAGCTCAGAGCGGACGAGCGTCTTGAGATGCTTGCGCTCTTGGAAGATGAGGACCTTGAGGCGGAAGCTATCAGGAGAATGGCTGCTCTTAATAAGGAAATCGCAAGTGTCGAGGACTTGAACGAAAATTACCAGATTGGCGCATCCTACTTCCTGAAACTGAAGACGCTTGACTTTGACCAGCTTTGGACGGATTATCTCCAGCCGCTTCTGCAGGAGTATGTGCAGGGAATGTACGATGAGGACGGGTTCATGAAGAAATTTGCGAAAGCATACGGTTATCAGGAACCGTCACGAGGTGATGCGGATGAAACTACTCAGGATCAAGGATAATTCACAGCACAAAAAAGATACCTTCTCCGATATTGCTAACCTCACAAACAGGATTGTTGACAAGACCTTGGAGCAGCTTGAGCGTGAGGGCGTGTTCGTGTTCCCCGAATTTGTACTGGATGCTGAGGATATCACAAGAGGTCAGATGATTATCCAAAGCGTTAACGACACCTATCACTCCGGAAATGTGATGGGATTCCTCGGATGTGGAGATGAGCGGCTCATTATCCAGTCCCGCTTTAGCGGCATAGAGGAGGATTACTTCTTTCAGTATCTCCTCGACAAGGTGCTGGACTTCCCGAACATTGTCGATATGGAGTCAGATGCGAATCAGGACAACAGGCTGTTTAATTTCCTGCTGTTCCTGTTTCCGTATTACCTTAAAACTGCAATGCGGAAAGGACTCTTTAAGAAGTACATCCGTAACCGATACAATGACGGCAATGTTAAGGGAACGATTGACATCGCACGGCACATCGAAAAGAACACGCCTTTTACCGGGAATGTGGCTTATAGCCAGCGTGAGTTCTCCTACGACAACAGCCTCATGGAGCTGGTGCGCCATACGATAGAGTTTATCAAGGGAAAACCGTATGGCAATCATCTCCTTGTTAAGGTCAAAGATGAAGTGAAACTTGTTATAGATGCTACTCCCGGATATGAAGTGTATGACCGTCAGAAGATTATTGACCAGAACAAAAAGAATGCTGTTCGTCATGCGTATTTCCGGGAATACCTGGCATTGCAGAGGCTCTGCCTCTTGATTCTCCGCCACCAGAAACATCAGATAGGCTCCGGCAGCAGACAGATATACGGTATCCTGTTTGACGGTGCATGGTTGTGGGAGGAGTACATCAATTTGCTGATTGAGGATACTTTCTACCATCCAATGAATAAAGGCGGCAAAGGTGCACAGCGGCTGTTTGAAAGAAATATCGGTCTCATATACCCTGACTTCATCAGTCGGGACAATGAAAGCCGTATTATCGCAGATGCCAAGTACAAACCTATTGACAATATCGGAAACCGGGACTATTTGCAGGTGTTGGCGTATATGTTCCGTTTCGATGCTAAGACCGGCTATTATCTCTACCCGGAAGCCGAAGGGACGGATGATTTGGTACTGCGAATGAACCGTGGCTCGACCTATGAAAAGAATGTGTCTCCACGGGATGATGTCAGCGTCACCAAGCACGGATTAAAAATCCCTGTGGAAGCAGAGGACTATACTGCCTTTGTTACGAGAATGAATATCCGTGAGCAGGAATTCTGCCGGACATTTGCTGCAAATCAATAGGCAAGAAATCACAAGTGACCATCTCCTGCGACTGGATGAGCCGGATGTGATAAATCTGGTGGAGAATTTAATTTCTTATTCCATTGTGAGAGATGAATATAGAGAAAAGGTTAAAGCTGAAAAGATGCAATAATTCAAAGGAGGCTTGACATATGCCTTTTACAATCGTCCGTCAGGACATAACGAAAATGAATGTTGACGCAGTCGTTAATGCGGCAAATACAGAACTATTGATGGGAGGCGGAGTCTGCGGAGCTATCTTTAAAGCCGCAGGTGCAAAAGAACTCCAAGAGGCTTGCAACAAGAAATCCCCCATTAAAACGGGAGAGGCAGTCATCACGCCCGCCTTTAAGCTGCCTGCGAAATATGTGATTCACGCCGCCGGTCCTGTTTATAGCCACAATGACAGGGAAAAGTCCGCAGAGCTTCTGGCATCCGCCTATATGAATTCATTGCGGATGGCAGTCGAAAATAAATGTGAAAGCATAGCCTTTCCACTCATCTCAAGTGGAATTTACGGATATCCGAAAGATGAGGCTCTACAGGTTGCAACAGCAGCTATCACGGAGTTTATCGGAGAAAATGACATCGATGTGTATTTAGCCGTGTTTGATAAAACGGCATTTCAGGTTTCCGAGCAGTTGATGGGCGAGGTTGCCAGCTACATTGATGAGCATTATATTGACACCCACGACTTCAGACACAGAAAGCTTCTTGATGTAGAGAAAGACTCTATCTTGGAAGCAAATGCACCGGTCTTTGCGACTGTGCCTGATGTACTGGAATCGGAAGAGTCCCTTGAGGACTTGGTTGACAATCTGGATGAGCCTTTTTCTGATACGCTGTTAAAGCTCATTGACGCAAAGGGAAAAACAGATGTCGAGGTCTATAAGAAAGCGAATATTGACCGCAAGCTATTCTCAAAGATACGCTCCATCAAGGGATATACTCCCAAGAAGCCGACTATTTTGGCACTTGCCATTGCGTTGGAGCTTTCCCTTGACGAAACAGACGATTTGCTGGAACGAGCGGGATATGCCCTCTCTCACGCAAGCAAATTTGATGTCATTGTGGAGTATTTCATAGTCAGTCGGAAATATAACATCTTCGATATCAATGAGGTGTTATTCAAATATGACCAGCCCCTTTTAGGCGGCTGATTTGTCGCTTCCAAAGCGACCATCAGTCCTCCTGTTTTCGATATACTTATATCATCAAAGAAAAACAGGAGGTACTTTACCATGAAAAAGAATTTAACAGAACTCGTATTTATTCTCGACAAGAGCGGCTCTATGTCAGGTTTGGAAAGTGATACCATCGGAGGCTTCAATTCAATGCTCGAAAAGCAGAAGGCTGTAGATGGTGAGTGCCGTATCACAACGGTATTGTTTGACAACACCTATACACTGCTCCATGACCGCATTGATATTCGTGCCGTCAGTCCGATGACAAATGCAGAATACTTTGTAGGCGGTTCCACGGCGCTGCTTGATGCAATCGGTCAGACGATTAATAAATTGGTCATCGTACAGAGGAATACAGCCGAGGATTACCGTGCGGATAAGGTAATGTTTGTTATTATCACGGACGGCGAGGAAAATTCCAGTCGTGAATACTCAGCCGATAAAGTTCGCGGTATGATTGAACATGAGAAGGAAAAATACGGCTGGGAGTTCATCTTCCTTGGTGCGAACATCGATGCGGTACATACAGCACAGCGTTTCGGAATAGATGCAGACCGTGCTGTGGATTATGTTCCGGATGCAAAAGGAACACGGCTGAACTTTGAGGCAATGGCAGAAACGGTAGCTTGCTACCGCATGACCGGAGCAGTTCCTGCTGAACCGATGGAAGAAATCAGAAAAGACATGAAGAAACGAGGTGGTCGCAAATGATGGGAGCAATTATCGGTGACATTGTAGGCTCTGTCTATGAATGGCACAATATAAAAACAAAGGATTTTCCTTTATTCCGAGATGACTGTTTCTTTACGGATGATACCGTTATGACCTGTGCGGTCGCAGAGGCAGTTATGAATGGCGGCGAGCGGGATGATTTTATTGATGCCATGAAGAAGTATGGTCGGATGTACCCAGATGCCGGATATGGCGGCAGGTTCGGTTCATGGATTTTCTCGGATAGTCGTGAGCCATACAACAGCTACGGCAACGGCTCGGCGATGCGTGTTTCTCCGTGTGCGTGGATGATGGATTGCGGCTTTTGTGCAAGGACAGGAATGTGGCCATCGAACGGTCGAGCCGGAGCACAACTATCTGCCGAAGTCACACATAACCACCAGGAAGGCATCAAAGGTGCTATGGCGACAGCGGATGCAATCTTCATGTGTCGTTATTACTTCGGTGGCTACTATGGAGATTACGAACAGCCCATTAATGATAATCCAGCTGAATGCAAAAAGCGAATCAAAGAACATATCGAGCAGGAGTATGCTTACAATCTGTCTCGCACACTTGACGAAATCAGACCTACCTACCGTTTTAACGAAACCTGCCAAGACACTGTGCCTCAAGCCATCATCGCTTTTATAGAAAGCACTGACTTTGAAGATGCGATTAGGAATGCCATCTCTCTCGGCGGCGACAGCGATACGCTGACTGCCATCACAGGCAGCATTGCAGAGGCTGCCTACGGTATTCCCGACTGGATTAAGGATAAGGCATATTCGTATCTGGATGAGCCATTAAAGGATGTCCTGAAGAGGTGGAAGAAATATCGGCATTCATCGGTAAAGATAGTAAAGAAGTCTTAGTGGACTTCCTTGCTTCAAAGACGGGAAAAGCTTTGTATGATGATACAACCAAGCTTTGGTGGACAGGTCCCTCCTATTTAGCGGAAATGTATCTGGAGGAGATTGCTGTGAAGCGATAGGTTTTGGACATCATTCGAGATGAACTCTTAATACTATTAATCTAAATATTAGAACAGTATTCAGAATAAACGCTAATATAAGACCGGCCCCAACCCAAAGCAAATCTATCGCAAACCCTATAATGAAACATACGCTCCATTTCATAATTTGCTTACCGTAAATGATACATAGTTCTTTGCTTTTATTGGCTATATTTTCGTCAAGATTATGTCCGGTTAAATATCGAATTGCTCTACCGTTCGATCGAATAAATAGGATACCTATAATCAAATAGAGCAAAACCATCATGAAATCGATACATAAGATTATAAACATAGTTATTACCTCTTGAAAATGGAGATGGAGTAAACTTACTGTCAGTGAGCGAGCTTCAAAAATACGCCTTGATCAAGGTTTTCAACTTTTCAATTATCTTATTATCATTTTTATGTCATGTCAAAATTTTATACTAAACGGAGGTGGTTCCGTATGGAAAAAAATCTTTTTAACTGTTTCTCCCGGAATTGAGCCATGGAGTCCGTCTATATATTTCTTTGACGCACCCTCCTCTCAAATCAATGAAACCAATGTCTTAAAAAATAGAGTTGAAAAAAATTTTGAAAAAGATGTAATAAAATAGTTGACAATAAAATCGGGTAATGATATATTGAGTGCGTCAAAGATGTAATAAACAAACTTACAACAAAGACTGATCCAAAACTATTACAGAGCTTTGACAAGACTGAAAAAGTAAAGTTTAGAAAATCACAGTCTAAGAAATCTAAGAAAAATACTGTAGAGAGGAAAGCTTCCTCGGAAAGGAAAGAATCATGGCAAAGATCGCAGTTGTAGCAGCAAACGGAAAAGCAGCAAAGAAAATCATTACAGAGGCAGTAAAAAGAGGTTTTGAAGTAACAGCATTTGGAAGAAGGGCGGAAAATGATACGGATGCCAAGAACTATATCCAAAAAGATATTTTGGATCTTACAAGAGAGGACTTAAAGGGATATGATGCAGTGGTAGATGCTTTTGGCGCATGGACAGCTGAAACCCTTCCGCTTCATAGCAAGACAACACAGCACCTGGCAGACATTCTCTCCGGTACAGATGTAAGACTTTTGGTGGTAGGAGGAGCCGGATCTCTTTATGTAAATCCGGAGCATACGATTCAAGTAGCAGACGGGGAGAACTTCCCGGAAGCCTTTAAGCCTTTGGCACAGGCTATGGCAGCAGCACTTTCCGAGCTTAGAGAGAGAAAGGATGTGAAGTGGACTTACATCAGTCCTGCAGCTGACTTCCAGGCAGAGGGAGAGAGAAGTGGAAAGTATATTCTTGCCGGAGAAGAGTTCACATTAAATCCTGCAGGAGAGTCCGTGATTTCTTATGCAGACTATGCCATTGCTATGGTGGATGAAATCGAATCCGGAAAGCATATTCAGGAAAGAATTTCCGTAGTAAAAGCGTAAGTCTATATAAAATCTATATAAATAGAAAGGAGCAGTGCCCATGTTTTTCTTTAATAGAAATACCATACAGCATCCCGGGGAAAATGTCCCTTACGAAGAGCAAGTTCGCAAATTAAAGGAAAAAATGCAAAATGTGGAGGCTATTGTACTGGGTGCCGGCTCCGGACTATCTACGGCAGCGGGTTTAACCTATAGCGGAGAGCGTTTTCAGAAATATTTCTTTGACTTTGCTAAAAAATATCCTATTCAAGATATCTATTCCGGGGGCTTCTTTCCCTTTGAAAGTCCTGAGGAATTTTGGGCTTGGTGGAGTCGCCATATTTACTTTAATCGTTACATTGATGCCCCCTCGGATGTTTACGGAAATCTCAAAAAGATTGCGGAGGGAAAGGATTACTTTGTTTTAACCACCAATGTGGATCATCAGTTTCAAAGAGCCGGCTTTACAAAAGAAAGACTTTTTTACACCCAGGGGGATTACGGACTGTTTCAAAGCTCCCGTCCTACAGTGGCAAAGACCTATGACAATCAGGACATTGTGGAGAAAATGTTGGAAGCCCAGGGCTTTGTCCGGGATAATGCGGGGATTTTTCAGCTGCCGGAGGATAAGAAGCTGAAAATGTCTATTCCCACGGAGCTTATCCCCATTTGCCCGGATGACGGATTCCCCATGGCTATGAATCTTCGAGCGGATGAAAACTTTGTGGAGGATGCGGGCTGGAAAATGGCGGCAAAACGCTATCAGGATTTTCTGCATAGTCATAAGGGAAAGCATGTCTTATACTGGGAGCTTGGAGTAGGGATGAATACCCCTGTGATTATTAAGTTCCCCTTTTGGCGATATACCGAGGAGAATCCCAATGCTTACTACGCCTGTCTGAATCTGGGAGAGGCGGGATGCAGTAGGGAAATTTCGGAGAGAAGCATTTGCCTGAATGCAGACATCGGGCAGGTGCTTAGAGATCTGTTGAAGGTGGATTCGGTATAGCTAGAGAGCGTTTATAGCAAAGGATTACTTTAAGATATTATATCTAGCAGAACAGCAATGCTGTTATTGAGAATATTTTCCATAGAGAAGCTTTGAAAGGAGGAGCAAAATGAAGCAAAGTGAAAGAAGGATATGGCTGATTCAGGAATTGCAGAAGGAAATGCCGGAGTATGCCCATTATCCGATTCCGAAAACTGAGGAAGAACAGTGGAGACTCCTCCGTGGACTCTTTAATGTGAGAAAACCAAGAGAAGCTTCAGAGGACTTTCTGAAAATGCAGGATACTTTTTTACAGGAAATGACCCGTGAAAAGGGGGTAGTGGATGGAGATAGTCTGGAAGCTACCGCTTTGGACGGAAGGCTGGTGCTTTGGCAAGGGGATATCAGTACCTTGAAGGTGGACGCCATTGTCAATGCCTGTAACAGTGCTTTGCTGGGCTGCTTTATTCCGAACCACAACTGCATTGACAATGTGGAGCACAGCATGGCAGGGGTGCAGATGCGCTATGCCTGTTTTCGGCAAATGCAGGAACAGGGTCATGAGGAAGCCACCGGCCAATGTAAGATTACGCCGGGCTATAATCTTCCGGCAAAATATGTACTCCATACCGTTGGACCGATTGTGCAGGGAGAACTGACAGAGAAAGAAATAAAAGAGCTTAAATCTTGCTATCGGGCGTGCCTTACGAAGGCTACGGAAGCAAAATGTAAGTCCGTTGCTTTCTGTTGTATTTCCACAGGTGTATTTATGTTTCCCAAGGACAAGGCGGCAGAGATTGCGGTCGGTACCGTAAGAGAATGGCTGGATGCGCATCCGGAAAGTACTGTGAAAAGGGTTATTTTCAATGTCTTTACCGATGAGGATAAAGAGATTTATGAAGAGTTGTTAAAAAGATAGGGGCGCGAAGGAGGATCTATGCAGGTATCAACCAAATTTACCATTGCCTTACACATTTT